>Ga0209061_1003010_pt1 | contig 19327 bp, 13 predicted proteins | sample Coa_R1_10_FD_187157 | JGI IMG/M metagenome (GOLD analysis project Ga0209061, IMG submission 187157) | Surface soil microbial communities from Centralia Pennsylvania, which are recovering from an underground coalmine fire - Coalmine... | ecosystem: Environmental > Terrestrial > Soil >...
TGCAGCATGCCCGGCAGGGTTGTAGGCACAAAGCCCGAGGTCTGGAGAATATGCGTGCCCGCTGCACCCAACATCAAGCGTATGCCAAACCCCAGGCCGGTCGCTAGCAGCGTGCCCGCGATCATTACGCGCTCCTGGAAGAGGAACTTCCTGGTCGCCAGCATCTGCACAAGCTCGGCCAGGACAAGTGGCAGCTCGAACAAGACCAGGGCAAAGGGATCTCCCACGGTCGTCAGGACGACCATCAGCATTACAACGGCAAAGGCCAGCATCCTGCCCCTTTCCCTGAGCAAGAAAAATCTATAAGCGATGAGTCCCACGATGATCTGCAAAACTGTGCCGATATGGATAGGCCCGATCAAGAAGCCTTGCACCATGGTCAGCGGGAAAGCCACAATCCCCAGAAAGGCCAGCAGGCTCCAGACACGCCGCTTCCTCTCAAGCAGCATGGAAGCCAGATAGCCGCCGCAGACAACCATAAGCGTATAGAGGAGCGCGGGAATGAGACGAAGCAAGGCAGTCGGCGCAAAGCCGAGCTTGAGGCCGAGCGCGTACAAAGGGATCTCAATGGTAAGAAAGCTATCCGTCGGCATATACCAACCGTGCAGCAGAAAATTTCCCTGCGCCATCGCCTGCCCCTCAAGGACGATGCTCGCGTTATCCGAGTTATAGATGACCGTCCTGCTAATGAGCAGATAGAGAGTGAAAAGAAAGGCACTCCCTACAAGGATGCCAGGCCATCTAACCCATGGATTGTCACAGACAAGTCGCCATATTTTTGCTGCTATGCTCTTCATACGTTTCTTTCCGGCGAAAAACTTATTTCCAGTAGGTATAAAAGAAAGGAATATATACCTGCCCCTATTCCGCGCTTTGCTATGCCTGTAAACGATTAAACCAGACGGCAGGTTACACAATGGATAACTCTGGCCAGTCGCCGCCCTTGAGGGTGTATCTGATCGGTGATTATTTACTAGCGCCGGTAGGCAAGCTCACCGGCAACTTGCCCTGGGGAGCAATCTCGCCGAAAAGCACGCGCACGGCAGCAGCGATGGCCGGGCGCGTGTATTCGTAGGTGACGAGGTAGGTGCCGAGTTCGGGGAAAGCGAGCAGGTCGTAGGGACTGTAGGGGGCCAGGCCAATCAGCGGGCATCCCGTGGCGAGCAAATTGCGCATAACCTTCGCTTGCTGCTCGTCCAGTAGAGCGTTGACTGTAACCATCAGGATGACATCGGCTAATCTGGCTGCGCTGTAGAGTTCTTCGTACTCTGCGGGCGTCGTTTGCTCGGTTAGTCTGACCGCGTTGGTATTGGCATGGCGCTTTTGCAGACTCTCAACCAGAAAGTCCTCTGGATATCCCTTGTCCTCCACCTGCGTCCAAATATCGCGGTGTGTATAGACGACGAGCAGACGCTGATTTGTCTCAAGGTGAAGTGGGAGCAGTTTTTTGTCATCGCGCACCAGCGTCGTTGAGCGCTCGTAAATTGTGTCGCTCAGCCTGCGGTGCGCCGGGCTGCCCACCAGATCGAGATCAACGGGTTGTTCCAGCGCCTGGCTTTGCAGGCGCTCTTTCAGGGCAAGAATGCGCCCGGCAGATTGCCGAATCTGCATGGGCGAGATATCTCCGGCCTGTACAGCCGCTTTGAGCGCTTCGAGGCTGGCTAACTGGCGATCATAACGGTGTGAGATCAAGATCAGATCGTTGCCGGCCTGGCAGGCCAGAACCGCGCCTCTTCCTACGCCAACCGTTTCTGAGACCGCGTTCATCTCCAGGCAATCGGTCACAATAATCCCCTGAAAGCCGAGTTGCTCGCGCAGAAGCTGGCGAACCACAGTGGGCGAAAGTGTGGCCGGCAGATGGGTCGAACCCATCAGGGCCGGGAAATAAATATGCGCGGTCATCACCAGGTCGGTCCCGGCGGCGATGCCGCTTTTGAATGGTACCAGTTCAATTCTTTCCAGGCGCTCCATCTCGTAAGGCACAATGGGCATGGATAAGTGTGAGTCTGTGGTTGTATCGCCATGACCAGGGAAATGCTTAATACAGGTCGCCACGCCCGCTTTGTGGTAGCCTCGAATCTCTGCGTTAGCCAGGCGTGCCACCTGCTGTGGATCTTCACCGAACGAGCGCACACCAATGACCGGATTGGCCGGGTTATTGTTCACATCCACCACTGGAGCCAGGTTGAGATTGACACCCAATGCGCGCAATTCCAGACCCGCAGTCAGCGCGACATCGCAGGCGCTCTGCTCATCACCCACCGCCCCCAGTGCCATGTTGCCGGGGAAGGTCGTCGCATCGGCTCCCAGACGCCGGACCATACCATTCTCCTGATCAATGGCGATTAAGAGGGGATAACGCTGACCGGCCAGGCGGGCGATCTCTTGCAAACTGGTTGTCAGCTCGTGTAATTGCTGAATATCTCGCACATTGCGCGAGAAGAGGACGATATTGCCAACGTAGTAGCGCTGGATCAACTTCACCAGCTGGGGTGTTGGCGTCACGCCTGCAAAGCCTACCATCAGCATCTGGCCAATTTGCTGCTCTAACGTCAGATCATCTACCGCGTCCGGCATGGTCGTGTTCCTTTCTATTCCAACTGCATCGCTGCTCTGGCCGCGGTCAGCGTGGGCTGCGAGACCAGCACGACTTGCCCGATAGGCTGGGTGTAGCGAATGTGCTGAATGACCTGCGTACAAAAATCAGGCTCGTTGATCAGCAGGCCACCACCCAGGGCCAGGGGAATCTCGCAGCGAGAAAAATCCAGGCGCTGGCAAACCGCGTGGACCGCGAGGGCCAGTTCCTTTGCCGCGTGCTGGACGATCCCTGCGGCTACCTGGTCTCCGGCTCGCGCTGTGATCATGACCCAGGAGGAGATGCTGGCGATTTTCGCCTTGTCCTGCTCGCCGTAGATTTCGCCGATCAACTCGTCGGTATCGCGTAAATTCCACGCCTGAAGTATACGCTCGCGCAGGGCTGTCTGCGGTCCTCGGCCATCGGAGGCACGCACGACCGCCTGGAGGGCTTGCTGCGCAATTGCGTAGCCGCTGCCCTCGTCGCCCAGAATATGTCCCCAGCCTCCTGACCTGGCTTTGCGCCCTGAAGCGTCGCGACCCAGGGCAATCGAACCGGTACCGGAGATCAATACCACGCCAACAGCCTTTGCCAGACCTGCCAGCAATAGTTCTCCATCGTTGGTTAGGCGCACCTGCTCGGCCAGGTCGCGTAGACGAGGCAGGAGCAGGTCGTGGTCGGCCTGGCGATCAACTCCGGCCAGTCCAAGCCAGGCTTTGCGCACGGGAAGCTGGCAGCCCGCGACCTGCGCGGCCTGCGCGACAGCGGTATGGACATGCTGCACCGCAGCCTCCAGGCCGATTGCGTTATAATTCGCGCCCCCGGCCAGCCCGCGCCCGATCTCCTCGCCGCGCTCGTTCACAATCACTGCTAGCGTCTTGCTGCCGCCGCCATCGACACCAAGATAGTATGTCTCTGTCATAATAATGCATCCAATGTTGCACGCAAATTGCCGTTATGGGCCGCGAGCTGCTCCCGCGCCTGCTCTGGCTCCAGATGCGTTTTCCCAACCAGGATCGCCGTCTTGACCTGCCCGCCACTTTTTTGTAGCAGATTCTCCGCGCTCTCCCGATCCAGGCCGGTGACAGTCTGGATGATCTTCAATGCGCGCTGGTGGAGCTTATAGTTCGTGGCCTGTACATCAACCATCAAATTGCCAAAGGTCTTACCCTGCAGAATCATACTACCCGTGCTGAGCATATTCAATACCATCTTCTGCGCCGTCCCTGCTTTCAGGCGCGTCGAACCGGTAATCACTTCCGGGCCAACAACAGGAGCAATCATAATATGCACGATCTTCTCCAATGGTGTGTCGCGATTGCAGGCAATCCCGATGCTTAGTGACCCGCGCGCGTTTGCGTAGTTTACCGCCCCCAACACGTAAGGCGTGCGCCCACTGGCGGCAATCCCCACCACTACGTCGTCGGAGGTAAGATTCAACCTGGCTACATCCGCTTTACCCGCCTCTTCACTATCCTCCTGATCTTCCTGCGCGCGCGTTTGCGCCATTGGTCCCCCGGCCAGCAAGCCGATCACTTGCTCAGCAGGCACGTTGAAGGTTGGTGGGCACTCGGCAGCGTCCTGCACCCCCAGGCGCCCGGAGGTCCCGGCCCCCACGTAAATCAGGCGACCGCCGCGCCTCAGACGCGTCGCGATCTCTTCAATGGCTCTGCCGATCTGGGGCAGTTCCTGTTTGATCGCCTCGGCAACCTTCGCGTCCTCGGCATTCATTACCTGCGCGATTTCCAGGGCGCTCATACGGTCGATTTCTACGGTCGCGGGATTCACACTCTCTGTTTCCAGAGTGGTAACTGCCTCTGGCTCATTTGCCATATATGTTGCTCCTTCTCGTTCGAAATACTGCCGGGTGGATATCTGATGGTTAACGCACCAGCTGCTCGCGTTTCATACGCGTAAAGAAGACATATTTATTACCACAATAGACTGATTTAGCGTATTCGATAGGATGGTCGCGTTCGGTGTATGTTGTGCGGCGAATGAACAGCGCCGCGCTGCCGGTAGGAACCTGAAGGAGCTCGGCCTCCTCGGGACCCATCAATCCCGCTTCCAGCTCTTGCTCGGCCTCCATTAACATCTGCCCGTACTCTTCCTCCAGCAAGCGATAGAGCGAATTCCTCTCCAGATCTTCTTCCAGCAAACGTTCGCAGCCTATAAAGCTCAAGTTGGATATTTCAAGCGCCAGCGGCTCATCATCGGCCAGGCGCAGGCGTTGCAGGCGGAAGACCATCTGGCCGGGCTTGATCCTCAGGTGTTCGGCCAGCACTTCATCCGCCGGAATCATCTCGGCCGAGATGACTCTTGAACCGGCTCGCTGCCCACGAGCCTTCATGTCCTCAGTAAAGCCAGTCAAATTGATCAATTGCTGGGTAATCTTATGGCGACTGACAAACGTTCCTTTGCCCTGTTCGCGATAGAAGAGACCCTCGTTCACCAGCTCTGTAATCGCTTGCCGCGCCGTCATACGGCTAATACCGTATTGTTCGCCAAGCTCGCGTTCAGAAGGAATAAGATCCCCAGGCTTCCATTCTCCAACGCGAATTTTCTCTCTCATAATCTCTTTGAGCTGATAATAGCGAGGCAAAGGGCCCTTTTTCACAATTGCACTCATTCTGCGAGTCCAACCTTTCTCTGAGATTCCGCACCTGATGACGTAGAGACATCTAAAGTGGTGCCAGCACGGTTTCCCTACATACAAGATATCGATGCGAGAAATCGCTCAATCTTCTGATACTATACCACGCCTGTAGCCCGCAAGAGATTATTCCTCCTGTCGCCCTGCAAGAGATTGCCCCTGGAGATTCTCGCGATCAGATGGTATAATTGGTATGTTGTATAGACCACCGCTTTTGTTATAATAGTGACATACTTTTGGCGAAACGTCAAGAGTAAAGCTGCCTGAAGGCCCGCTTGCAGACCGGTGGGCAGAGGGCAAACAGGTGATCTGCAATGATTAGCGCACAGGTTCTCTGTGCAAGCAAGCGTACATCAAAGGAGTAAAGTTAATGCGGCTTACGTTACGTGGAGCACGTCTGGTTGATGCCACGATGGATCAGACTGGAGGTGATATCACCATTAATGGGGCGCACATCCAACGGATCGAGCAAGGGGGCAACGGTCACGACGCTTCTGGAAAAGTGCTGGACGCGAGCGAGGCAATCATCACGCCCGGCTTTATTGATGTGCATACGCATGGTGGAAACGGCTTCGAGCTGCACACCACCGACCCCAATCAGATTCGTGCGTATGCGAACTGGGTGCCGGCCACCGGCGTTACCTCTTTTCTGACCAGCGTTGTAGGTACGCCCGCAGCGTTGCCGGAGGCCCAGCTGCGCGCGGCTGTCGAGGCCATTGAGCAGCCTGGTCCCGGCGCTGAGATCCTGGGTATCTTCCTGGAGGGACCGTATATTAATCCCAAAAGGCGGGGCGCGCATCCTCCTGAGTGGCTACGCCGGCCAGATCCCGCAGAGACAGAGGCGATTCTGGAACTGAGCAGAGGACATCTGCGCTTGATTACGCTGGCCCCGGAGCTGCCCGGAGCTCACGAGATGATCAGGCGGCTGATTGAGGCAAGGGTCACTGTGAGCATCGGGCATACAGACGCCACTTACGAGCAAGCGAAAGAAGCAATTGCTCTGGGCGCTACCCATATGACTCACTGTTTCAACGCCATGAATCCGCTGCTACACCGTAAGCCCGGACCGCTGGCCGCGATTGCCAGCGCGCCGCACACGCAGGGCGAGTTGATCGCTGATGGCGTGCATGTCCACCCCGCGATTATGCCCCTGCTGGTGAAAATGCTTGGCCCGCAGCGCGTGGTCGTGATTACCGACGGCCAGGCCGGTGCCGGTAAGCATGAGGGGAGCCTTTTCGAGTTTGCCGGACAATCCGCTCAGGTGTTGTGTGGCGCGGCCTATCTGGCCGATGGCACGCTGGCCGGCAGTATCCTGACGATGGACCATGCTCTCCGTAATATGCTTGAGATAACTCAGGTTTCCCTGTCAGACGCGGTAGGTATGCTCACATATAACCCGGCCCGCGCTGTGCAGACGCAGGCGCGCAAAGGGCTTCTGCGCGCTGGCTATGACGCCGATTTGCTCATCTTCGACTCCTCTTTAACTCTGCAAGCAACCATTTGTCAGGGCCAACTGGTCTACGCGACCGGCGCGTGGAGCGAGTCGCTGAAAGAAGACTAATTTCCCCAGAGTTTCTTGCCTTCTTTGAAGGCATATGATAGGGGGCACCACTTTTTACCGGTTTAAGGTATAGACCTCTATACCTCTAAACCACTTATTCTGGGAAAGGAGCGATTTTCGGGAATCATGCGTGAAAAAGGCGGGCTTTGCCGGGTCTTCATTCTCTGGGCCGACAGTACTTTGCGGTGGAACCGGTTACTGCGGATTCTTGGTCTAGTGGTCTAGACATCTTGACAAATTATCCAGTTTCAGAGTAAAGTACTAACAGAAGGTTTGATGCCGGTAAATTCACAAGTTAAAAAGTATCCTTTACCCTTGTTGTTTTTGTCGGTCAAGTATTTTTTGCGGGATGGCGATGAAAGGAAGAAGCCATTTCAGCAGTGTTAGGAGGTTTCCCGTGTCTCCCAACTCTCTTGTATCGTCGCGGACGAAGTTCAAAGCAGGGTTTTTTCTCTGCTCCCTGCTTGTTGTCTTCACTATGCTGCTCGCGGCCTGTGGCAACGGCTCAACCGCGAACACAAATCAGAAGCATGTGCTTCATATTGGTGCGTTTGTCGGCAGCGCCTATCCCACGCCGCAGATTACCAACCCTTACAATGGCAACGCCGCCAGCGACGCGCCCGGAGTGCAGGGAATGGTCTATGAGACGCTCTTCTTTGACGATTTTAGCACCAATCAGGTTACTCCGCTCCTGGGTCTGAGCTCTTCGTGGAACGCTGATAACACTCAGTTAACCGTGAATCTGCGCCAGGGAGTCAAATGGAGTGACGGCAAGCCGTTCTCTTCGGCTGACGTGGCTTTCACCTTCAATACTATCTTGACGGAAGCCAAACATGCTGCCGATGTCCAGGGCGACTGGGTTTATCTCAAGAGCGTAGCCGCGACCGGCCCGAACACCGTGGTCTTTACTTTCAAAAACGCTGATACTCCGGCTGCTCTTTATATTCTGGACGAGACGTTCATTGTTCCCCAGCATATCTGGCAGAACGTGACTGCTCCCGCGACCGCCAACCCTCCGCTGGTAGGTACCGGTCCATTCGTGCAGACAACAGCCACGCCTTCGCTGCTGGTCTATCAGCGCAACAAGAATTACTGGAACAATAGCGCGAACAAGATCGATGAATTGGACTTTCCAGCGGTAAAGAGCAACGCGGCGCTTGAAGAAGAGTTGATCGCCGGCCAGCTTGACTGGGGCAGCTTCGGTGCGGATGCCAGCCTTAAGACTGCCTATGTCGATAAGGATCCAGCCCATAACAAATACTACTTCTCATCAACTGCCGATGTCGCGCTCTATCTGAACGATAGCCAGCCGCCGTTTAACAATGTTGATGTGCGTCAGGCGATCAGCGCCGCGCTTGACCGCTCGGCGATGTCCACTGAGGCTGAGAATGGCTACGAGGCTCCTGCCAATCCGGCTGGCTTGACGGCGAACAACGCGCCTTTCCTGCAAGCCAAGTATGCCAGCTTTGAGACAACGCCTGATCTGAACAAAGTGGCACAGTATATGCAGGCTGCTGGCTATACCAAAGGCAGTGACGGCATGTACCGCGATAAGAACGGGAAAGAGCTTACGGTGAAGTATGATGTCCCGTTCGACTGGACCGACTGGGTCGCGATTGCCAACATCATGAAGCAGAACCTGCACGCTGCCGGTATCGATGGCGAGGTCAACGCGATTGGCGACAGCGCCTTCTTTGCAGCCCGTGCGACGGGAAGCTTCTCTGCGATGATCACCGGGTTCTTCTCCGGCCCGACCCCGTTCTATCAGTACAATAGCCATCTGAACAGCAAGAACGATGCTGCGACCAGCGGTGGTGAGAACTGGGGGCACTACCACAATGCTCAGTTTGATAGCCTGCTTCAGCAGTACGCGCAGACCTCGAATACGGCCCAGCAGACGCAGTTGATCTATCAGATGGAAGATCTCTTTGCGGCCCAGATGCCGGTTATCCCCCTGCTGGATGCTGCCAACTGGTTCGAGTATTCGACGCTGCATTACACCGGCTGGCCGGACGCGCAACATCCCTACGCGCTCGGTCCGACCTACGATGCACCGGGCAACGAGATCGTTGTGACTCATCTGGTGCCAACCGGCAATTAAGCTTCGCATGTATCGCTGAAGTGCCTCAGCGGCGGGGGTGGTTTTCCAGAACCACCCCCGTTTTTCTAGCCAGAGAGGAAACGGGTGGATATAGGCAGAGACGCCTGTCTGTGTTATACTCTCAACAACAGAACAGGCCGGCGCAGTGTAGCGCGTGATCTTTTCCTCCCGGATTACCTGGTTTGAGTTGACAGATTACTAAGGAGTAATGAGATGCGTCACCTGCTCCGTCGCATACTTTTCTATCTCGCGGCCGTCTGGGCGTCGGTCACGATGAACTTTTTCATTCCTCGTCTGGCGCCGGGGAATCCGGTCCAGATTATTCTGGGCAACCTGGAAAAGACGGGCATCAAGCCCTCGCCGGATATGGTTCAGTCGCTGGCGGCTTCGCTGGGCATAGATACCACTGATCCCATCTGGGTGCAGTATATGAAGTACCTCGGCGATCTTCTACATGGAAATTTTGGCCGCTCTTTTACCAATTATCCCACTCCTGTTCTGGATATCATCGGCCAGGGGATCATGTGGACGATTGGCCTGGGGACTATCGCGGTTGTGATTGGCTTTGTGCTGGGCAGCTTGATAGGCATGATCGCAGCCTGGAAACGCGGGACGATTATTGATAGCACCCTCTCGCCCGCTCTGACATTTTTGTATGCGATTCCGCCGTTCTGGCTGGCGCTGATTGTCGTCTATATCTTCGGCTTCTCTTTAGGCTGGTTCCCTTTCGTCAACGGGTACGATATCTACGGGCCGATTGACTGGTCCTGGCGCTTCATTTCTAGCGTGATCGATCACGGCTTTCTGCCTGCTCTCACGCTGGTGCTCTCCTCGCTGGCTGGCTGGATGCTGGTAATGCGTAACTCAATGGTGGGTGTGCTCTCTGACGATTATGTCCTGATGGCCAACGCCAAAGGATTAAAGCAGCGGCGCGTGCTTTTTACTTACGCTGCGCGCAATGCGATCCTGCCCAACATCGCCAATTTTGCCCTGGCTCTGGGTTTTGTGGTGAGCGGCCAGGTCGTGACCGAAATCGTCTTCTCCTATCCTGGAATTGGTGACGCGCTCTTCATAGGCGTGCAAAATCACGATTATCCTCTCATCCAGGCGGCCTTTCTGTTTATTGCCCTCGGCGTGCTGGGAGCTAATTTCCTGGCCGATATGCTCTACGCCGTACTCGACCCGCGCGTTCGCGTAGAAAGGAGTGCCTAGCCATGCAGCAGTCCTTTCCTTCACAATGGCCACCGTCTCCCGAAAAAACCGAGGGAAGCATTATCACTTCCACGCCCGAACTTTCAGATCAGGAGAGGCGCAACGAAGCGGACAGCAGAGCGATCAGCCGCATGCTGGCTCTGCCATTCCATGTTCGCTTCTGGCATAGCATGCAGGCTGTCTGGCACGCGCTGACGGTTAACCGCAAGGTGGCCAGCGGCACCGCGATTGTTGGGTTTTTCTTGGTAATCGCGCTTTTCGGCCCGTTCTTCCTGCATGGCAATCCTAACCTGTATACCCATGATGCAAATCTCCCTCCTTCGGGGGCGCACTGGTTGGGTACGACCAGTCTGGGCCAGGATATCTTTGGTCAACTTATTCTGGGAACGCAGGTTTCGGTGCTCTGGGGCTTTTTCAGCGGTATCCTGGTGACTATCTTCTCGCTGGTGATTGGTCTGGTGGGTGGCTACTTCGGTGGGATCATCGACGAGATCCTTTCCTTTATTACCAATGTCTTCTTGATCCTGCCCGGCATTCCTCTGATGCTGGTGCTGGCCTCGTATGTTCCTCCAAGCGCGTTGACGGTCTCGCTGGTTGTGGCCTTTACCAGCTGGGCCTGGGGTGCGCGCGTGTTGCGTGCCCAAACGCTTTCGCTGCGCAGTCGTGAATTCGTCACGGCGGCTCGCTCAAACGGAGAATCGGTCTGGAGGGCCATTTTCTTTGAAATCCTCCCTAATCAGGTCTCTGTGGTTGCGGCTAACTTTGTGAGTACGATGATCCAGGTGATCCTGGCTTTCGCGACTCTCCAGTTCCTGGGCCTGGGAGATACCTCGCAGGCAAGCTGGGGCGGAATGCTTTACCTGGCGAACAGCCAGAACGCCTTGCTTGCTCACCAATGGTGGTGGTTCGTCCCGCCTGGCCTCTGTATTGCTGTCCTCGGCGCTGGCCTCGCGCTGATCAACTTTGGCATTGATGAGGTTGCGGACCCACGCCTGCGCAGCGAGCCCAAAATAAAAGTGCCAAAACGAAAGAAGGTGGTAGCTTCATGATCACGAGCGTAGAAACGAAGACGCTGCTGGAAGTCAAAAACCTTAGCGTCGATTACTCGGCAGCCAGCGGGGCTGTCCATGCGGTCGATAAGGTGAGTTTTACCCTGAAACGCGGCGAGATTCTTGGCCTGGCCGGCGAAAGCGGCTGCGGTAAATCGACACTGGCCTATGCAATTACTCGCCTGTTGCGCCCGCCAGCCTATATCACCGAGGGAGAAGTTCTCTATTATCCCCCAGAAGGCCGCGAGCGCTCGCCAATGATCAGCAAACTCACCCGTGCCAACGGCTACGCAGATAACTCAATCGATATCCTGCAACTCACCCCCTCGCAGCTGCGCCGCTTCCGCTGGAACGAGTTATCAATCGTTTTCCAGAGCGCGATGAATGCGCTCAACCCGGTGCTCAGCGTCGGCACCCAGATTATGGATGTGCTCAAAACCCATCGCCCGGAGATGGGACCCGATCAGCGCAAACGCCGCGCGACCGATCTGCTCAATCTTGTGGGCATCGCCTCCGATCGCCTCAAGAGTTATCCTCACGAACTGAGCGGTGGCATGCGCCAGCGCGTGGTTATCGCAATCGCGCTGGCGCTCAATCCTGAATTGATCGTGATGGATGAACCAACCACTGCTCTTGACGTGGTGGTGCAGCGCGAGATCCTGGAACTGATCAGTTCGCTCTGCCGGGAGCTCTCCACGGCCCTGATCTTTATCACGCACGATCTCTCATTGCTCCTCGAACTGGCCGACAAGGTCGCGATCATGTACGCAGGCAAAATGGTCGAGAAGGCCACGAGCAAGGATCTGTATCTCCGCCCGACTCATCCCTACAGCTATGGCCTGCTGAATTCCTTCCCAAATCTGCACGGTCCCCGGCGCAATATGGGAGGTATCCCAGGCTCGCCTCCAGACCTGCGCGCCGTCCCGTCCGGCTGCGCTTTTCATCCACGCTGCCCTATGGCCTTCGGCCCTTGCCGAAGCGTTGCGCCTCCGCTTAAACAGGCTCGCCTCGGCGAAAGCGGCGAAGATGCCCAGCTGGTTGCCTGCCACCTCTATGACCCCAGATTTGCCCCCGGTGGACTTCCAACCCAGGATCAGTTCGCGGCGGGTTATGTCTCTATTATTAAGGGAGGAAAAACCCGATGAATGTCCTACAGCAACGCCCATACCAACCGGCCAGGGAAGATCCGACGATTCCTGTGCTCGAAGCGGTTCACCTGCGCAAGGAGTTTCCCGTGGGTCAGCGCCTGCTGGGCCAGAGGAGTTCAGTCCACGCGGTAGAGGATACCTCGCTGGCACTTTATCCTGGACGTGCGACCGCTCTGGTGGGCGAGAGCGGAAGCGGCAAGACTACGGTCGCACGCATGCTGGCTCGCCTCTATGATCCCACTGCCGGAACGATCAGATTTCATGGCCAGACGGTCAGGTTGAGTCGTGGATCGTCTGCCCTGCGTCGCTACCGCCAGCATATCCAGTTGATTTTCCAGGACCCCTTTGCCTCGCTCAATCCGGTCCACAGTGTGCGCTATCACCTGGCCCGCCCGCTGCGCATCTTCGGACATGTGAAAAATCGTGTTGAAGAAACACAGCAGATCCTGACGCTGCTGAATCGTGTCAGTCTCACCCCTGCCGAGCAATTCATTCAGAAGTATCCGCACCAGCTGAGCGGAGGACAGCGCCAGCGCATTGCCATCGCGCGCGCCCTGGCGGTTCGCCCCGATGTGCTGCTTGCCGACGAACCGGTCTCAATGCTCGATGTCTCGATCCGCCTGGATATTCTCAATCTCCTGCTGCGCTTGAAGGATGAAGAGCAGCTTGCTCTCCTCTATATTACCCACGATATCGCCAGCGCGCGCTACTTCGCCGACGATGTTCTGGTCATGTACGCCGGACAGATGGTCGAAGGTGGCCCAAGCGAAGAGGTTACGCAGGAACCCAAGCACCCGTATACTCGCCTGCTGCTCTCAGCCGCGCCCGATCCTGAGCGCCTCAAAAGCGGGAAAACCGGCATAAAAGAGATCGGCGCGCGCGGCGAAATTCCCAGCCTGATTAATCCGCCCACCGGCTGTCGCTTCCATCCGCGCTGCCCCCACGCCATGGATGTCTGTCGCCAGCGTTTCCCCAGGCGAACCGAGCTTGGCAACGGCCACTGGACAAACTGTTTCCTCTACGGCGATGGCCAGGATACCACACCAGCGAGTGCCCCAGGGATCTGATTCCCACCGCGCTTGTCTGCGCCAGCGGCGCTTACCAGATGAGAGTGTTATGCATAACACTCTCATCTTCTCTGTATGGCGAAGTTGGCGAACACTCGATAGGCACAGGCGAAGATCCTGAGAATCGGACACTCTCCACTATTCGGCGTACCTCTGCACAGACCCGTAGCAAAACTCACCTTTAGCGAATTTGCAGGAATAGGCCAGTTCCCCCTCTAGCAACTCTTTGTCGCTGAGATCCGTATTAAGTACAAAGAAAGGTTATATTTAGCAGAAAAAACATAGGAATTTTCAAGTATACCTATGTATAGGCTTTGAAGTGCTTCTCGAATCATGTTGATTATAGACAAATAAAAGAGAAGGGGAGGAAAACGGGAAGCAACGCTCCACTGACATTTAGGTAAAGTATGGTGCCACTGGTGTCACTATAGAGAGTTATGTATAAAGGGTCTATTGCATTCGAGTCATTTAAATGTTATAGTACCATATTATACATGCTAATAAGTCAGTCTTTGCATCATCTGGGTAGTTTGGTGGGACCAATTCCCAGTCGGATGCAGGCAATTGATGACGAATTAGCTACATGAGGAGGTTTTTTATGGCTGGTCACGACGATCACGATTTGTTAACAGTTAGCGAAGTTGCACAGCAGTTGCGTGTAGACGACACGACGGTACGCCGCTGGATCAAGAATGGCGTGCTGGAAGCGGTGACTCTGCCTCATGTGGGGCAGCGCCAGTCTTACCGTGTGCGCAAGACAACCCTGAACCTTTTGCTGAATCCGGTAGGCGGATCGCAGGGCTAATCGCAAAACTGCAGCACGAAAAGTGAGTGAAAGCGAGCGCCATCTCTCGCGGAAGCCCGCAAGGTAAGTTGCTTCTTCCCGGACCGGAGATCCGGGAGACGGGGGCTATTTCCTGGACTTCCTCTCTAGAGAGGTGGCGCTCGCTTTTCTCTACTTATCCCGCAGGATATTCGGCTTCGTCGCTATTTGCCTCTTCCAGTTGGAGAGACCAGCCGGTCACTTCCGCAAAACGCCGCTCGATCTCCCGACGCGCTTCTCCACTCGGCAGCTTTGTTCCTCTTAGACGCAGAATGCATTCTTCATGGTCCAGCGTCTTTTTGCCAGTCAGGCAAGTGTCCTCCGGCAGCAAAAGCCGCGCTGTCTCCACCAGCGCTTTCTGGCGCGCGCGCGGGTGCAGGTAAATGCGCCAGCCGGTCTCGCGCTCCAGGTCGGCCAGCAGCGCGGCGTAACGCCCCTCAATCGTTGCGGGAAAGTCAAAATGCAGCCAGAAGATCTTCAAGCGGCTATCAACGCCAACATGATAAAGGTCCGTTACGCCACTGAAAGCAGCGGTAATCCGCGCCATTGCCTCGCCCTGCGCCATGCGTGGGGCCTGCTCGATATTCTCACGCGAGCCGGGGACGGTGATAGTAAGCTGCCAGCCGGTCTCCTCCTCAAAGCGCTTCTGCGCGGCTAACACATCCTCTTGTGGTGCCTCGCCTTTGCACTGGATCAACACGGCTTGCTTCTGGTGATAAATCGAGGGTGTGCCGTTCGCCTTGAGTCCTTCGGGGAGCACACGGCGAGCCATTTCCGCCAGCGCTTCCTGGTGAACGCCATCCTGTACCTGTACCTGCCATCCGGTGCGGGCCTCTATCTCGGAGAAAAGATCGGCATAGCGCTTGCGAGCGACCTGTGGAAAATGGAAACGTGCGTGCAGCAGCCAGCGCCCGGACTCTGCGCCCACTTTCACGTAACCCGGCAGGTCGCGCAGGATGCTTTGCGCCACTTGCACAGCCCCATGTTGATCAACGCGAGCCTGAGTCGGTTTGCGCTCAGCCGCTGACGCAGCCTGGCCACTGGCCGTGTTTTGGAGCTCCAACGCAAGTTGCCAGCCGGTCTCATCGTAGAAACGCCGCTGCGCTTCCGCAATCTCTTCGGGCGTGGCCTGGCCCAGGCATTTGATCTGGACGGTCTGACTATCGTGATAAACCGAAGGAAAACCGCGCTCGGTCAGTTCATTTGGCAGGCTCTGGCGAGCCACTCTGACGAGTTCGCCCTGGTGAGGCTGCGAGGCAATCGTGACCTCGACTCCTGCCTCTTCCCTGATTGCCTCGATCTGTGCAGCATACCGTTCGCGGGCCACAGTCGGAAAATGAAAGGCGAGCCGGACCTCGCCGGTATCCGGGTCGATACTGCGACGATAGAGGTCAGCAGCGTTGCCAAGATGCTTCTGGATAATCTCTTGAATCCAGTTCTGATCCGGTCTCGGCAGTTCTTCCGGCTCCTCAAGGGTTTCGCTCCACTCCGGCGCCAGGCTGTACAGAGCCAGACCTTCGCCTTCCATCAGGGTACGCTGTTGCATAAATATGAGCGGATGTTTATGCAGGATTTTGGCGACGGCCAGGCGATCTTCCAGAGTTGTTGCAGATACGCCGGCCAGTTGGCACATATCCCCCAGGGTATAGGCAGCTTCCTCCTGGCACTGGCGGGCCAGCGTATAAGCTGAGAGGCGACGACGCAGACGGCGCGCGGCCTTGACCAGATTTTCCAGACCATCGGCCGCGCCAAAACGCTCGTTGAGCATGTCAGATGTTGGTTCGCCCAGCACATCGAGGATTGCGGAAAACGGATAGCGCGAACGCACAAAATCGACGCCACGCGGATGCTGCACGCGAATTCGCGCCCCCGGTTCGATCCCCTGACAGAGTACCGGCTTACTGCTGCCCGGACTTATCTCGACCAGCAGAATCTTGCCCACCAGGTCGCTGAGAAAGTCACCGGGAGCTTCTTCGGCCTGGCCGCGTACCCGATAGGCTTCTTCTAGCGCCTGCTGGCGGATAAAATAACGCTGCTCGTTATCGCTGGCCAGAACCGTTAAGACCGCCTCTGTAGTCTCCTCGTTGGCTACACCATACCAGGTAAAGGCCAGTTCGCGAGCTGTGACGATGCGCAGCGAGGGTATTTCGCTGATTGCCTGCCAAAGTTCCGGCACATCCTCCAGCGTCAGTTCGCGCCCTCCGCCAATATTGGCCGGTAGGGTGTACAAGGCCTGCGCGCTCTGAGCCAGCTTGTTCTTCCTCTCCGATCTGGTTTGCGGTGCGAAAGACTCGCCATTATTGGGGAAAAAAACGTCCGTTTCGGTCAGCAGGCGACTCAGTGCCAGGCGGGCATCCTCGTCTCCATGGACCAGCGCGACTTTGCGTGGTTTGAGCGCGGCAGCATAGGCTGCCAGTTCGCCGCCATCCGCGTGTGCGGAGAGACTGAACTTCGCGACGCGGCAGCGCACCGTGATGGTTGCCCCATCCAGTTCCATTGTATCGCTCTTGCTCTCCGCCAGGTCGAGCAGCTTTTTTCCGCTCGATTCTTCATCAACATACCCGCTGATGAGGATCGCGGCCTGTTCTTGGGGAGCTAAGCGTTTGGCGTACCACACGCTTGGCCCGCCTGTCAACATACCCGAACTGCTGAGAATGCAGGCCGGGGAACCGGCCAGGATACGCTCGCGCTCGCGCTCATCGCGCACGAACGAAACATTGCGCCCCATGAACGGCAGGTAGCCCTTGCGAATCTGGCGCTGCAGGACTGGCGGTAGCGCTTCCGGCAGAAGGAGATAGGTATTGCAGACACGCCTGACCAACCCATCAACATAGATAGGGAAATCGGGTATCTGCCCTTTCTCCTGCGCGGCTTGCAGGATCAGCAGAATCTCCTGACCACGCCCCAGGCCGAAGCAGGGAATCAGTGTGTGCCCGCCGCGCTCGATGTTCTCAGCTACCGCCTGAGCCAGGCGTTGCTCTTCTCCCTGCCGGTTCGGATGCAGGCGCGCGCCGTAGGTCGATTCCAGAACAAGCAGATCGCAATGCTGCACCGGCGGCGGAACAGCGCCTAGCACTGTGCGCTGTGGCGTACTGCTGATGTCGCCCGAAACGACCAGCGTTCCATCTGAGCCGGTAAAGCCAAAGCTGACCGCACCCGCAATATGCCCTGCCCGGCTAGCATGAATACTAACGCCCGGCAACTGTGGCAGTGTCACCGTCTCACCGACCGGCAGCGGGCGCACCTGGTTGAGCATATTGCCCACCAGTTCCGGCGGATAGAGCGGAATCTCCATTTCCTCAGCCGCCCGACGATTCATGATCCTCAGCGCATCAGCCAGCATCACCTCCATCAACAAGCCTGTTGCGCGCGAGGCGAAGATAGGAACTGCGGGAAACGCCTGATGAACCAGCGGCAATGCACCGATATGGTCGGCATGGGCGTGCGTGACAAAAATCGCGCGCACATCCTTCCCTTCCAGCAAAGCCAGATCGGGCAAAGGATCGCTCTTACGGTCAACGCGCACGCCCGCGTCTACAACAATCCACTGCCCGGCGATCTCTATCGCTACGCACGAGGCTCCAACGCCGCTGGCCCCACCAACAAAAATAACCTGCATAAAAAGGCTGCTCCTTCTCTTCTCTCTATTCCGCGCCGGGAAGACGTTCGTACAGGTGCTCTGAGAAAAGAGAGCACCTGTACGAACGTCTTCTAAGTGTTACTATATCACGTTTGCTGTTCAAAGGAAAGGGCCGGGAGGTGGCCTGGCCAAAGGTTGACATTACTTAATTTAATAGTTATAATAAGTCTTGATGCATACGGCGTATCCCTGAAAAAGAGAGCGTTCAGAGGAGCAGCGAGGCTTTATGAAATCTGTTAACCCCACCGCCCGCGATCTGCGGCGCATCAATCGCCAGACGGTGTTTCGTTGCCTCTACGCGCACGAGCCAATGAGTCGCCTGGAACTTAGCCAGCTTTCAGGGTTGAGCGCGGGGACGATTGCCAATGTAGTTGGGGAACTGCTAGCGGAAACATTGGTGCTGGAAGCTGGCTTTGAAGCCTCCGAGGGAGGACGGCCGCGCACGATCCTCACGCTGAATATGGAGTACGGCTATTTTATCGGTGGGGAGATCGGTGAGACAGAGGTGGTCGCCGAACTCTTCGATCTGAAATTGCAGAAGCTCAAACGCGCGAAGTATCCTCTAGCACCCGCAGAGAACAGGCCAGAGATTGTGGTTCAGCGTTTTGCCGGCGGCGTGGAACAATTGCTCAGCGAGGCCCGGATTCCCTATGAAAAAGTGCTGGGCATAGGCGTAGGAGTTCCGGGCGTGGTTGAGCAAGCAGAGGAAGAGACAGTATCCGCTCCCGCCTGGAATTGGCAGCCGGTTCCCCTCAAGGCCATGCTGAGAGAGCATTTCCAGATCCCTCTGTACGTCGATAACGGTTCAAAGGTGATGGCTCTGGCCGAAATGCACCTGAAGCCAGATCTGCGCAACGAAACAATGGTCGCGTTAAATGTGGGAACAGGCGTGGGCGCGGGCATTATTTCTGAGGGACAGCTTTATCGCGGCGGCAATAATAGCGCCGGCGAGTGGGGACATACGACGATTGTCCTGGATGGCGAGATGTGCCGATGCGGCCATCGCGGCTGCCTCGAAGCCTATGTCGGCGCACCCGGCATTATTCGACGCATGCGGGCGCTTGCTCCTACTAATCCCGCCCTGGCAAGCAGTGATGAAGTTCAGACGATTGTCAATCTGATCGCGGCGGCTGAACAAGGCGATGCGGCGGCGCAGCAGGTTTTCCTGGACGTGATCCACTACCTGGGAGCGGGACTGGCCAATCTGATCAATCTTTTCAATCCTCAACGCATTATTCTTGGCGGCTGGACCGGCCTGCTCCTGGGCAAGCATTTTTTGCCCGAACTGACGCGTGAGACGCAGCGTTACGCGCTCAAGCAGCCTTTTGAGGCCGCGCAAATCCTTGTCAGCCAGCTCGGCAGGGATGCCGCGAGCCTGGGCGCGGCCAGACTGGCTCTGGAAGCCTTTCTTATCTCTGTCGGCAGACCGGAGATCCGCCACTCCGCTCAGAGGAAAATCGGCCAGGCGAGCCTGCCCATTATGAGAATATGAGTAGAG
>Ga0209061_1003011_pt1 | contig 19326 bp, 17 predicted proteins | sample Coa_R1_10_FD_187157 | JGI IMG/M metagenome (GOLD analysis project Ga0209061, IMG submission 187157) | Surface soil microbial communities from Centralia Pennsylvania, which are recovering from an underground coalmine fire - Coalmine... | ecosystem: Environmental > Terrestrial > Soil >...
CAGCGTTCGCGTATCGCGCTTTGGCAATCGCAGCGTTGATATAATAAGCGGCGGCGGCGGCAATCAGCATCACAATGCGGATCACAAAAATCCAGACAAGCAGTTGAAGCTTGATGACCGGATCTCTTACCCCCAGCAGGATGAACGTGATCAATGCCACGCCCGTTACGCCGTAAGTCTCAAATCCATCGGCTGTTGGCCCGACGGAATCGCCGGCATTGTCTCCCGTGCAGTCCGCAATGACGCCGGGATTGCGCGCATCGTCTTCTTTGATCTTGAAAACAATCTTCATCAGGTCCGCGCCAATGTCTGCAATTTTGGTGAATATCCCGCCGGCGATGCGCAGTGCGGCAGCCCCCAGCGATTCACCGATTGCGAAGCCGATAAAACACGGCCCGGCATAATCACCCGGAACGAAGAGCAGAATAATCAGCATCATCAGTAGTTCGACGCTGATGAGCATCATGCCTACGCTCATCCCCGATCGAACGGGAATCCGGTAAACAGGGAATGGTTTGCCTTCCAGGCTGGCGAATGCCGTGCGGGAATTAGCGAACGTGTTGACTCGGATGCCGAACCACGCCACACTGTAACTGCCCAGGATGCCGATGATGCTGAACAACAGGATAATGCCCACGCGAAAAGCCTCATACCTGAGGAGCACGCCGAAATAAAGAATGATGATCGCGGCGATGAAGATCCACAGCAGGAAGAGAAACTTGCCTTGCTGGATCAGATAGGTCTTGCACGTTTCCCAGATCAGATTCGAGATGTCAGCCATGGCCCGATGCACAGGCAGGTTCTTGAGCCGGCTGTACATTGCGAGTCCAAACAACAGTCCGAAGATGCAGAACAGGATTCCGAACATCAGCAGGTTATGGCCGTTCAGTCCGAGGAAATGTGCCTGGGTGAAATCCGGAAGCTGAAGATTGGCCTCCCCTGTGGGCTGTTCGCCCGTCTGTGCGAAGCCGGCCGTTGCGCTGAGCAGCATCAGTGCAAAGCCTGCCGCAAAGGATTTGAAAGACAGTTTCCGCCCGACGTGCGAGCTTCCGGAACTTGCGCCCGGGGCGGTTTGGATGGATGCGGCGTTACCAACGTGCCATGTACATATCCGAAGGTATTTTGACGAATCCATAAATAGCCGCCGGCAAAGCGGAAACGCCGCGGCCAGTATCGGTATGGCGATTAGCAGAAGATCTGACGAAGTGGTCATTTGAGTTCCCTCGAGTCCTGGCCGTTGCCCACTCTAACGGCGGAAATTTCAACAGCCCTGTTGTTTGGAATCAGCGGATTGTAAACGATTTCAACGACCAGCCTAGTGGTATGTTCTATAGCTCTGAACTTATAGCATACGATAGAAACAGCCGTCAAGAAAATGGCGCAAGCCGGGGACTCGGGAAATGAAGAAAAAGGCCGCCTTCCGAAGGCCATTTTCTGGAAAGCCTGAATGATTCAGCCCGCCTGATTTGCTCCCACAAGGGCCGCCAGCGGTTTCTTCAATAATGGCAATTTACTCAACGGTTCTCGCCCAAGCCATGCCGTCGCACACCGGGCCGGCGCCAATCTTCTTCTCGACTGTCCAATTGTGCAGGTTGATGACGGCAACCTGCCTGCTGCGGTCGCAGGAAACAAAGGCAACCCCACCGTCCGGACGAATCACGACCTCCTGGGGGGTCGCCGGGACTTCAACCGTGTGAATGACCTTCCAGGTTTTCAGGTCCACAGCCGCAACCAGGTTTTTATTGATGATCGCAACCACGAGATATCGCCCATCGGGAGTCGGTGCGGTCCCGTAGCCAATGCCGGGCAGTTCCACCCAGCGAGCCACCCTGTTGGTGGCCGTGTCGATAACGGCCAAACGCGGGCTGTGCTGGTCAGAAGTGAAAGCCCAGCGGTCATCCATTGAGACCGAAATCCGCTGCGTCTCTTTGCAGATGGGAATCACGGCAAGGGTCTTTCGCGAAGCCACGTCAAGCACAGAAACCGTTCCCGGGCCTACGTTCGCCGTGTAAATGCGCCGGCCGTCGTGCGAAAAAGCGAGCATGTGGGATTCAGGCTGGCCGGTGGGAATGGAGCCCACCACTTTGTTTGTTTTGGGGTCGATAATCGTGACGGCATCAGCCAATTCTGTGGTCACATAAAGCAGACCATCGGCAGGGGAGAACTTGGGGCAATGCGGTCGCATGGGGCGACCCAGATCGATGGTGGAAACCACTTTCCGGCCGGCGAGATCGACAACATCGATGGTGCGACCGTCAGTCCCAGGGCGCCCTACTCCGGAATTCCCGTAGATCGGGACGTAAGCCGTCTTGCCGTCGGGCGAAACAGCCACTTCATGAGCGGTAAAACCGGTTTCCTTGACCGTCGCAATCTCCTTTCCTGCTGCCGGGTCAATGATCCCCAAGGTCTGATTGCCTTTGTTGTCCACAAGAAGCAGTCCGCGCACGGAAGAACGCGAACCAGGCTTTCCAGTAGCGCCCAGGGCGAGCAAGGGTAAAAACAGTGCCATTCCGAGAAAAGCTGAAGAAGCGCGAGTGATGAACATTTTTAATTCCTCTATTAAACTTTTTCGGACTGGATAACGGCAGCACAAGCCATACCGCCGCGGCCGGGAATGCCCAGCTACATCATCTTCTCCCGCGCGGCTTCGCAATCATCGCATGGACAAAGGTCTCTCAGATAGTCAAAAGTATAAATGCCGGCGGAATGTCCGTCGCTCCAGAAGATCTGCAATGCGTACCGCCCCACGATTTCAGCCTTAATCGGCTTCAATTTCCCCGCTCCGAACATCGGAAGCGGTCCCGTCTCGCTGGGTGGTTCCGGTTCTTTATCGAGGCAAGTTGCACACGGGCAACGGTCGCGGAGATATTGATAGGAGTAAGCGCTGCGGTGGCCATCCGCCCATTCGATCACAAGGTCGTCGCCCTCGCCGTGCAATCGGATCGTCCTGGGAGCCAATGCCACGGTCCTGCCCCTTAAATGATCTGGGGAATGTGCTCGCCCGCGTGGCTTACCTGTTCTGCCAGAGCTTTTGCCACGGCCAGATAAGCGTCCGCGAGCGGAGAATTCAGATCGAGCGCCACAGGCCGACCCGCATCGCTCTGCACTCGAATCTTAGGGTCGAGTGGGATTTCGCCCAGGAATGGAATCCCAAGCCGATCCGCAGCCTCTTTCGCGCCGCCATGGCCGAAAATCTCCTCCCGGACGCCGCAATGCGGGCAGACATAATAACTCATGTTCTCGACGATTCCCAGTATGGGGATGTTCAGTTTCCTGAACATGGCAATTGCCTTCCAGGCTACGTCAAGCGCCAGGTCCTGCGGCGTGGATACAATGACGGCGCCCGTTAGAGGAATCGTCTGCGAAAGGCTCAATTGAATATCGCCGGTTCCGGGCGGCAAATCCATCACCAGGTAGTCAAGTTCGCCCCAGTTGACGTCGCCCAGAAACTGCTGGACCGTTTTGTGAAGCATGGGGCCGCGCCAGATGACGGCCTCGTCGCGAGGAAGGAAGTAGCCCATCGAGATGATTTTGATGCCCCACTCGACCGGCGGTTCGAGCTTGCCCTCGACGACACGAGGTTCCTGCTTACCTCCCATAAGGGCCGGGACGCTGGGTCCGTAAACATCAGTATCCATCAGCCCGACCTTTGCGCCCTGGCGATAGAGAGCTACAGCGAGGTTCGCCGCCACAGTGGACTTGCCGACGCCTCCCTTGCCGCTGGCCACGGCAATCGTGGCTTTCACACCGGGAATCAGTTTCGATTGCGACCCGGGCGGGGCCGCAGACGGCGTGGCAATCTCAACCTGCACCTTAGGCGCGCCGATGGCTTCAGCAGCCTTGCGGATGGCAGCGGCAAGCTGTGAGTTCGCCTTTGGAGAGCCGGCGGTTTTCAGCTCGATCACAATGACGGTGCGGTCGGATGAGACTTCAACATTCTTGACATAACCGAGTGAAACGATGTCCTTGCGCTGTGCCGCATCCTCAACGCCCTTGAGCGCCTCCAGGACATCCTGCGGACTGATCCTCTTGCTCATTTAGGTCTCCCTGAACCAGCTTTTTCCGGCGTAAATAGCATTCTCAGGTGCGAGCCATGAATTGTCAAACTTCCGTCCCAACCACTCATTGTGGTTGCTTCACAAGGTGCGCAATCGCATGGAGCAGGTCATACTTGGTGAGGATTTCATAGCGGTGCCCGCCCAAGTCAATGAAGACGGCCGGGCAGTCGCGGGTGATGCAGGATGTGACCTGATCGATAACAGCCGAGGGCGGAAGCACAGGAAACGCTTCGCGCATGACTTCGCGCACCAGGAGTTTCTTGAAGTCCTTGCCCTGGAGCGTCAGGTTGAGGATGTCGTCTTCGTAAAGAGCGCCCACGGGCGTGTCATCCTCAAAGACGGGAAGCTGCGAGAAATCGTGCGCCTGCATGCGGTCGAGCGCCTCATCGAGTGAATCTGAAGGCGCGAGCTTGACCAGTTCGCACGGCTGCCCCATGGCAGCCTTGGCCTGCACAATGTCCGCAGCGGTCAGCGGCAATCCTGATTCGAAGTAGCGATTATCGCGCATCCATTCGTCGTTATAGACCTTGCTCAAATAGCGCATGCCGGTGTCAGGAATGAAGATCACCACAAAGTCTTCTTCGGTGAGAGACGGAAGAATTTTCATGGCCCCGGCGACAGCGGTGCCGGCCGACCCGCCTGCGAAGATGGCTTCCATGCGTGCCAGCTTGCGCGCCCAGAGAAATGACTCCTTGTCACTCACCTGGATGACGTCGTCAATCACGCTGAAATCGAGGGCCTTGGGCAGGAAATCCTCGCCGATTCCTTCCACTTTGTAGGTTTCCGGCTTTCCCATCGTTCCATGGTGGAAAAAGTCATAAAGGATCGAGCCGACGGGGTCAACGCCGATAATCTTCACATCGGGATTCTGCTTTTTCAGATAGCGCCCGATGCCCGTGATGGTACCGCCGGTCCCCATGCCCGCAATGAAGTGCGTAACGCGGCCTTCGCTGTCCTCCCAGATTTCCGGCCCGGTCGTCCAAAAGTGGATCGCAGGATTTGCAGGATTGTCGTACTGGTTGGCATGGAAAGAATTCGGAATTTCTTTGGCGAGCTTTTTGGCTACAGAATGATAACTGCGCGGATCGTCCGGGGCCACGGCGGTTGGGCAGACGATCACTTCCGCACCCATTGCCTTGAGCAGATCGATCTTCTCCTTGGATTGCTTATCGGTAATCGTGAAGATGGCCTTGTAGCCTTTGATAACAGCCGCGAGCGCCAGACCCATGCCGGTGTTGCCCGATGTTCCCTCAATGATCGTGCCGCCGGGCTTCAGCAGGCCGCGCCGCTCAGCGTCTTCAATCATGGCAATGCCGATCCTGTCCTTGACGCTCCCGCCGGGGTTCAGGTAATCGCACTTGGCATAGACCCCAGGCTTGAAGCCCCGCGCGAGCCGGTTGAGCCGGACTAGCGGAGTGTGCCCGATCACTTCGAGAATATTGTTATATCGCATATGAACACCGCCCGGCTGAAGGTTAACAATCATTATAACTCACTGCCGGAAAGAGGCCGGGAGGCAATTTGGCACGCAAAAAGGCCGCGCAGTCAACGACGCAAACGGAGCGCGAGACGGGAAGTCCTCTGCTCCTTCAACGCCGCGAAAACGTGAAAGGAGCAGAAGACAATATATCGCTTTTGCTGATTGAGGACTGTGCCCAACGGCCCCTTGCTGGCTGCTGTTTCAGGAGGTTGCCGCCGCGATGCTCTCGACATGAATGGTGTTTGTGGCGGAGTCCAGCGACCCGTTCACGGTGACTTTTTCGCCCGCAAACTGCTCAGGCTTTGTCTGATCGTCAAGCTGGTAAGTAGTCTTGCTTGCGGCGTCATACAGGACGTACTTTGCGCCCATCTTGACGCACTCAAGGGTGCATTCCTTGGCGTTCTTGATCTTGCCGCCTTGCAGCATCTGCTCGTGGCCACCCATGCCTGCACACATGCTGTCCATGATTTCCCCGGAGAAGCTGTGAGCGCCGCTCGCGGGCGCAGCCTGCTGCGTCTGCTCCGCAGGAGCTGTGGATTGGGAACTCGTGCTTGACGGTTGCTGGCTGCAGGCCGCCATCCAAAAAATCAGAGTTCCTGCCAGTGTTAAAGTAATTTGCTTCATCATCGCCCCTTTCTCCGGCTTGCATCCGCCCTTCATGCCGAGTGGATGCATATCTGCCGGGCTTGTCCAGATTCTGGTGGTTCTTTCATCCTGCCCTGATATGTTTCCTGAGTCCAGCAGAATCTTCGCGGACTGCGTTCAATACAGGACATCTCATTGCATTGCTCGTTTGATTTTAGCCAACAGTTCGCGCGCCTGAGCCTGCATGGAATTCTGCACGCTCAACGCATGCTCCAGGGCAGCCATGGCCTGATGATGTTGCGGAGGGTAGAGAGCTTCATAAGAGTAACCAAGAAAATAGTAAGCCTCGCCCTGCAATTCTGGATTTCCCTGTAAAAGCTGCGCAGCCTGCTGAAGCTGCTTGATGGCCGTTGCTGTCCGATGAGACGGGCCGAACTTTTCAAGTTCCAGATAGCCAAGCACAAGGCGGGCCATGCCCTCCTGGAGGTTTTGCTGTGCTTTGAACTGATCATCCGAGATCCCTTCAGGCTTCTTCGCCTGTGGAAGAAGCGTCAGGACCTTTTTAGCGTAATCCTCAGCCTTGGCCTGATTGGTCCGCCGCCGGAGCGCATAATCATACGCGACAAGCTCCATCGCTTCGATATTGTTCGGGTCGGCAGCGATGGCCTTTTCCGCATACTCGTCGGCTTTGTCAGGCTGATTGGACTGCGTGTAAGCCAACGCATACTGGTAGTTCAATTGGCCGGCCTGCGCCTTTGCCCCATCGGGATACGTCTGGGAAAATTGATCGAGCACTTTGATCTTCTCAGCGGGGTCTGTGATTCCCGGCAGGATTCGGAAAAAGGCGTACACCATGTAGCTGACGTCGTTTTGCGCCTGCTGTGCGGCGCTCTTTTTTGCGGCTTCATAATCGGCGTCGCTCTGCGCAGCGTTCCTGGGTGGATTGGCCTCGGCCTGAATGACGGGCGCAGCCTTCATGATGAGGTCCATTGCTTGCGGGGCGCCTTTGCCGCTGGCCATGTAAGCCTGAAGAAGGTTCTCAATAAAGGGAACGTCGAGATAGCCGGCCGCAACCGCCTTTTCACCCGCGGCAATGGCCTGGTCGTATTGCTTGAGCGTAACGTAATTCTTGGTCAAAAGTTGTTCCGCACAGGGAAGATAGTTGGAACTCGCGTTCTCCTGAACGAACTTTTCGAGCGCCGCAACCCGGGCGCTGGGATCATCGGAGCCATTCACGGCCAGCATCAGTTTGTCTTCAGGAGAGCCGATAATGATGGAATAACTCGAGCAACTGTGCACTTCCTGCTGTGCCGCCAGAGGCCATGACAGCGCCATCAGGCCCGCCAGCAGGACCACGTGAGAGAAACTTCGCATGGAAACCTCCGTTACAAGGAAGATTTCCGGGATCTCCCCTGGAAAGCGGGAGAAACCGTGACACCCTACACGCGTAACATTCGTTTTCTGAACCGTATCGTTCCCGGACTTCCCGCTCATCGAGCGGAGTGACTATTAAATACAACAAGAGAACGGCATTTACCAGCAGAAAATCGCGATGGGAGATGGGAATAGTTCTGAATGAATAAAGCTGGCGTCCCCCACCCTGTGCACCCGCATCGGGGCGTGAAGAAACGGCTGGAGCGCCGCATGCAGTTGTCAGCTTGCGTGGGTTATGGAAGAGGTTTGATTATCGACGGGCCTTGCGAGAAGAACTTCGACATTCTGATCTGCCCTCCTGATTCTCCACGATATGCCGGCGGAGGGGCAGTGGAGATTGTACCCAGTCGGTTTGAGTAGTCTCCCCCTGGAGCTCGGCACAGGGACAGCCAGCAAAAACTAGTTTGTTCTGATCAATCGAATTGGAACCGGTGAACCGCTTGCGGCAACGACTGGGGGTGTACTTCCACCGCTTCCACCGCCGGGAGAACCACCACAGGAGCTAACATTCAAAATGACCACATCTACATCATCGCTGTTCCCATTGTGCTGAGCATCCTTGATGAAAACCTGCATGTATCCTGCAATTGCGACCGTGGTACCTCCCGGCGGCAGGCTGTTTCCGGTATAGACCGGCACCGTAACAACAGAGGGACTTTGGCTGTAATCATAAAACACTTTTCCGATCAATGAGGGATTGGGGTTATTGGCGCCACCCGTAATGGCGAAGGGCGGGCCAATCGTCGTATCGATGGCGTCCTGGCCCTGGTTCAGCCCGTCCCCGTTGGCATGGATAAGCACGTCAGTTCCCTGGTCCACTGGGCCGACCTTTTTGCCATTCGCGGTGGTGAGCGTATCTCCGCATGAAAGGATCGCCGGAGTACAATACGCGATGTGGTTCCTCAACGCACTACCTGAGGAGGGTGGTGCGCCACCGAACCCTACCAGATACCACTGGCTTGGCCCAGCGTTGCTGTGAAGCGTCCATGGCATACCAATAACCCCCGCCGGATACGTCCCCGGATGTTCAATGGCGCCCGTCGTCGGATCGAAAAAATAGCCTTGCCCGGAAGTCGCACAGGAAGGATTGGCAGGCGAAGTATGCACTGGGTCGCAATTAGGCACGAGGAAAGGTTTCAGGCATGCAGCCGCAAGCGGCGCACCCCCGCCGCCCGCGGGGTTGTAGGCCTCGGCCGTGGCTTGGCCACTGACGTTCGCGTTCACAATGCCAAAAATCCTGGCAAAAAACGTGGGCACTGAGGCCCGGGCGACGACTGTGATTTGAGGTTCGAAAGCGTTTGGGTAACTGAATGTGACGTCTCCGTCCTGAATGCTGGCGGGCTGTCCGGCAATAAAGTTCTGTGCGCCGGCCGCCTCCGCCTGCTGCCGGCCTGCACTCTCCTGTGGGCCGCCTGCCGTACACCCGCCGGTCGTGCAGCCTGTAATAATAAAAGCTTTCGCCCCGGCGAGAGCCGCCGCATCAGCAGCCCGCTGGGCCTGCGCGCGAGCCAAGTACAGATTGGCCAAATCAATCGCGATGGCACAAATCCCCAGCAGCACCACCATCGAGGCAGCTACGATGAGCAGCACTGAGCCTGATTCACCGCCGACCGAGCGGTAATTTCCCCCTCCCATAGTCCCCCCTCAATTATTCGCTATATTCTCCATGACCGCCGATTCGGTTAACGTTGACGGAAGTCCAAGGTTTGAATTTGGCGCAAGCAGTCTGATGACGTCGTTGAAAAACCATTTGTACGGGTAGGTCAGAGTCACTTGAGTCCCTGTAACGGGACTTCCTCCGCCTGTATAGACGTATTGATGATTAATCGTCAGGGTGATGCCATTACACGTAAACTTCCACGCCTCAGTTCCCACGGATGTGGCGGCTGCCGAATTGAGGCAGGAAGAATCCACTCCCGCGTTTGTCATGTAGTTGGCCACGGCGCTCGCAGCCGCCTGGGCAGAGCAATTCGTACCTGAGCAACCGTTACCGGCCAGAATGTTAGAGACCATGATGCGTGCTCCCTCCCTGGCGGCGTTTGCCATCTTCTGTTTGAGGGTGAACGCCCCGCCAAACTGAATGATTCCGACCGCGAAAACCAGCAGAAAGGGCAGCACCATGGCAAACTCAAGCAACTGCGCGCCTTCCATGCCGGCAAGCAGGCTGGCGACTCGCCCCGTCACAGAGCGCTCAGCCGAAACGTGCGGAGAAGCTCCGGCAGGGCTTTCCCCGCCGGTCTGGCGCTGGATTTTCATCATGGGCAGGTTCCTCCGATCGGCTGGTCCTCCAATCGCATTTGGGCATTTGCCGGTATATCGACAGTTGTTGCGTTGACCGACGTAAACGGGATAACCAGTTGAACCGGATAAGTGAAACTGATCGACACACCACACTGCTGCGGATATGTGTTTTCCAGCCAGCCGGTTTTCTGGCAGTAGTTTTTGACCTTGGACGGATCCAGGTGGTCCGCTTCGAGCGCCGGGACAATGTAGTTGTTATAGGTGTTTGTGTTGGTCGAGCAAGAATTGCTGAGCGGGTCTGCGACGGTATTACCACTGATTACAGGGTTCGGCAGCACAGCGTAACGCGCGCCTTCACGAGCGGCGCGAGTAATCGTTTCATAGACGTTGAAAGCATGCCCAATCCATATTATTCCTATCAATAACGTTAATAGCAAAGGTATAACCAGAGCGAATTCAAAAACCTCTGACCCTGATTCATCGACCATTGGACTGCGCAGAATGCTGACCAGCAGACTGATGGGGTTGCCGTGGTCATGCGTAACCCCGTGTAGGCTTTCCTCACGCGCCCCAAGAATTGCATTCACAAGCATTTGCTCCTTAGAACCTAACCGAAACGGAGATGCATGCCAGGTCATTTGCGTGTGCACTTTTGCTGCCACAATTCTCCTGTTCATGTCCTTGAACGGTAACAACCGGAATCAGTTTATCGAAAATTCGCCTATTGCATAATCAGGCAAAGCATCCTGAGTGCCAAAGACCATTGGACTGAACTGAAAAGCAAATGATTCCGTGATTTTACCTTCGCAATCAGGATTTTACCTGTTAACAGATCGGTTAATCCTTCTATTGACAACATCGAGCACATATGAGCCGATAAGTTCGCACCTGATCCATGCGCGAGAGTGGTCCTGACGGGTTCTGCACCAAGGCCTTCAACCGGTGACAATTATAAAGTCCAATGAGCATCTAAGCTTAGCGCAGCATTGAAGGCCATAGCCGAAGGCGTCCAACCCATGGAAATTCTCAAAAGTTCTTGCTGTGATATCAGAAGGCTTTAACTGCCCCTGTCCGAACTTACCCCGTTTTTCGCATGGAGGCCGGTCTTCAAAGAAGAATTCCGCGTGGAAGTGCAGGTCAAAAAGGAGTATGCGGCCCGGAATCACGAATTGGCTCGCATCGCTGGGTAGGGCCACAGTTCAGATGACTGCGCAAAGCTGTGCGCGCAAATGCATTTACTTGCAATAGCCAGCAGCAGCTGAAATCTTCGGAGACCCCAAATAAGGAAGTTATACAGAGAACGTTAAGTTTGCTAGCGACGAATCCCGTCGAGAACTGCAGACGCTGGCCGGATTCGGGAATACTCGCTGGAAGCGTATCGGGTATAAGGTTTTCGAAACAAAGAATCAACAGCCTAAGGATATTGCCGAAGCGCGGATTTGTTGATTTTATGGCCGACTGAATCCATCTTCGCCGGCACCCCAGCCCTCAAGCCGTATTCAATCCGCTGCCGGTGGCACATTGAACAGGATTCACCATGCCCAAAGCTTGACCCAAATCAAGCCACATGAAACTCGTTCGACTTGAAGGCTTTTCAGCGTCCGTCGAGGTCCATCCCTCCGGTGGCGGGGCCCCGGGACAGCATTTGGCAGGGTAATTCTAATAAGTGGTTGATGAGGAGAAGTTAAAATCCTTCACTTTCATCGCCGGAACCACCATTTCAAACGATTCTTCTCCGGCGGTCCGCTGTGGCGGGCCCATCATTTCAACCTGATTAAGCATTTCGATCACGCTCTGGTTGAAGCGCAGGTTCTTCACGCCGTGCCTGACTTCGCCGTCCTCGATCCAGAAAGTCCCGTCGCGTGTCATGCCGGTCAGGATTTTCTGATACGGATCAACCTCGCGGATATACCAGAGCCGTGTGACGAGGAGTCCGCGTGAAGTCGAGCGCACCATGTCGTCAATGCTCGATTTGCCGCCGTCCATCACGATATTCATCGGGGCCGTACTCGTTGGGAAGCGGGAAACCGTGGCCCGTCGGTTTCTTTCCCATTTTGCGGGCGGTGGCCCGGGCGTAGACCAGGTTCTTGACGATGCCGCGTTCCACCAGATTTACGCGTTGTCGCGGGATGCCTTCCCCGTCAAAAGGCGGGCCGGCCTGCAGGGGGTGATACACATCGTCACGGACGTTAATATTTTCGCCAAAAAGCTTCTGGCCGACGCGGTCTGTCAGGCAGCTTCGCCGCTCATAGACCGAAAGTCCGCCAAAATCAAAAAAGAGAAAGCCTAACAGGTCAAGAACTGCCGCAGGCTCAAGGACCACGGCGTACTTACCCGGCTCGATGTCCTTTGGTTGCTGGCTCTCGAGCGCCTTGCGCGCGGCGCGGTCGGCAAGGACTTCAGGCTCAAGCTCCACGCAGGATGGCGAAGTCTTTTTGGCCCAGCCCGAACTGCCATCTTTCATCATGGTGATGGAAAATTCCGCACTGGTTTCCTCGTGAAACGCTTCGAGGCCCCGCGAATTAAACAGCGCGGTCACCGAAACCCCGTTCGAATAGACGCCGGCGGCCGTCAAGCCGTCCTTCTCTGCGCGCTCGACGGCCGCACGGACTGTCTCTGCACGCGCTTGCGGACTCAATTCCGCAGACTCGCTGTGAAAGCGATCAACCGCCCGATACATCTGGGGTCCCGGCATACGCAGCAATTCAGGGTTGGGCGGCTGGAGCCGCGCCAGCGCGAGCGTAGCTTCGCAGATCTGGCGGATGGAACTTTCATCCAGCCTGTTTGTGCTGGCCCGTGCCGTCCGCTGCTCGACAACAGCACGGACGGAGAGGCTCATGCCCTCCTCCGCAACGTTCTGGTGGATCGAGTTGTTGGCAAACCGGGTCAGGGAATGCGAAGCCGATGTGATGAACGCTTCGGTCTCGTCAGCGGTCGAATACTTCAGGACCTTCCTGAAAATATCTTTTGCGCGCTCGCGTGTAAGCATCATTGATACTGATCTTTTCCTGGCCCGCGCGGCCGTTCGGCAAAGCCTGCCACGTCCGCCGGATAAAGCTCGTGCTACTTTGAATACGCCATCCCGACGCGGACCTTCCGGAACCGTGCAGGAGAAGCACCGTGCCCGGTCCCCATGGTCTGCATCGGCTGGCCCTTGCCGCAGTTGGGCGTGCCCCAGAGCGTCCATTCCTCAGGACCGCAGATGGCGTCACAGGAATTCCAGAACTCTGTAGTGATCCCGCCATAGCTGGGATTTTTCAGCATCCGCGTCCTCTTGCCGTGCTTGATCTCCCACCCGATTTCCGTCCCAAACTGGAAATTGTACCGGCGGTCGTCGATGGACCAGCTTCGATTCGTCTCCATGTAAATTCCATCATCTGTGTCAGCAATCAGGTCTTCGAGCCGCCCCTTGCCTGGAAGCAGGCTGACATTCGTCATGCGGATCAGGGGAATCCGGTTCCAGCCCTCGGCCCGCATGCAGCCGTTTGAACGCTCCTGACCAATTTCTGCGGCGGTCTCGCGTGAAGTAAGGTATCCGGTGAAAAGGCCATCCTTGATAATTGGCGTGTTCTGTGCTGGCACGCCTTCATCATCATAAGCAAAGGTGCCGAGACCGGGCCCGTGCGCCGGCGTTGCATCCGCCACGACGTTCACAATGTCCGCGGCATATTTGAGATGGCCCAGCTTGTCAAGCGTCAGGAAGCTCATGCCCGCGTAGTTCGCCTCCGCACCGAGCACCCGGTCCAGCTCAATGGGATGCCCGATCGATTCATGAATCTGCAAGCCCAACTGCGAGCTTCCTAGTATGACGTCCGTCTCGCCCACAGGGCACTGATCGCAGGCGTGCAGGGCGGCGGCCTCCTCAGCGATTCGCGGGGCGTTACCCAGCAGGTCCAGTTCCTCGACAAGTTCATAGCCCTTGGTCTGGTATTGCCCGCCGAACGAGTTGGGGTACGACCGTCGCTGGATTTCATTCCCGGCAAATGAGGTGGCAACAAACCCGGCGCCGGTCTGGGTCTTGATCTGGCGTATTTCCGAGCCCAGGTTGGAAAGAAAAAGCTGATCAATGTGATTGAAATCCAGGGACACTTCTGCAAGGGTGACGTTCTTCACCTTGCGGAGTTCAGCATCCACTTTCAGCATCAAATCAATGCAACTTGAAACGGGGACTGAGAACGGATCGATCTGGCACGGAGCTTCCCACTGATCCACGATCTTCCGCTCGGGCGCCAGCCGGATGTCTTTTTTCTTGACTAACGCACTGGCCTTGGCGATCTCAATCGCCTTCAGAACGCACCCCAGAACACCCTGGTGTGAAAGGTCGTCCGTCGCAGCAAAACCCCAGGCGCCATTCACGATCACGCGCACGCCCAAACCAAGTGACTCCGATTCCCGCACCTGTGCGGTCTCGCCGTTCTTCGTTGAAAGGTAACGCTGACGGATATCCATCACACGCACGTCAGCGTAAACGGCGCCCTGTGAGGTTGCTGCATCCAGCGCCAGCACTCCATATTCCTTCATTGCGCGAACCTGCTTCGAAGCGGATTAACAGCCTGCCACTCTCTTTCATGCGGAGTTTTCTCGAAACTCGTATCCGGTGTCCTGATAAGCGTCCCTGCAACACCAACGACGCAGCGGGAGGAAGACAGCGAAGGCACCCGCAAGAGTGTACAGCTTGCTCATATTTCCGAGGTCCCTCGGGGATGACGGCGTCATCCCCAACGGCGGGACTACGTTCCTTCTGACCAGGAAGCAAGATACGCGACCTGCTCAGGGGTCAGCGTATCGATCTCGATGCCCATCGACTCGAGTTTCAGCTTGGCAACCATTTCGTCAAGGTCGGCGGGGACCGGGTAAACATTCGGCTTCAAATCCTTGCCGTTCTTTGCAAGGTATTCGACGGACAGGGCCTGGTCAGCAAAACTCATGTCCATCACCACCGCCGGATGGCCTTCCGCCGCAGCCAGGTTAATCAGCCGCCCTTCGCCCAGCAGATAAATCTTTCGTCCATCCGCCAGCTTGTATTCATCCACAAAGTCGCGCACCTGGCGCTTGGACGTGGACATCTTTTCAAGGTCCGGAATATCGATTTCCACGTTGAAGTGGCCTGAGTTGGCGACCACAGCGCCGTCTTTCATCGCTTCAAAGTGCTCTTTCCTCAGGACCGATTTGTCGCCGGTTAAAGTCACAAACACTTCGCCGATCCTGGCTGCCTCGGCCATCGGCATCACGCGGAAGCCGTCCATCCTTGCCTCAAGCGCGCGTGTCGGATTGACTTCCGTCACGATCACGTCCGCTCCCATGCCGCGCGCGCGCATGGCGAACCCGCGGCCACACCATCCATAGCCTGCAACGACGACCTTCAGCCCGGCAAACAGCAGGTTGGTTGCGCGGATGATGCCGTCGATCGTTGACTGTCCGGTACCATAGCGGTTGTCGAACAGGTGCTTTGTGTCGGCGTCATTGACGGCGATAATCGGATACTTCAGCACGCCCTGCTTTGCCATGGCGCGGAGCCGGATCACGCCGGTAGTGGTTTCTTCCGTTCCACCGATGACGTCGGGAACGAACTCTTTCCCTTTCGTCAGAATAGTTGTCACAAGGTCCGCACCGTCATCCATGGTGATTTGCGGCCGATGCTCGAGCGCAGACTGGATGTGAGAATAATATGTTTCGTTGTCCTCACCCTTGATGGCAAAGACGGGGATCTGATAATCAGTCACCAGCGAGGCCGCCACGTCATCCTGAGTGCTCAGCGGATTTGACGCGCAAAGGACCACATCAGCACCTCCATCCCGGAGGGTGATCGCCAGGTTCGCAGTTTCGGTTGTAACGTGCAGGCAGGCTGAAATCCTGATCCCCTGGAGCGGTTTCTCTTTCCGAAAGCGTTCCTGAATCAATTTCAACACGGGCATCCACTGCCCGGCCCATTCGATGCGCGTTTTTCCTTTGGCAGCCAGGCTCAGGTCCTTAACATCATGTCCGGTCTTATGGGTCACAGGCATTAGAATCCACTCTCCTTCCGTAGAATTTCGGCCTTGTCGGTCCGTTCCCACGTGAACTCGGGTTCGAGCCGTCCAAAGTGGCCATAAGCGGCAGTCTTTCGGTAAATCGGACGGAGCAGGTCGAGCGACTCGATGATGCCTCGAGGAGACAGTTGGAAATGCTTGCGAACCAGTTCAACCAGCCTGCCGTTTTTCATCTTGCCGGTCCCGAAAGTATCCACCATCACGGAAACCGGCTCAGCGACGCCGATGGCGTATGCAAGTTGGACCTCGGCGTGGGTCGCAAGACCGGCTGCAACGATGTTCTTTGCGATGTAGCGCGCCATGTAAGAAGCAGACCGGTCGACTTTTGTCGGGTCTTTGCCTGAAAATGCCCCTCCTCCGTGGCGCGCCCAGCCACCGTACGTATCTACGATGATTTTTCTGCCGGTCAGTCCGGAATCGCCCACAGGGCCGCCGGTAACGAAACGCCCGGTTGGGTTGATGTGATACTTCGTGTTCTCATCGATCATCTGGGCGGGAATGACGGGCTTGATGACGCGCTCAATGATGCCTTCGCGGATGGTCTCATTGGTTACATCTTCGGAATGCTGAGTGGAAATGACGACGGCATCGACACGGATCGGTTTGTACTCCTCGTACTCGACCGTTACCTGAGATTTTCCGTCAGGTCGGACGAAATTCAGAATGTTCTTTTTGCGGACCTCAGCGAGGCGCATGCAGAGCTTCTGAGCCAGCGTAATGGGCAATGGCATCAGTTCCTCGGTGTCGTTGCAGGCGAAACCAAACATCATCCCCTGGTCGCCGGCGCCGCCTGTTGACACACCCATATCAATGTCCAAGCTCTGCTGCGACAGGTTGACGTGAACTCTGCAATTGTCCGCAGTAAACCCGCCTTTGGGATCCGTATATCCAATTGAGCGGACAGTGTCCCTGACCAAGCGCTCGACGTCAAGCGCCGCGGTGGTCGTCACTTCACCCACGACATAGACGTCCCGGTCCTTGACCATCGTCTCGCAGCCGACGCGCCCTTTCGTATCGGCGGCGAGAACGGCGTCGAGCACCGCGTCGGAAATCTGGTCACATACTTTGTCGGGATGTCCTTCCGTTACAGACTCTGACGTAAAGAAGTAATGGTGATCAAGCCCAGCCACGTGGGTCTCCTTCCTCTATGTGATTGTCCCCCGCAGTGCAAACATCCAACGCTAGCACAGGCGTTTCAAAGCCGTCAACCGTTTGACGGCTTCAACCCCCTTCCACGCAGCGAACGGTGCGCCTGGGAGGTCTAACCGCTTCCATGCAGGTCCGGAACGCGCGGGCTGGAAAACAATTGCATCTCCAGGTGCAACCGGAATCGGCGCCCGCCAGGGGGAATAAGAGCAGGTCAGAGGCTGGCGCCAAGACGTTTAGAATTTCTCTCCGCCCGCCAGCGCTTTATTGCTACCAGCACCCAAACAGATTCCACCAGACCAAACGGCCACGCTCCCTGGAGAAATCCGTAGACCGATCCCATCGCACATGAAACCGCAAACGCCAGAATAAACCAATGGCTGCGCTTCTCGAGCCCATAACAAATCAGCATCGCCGTAACTGCAAACAGCCCAAAAGCAGTAAGCGGATTCACCTCGGTATCCTCCCGTACTCACATGACCAGCAATGCCTCTTGCGCCGGGCGTCGTTTGATCTTCGTACACCGGCCCTCACATGAAGCACGGACTCCCAAGGAGACATCTGCCGCGCGGCCTACCCTGCTTTTGCCAAAGCGCGCCGCGACATCAGATAAGCCTGGATAAACCCATCGATATCACCGTCGAGAACGCGGTCCGTATCTCCTACTTCGAATTTTGTACGATGGTCTTTCACCAGGCGGTATGGATGAAGCACGTAAGAACGTATCTGGTTGCCAAAGGCGATCTCCCCTTTGGATTCTTCGAGTTTCTGGGCTGCCTCACGCCGCCTCTGAAGTTCCAGCGCGTAGAGGCGAGAGCGCAGGAACTTCATAGCCATTTCGCGATTGCGGTGCTGCGAACGCTCATTCTGGCACTGCACGACAGTTCCAGTCGGAATGTGGGTGATCCGAACGGCTGAGTCGGTTGTGTTGACGTGCTGACCGCCACGGCCTGTGGAGCGGTAAGTCTCGATCTTCAGCTCGTCTGGTTTGATTTCAATATTTATCGTGTCATCAATTTCCGGGCTGACATATACTGATGCGAATGAAGTATGCCGCCTCGCGGCCTGGTCAAACGGTGATATGCGAACCAGCCGGTGCACACCGCTTTCTCCGCTCAGCAAGCCATAAGCATAGTCGCCTGCCACAGTGAAGGTTGCAGACTTCAGCCCCGCTTCTTCGCCCGCCTGATAATCATTCAGAGTGAATTTGAAATTGTGCCGCTCCGCCCATCGCCGATACATTCGCAGAAGCATTTCTGCCCAGTCCTGCGATTCAGTCCCTCCCGCGCCGGGATGGATGGTGACGATGGCGTTCAGTTGGTCATGTTCGCCGGACAGGAGCGTGGTTGTCTCAAGATGGTCCACCTCATTGCGCAAGACATCCAACTCCGTTCGGATTTCCTGCAGAACGTTCTCGCCTTCTCCGGCAAGCTCGAAATAGGCTTCCAAATCGGCAAGTTTTGATGCAAGACGCTCATCCATTTGGATGGCAGACTCCAATCGCTTGCGTTGTGCGAGGACTTTCTGAGAGTTCTGCTGGTCCTCCCAGAAATCGGGGCGGGTAATCTGCTTTTCAATGGCTTCGAGTTCGCGGCGCTGTCCGGCAGCGTCAAAGAAAGCTCCGAAGTTCCTGGATTCGGCGCTTCAATTCATCAAATTCTCTTGTCAGCTCTTCAATCACGATGACTCCTCTAAATAGCCTTATGGCGGGGTGAAGCCGCCGCTATGGCAACCTGTTAATTGGCCTGGCCTTCGGCTTGCCATGCGTATCGGGTAGCGGGCTTTAACATCAAGGCGATGAAAATACCCGCCGCCGCAGCGACACAGAGCCAGGCAAATACATCACCGTGCTCTGTGTAGAATGTTTTCTTCGACAGGTACCGAAAATGGCCTGTCAAGATTCCTTCCTGGTTGCGCGGAATCTCTTTCCGCACGCGCCCGTATGGATCGACAATCGCCGTGATGCCGTTGTTGGTGCCGCGAAGCAGATATCGCCGGTTCTCAATTGCCCGAAACCGGGCCATTTCAAAGTGCTGAAAAGGGGCCGATGAATCACCGTACCAACCATCATCGGAAATGTTCACAAGGACATTTGCCCCCTCGGCGGCAAACTTGCGGACCAATTGCGGGAAAATGGCCTCGTAGCAGATGAAGATGCCGACCACCCCTTCAGGGGTCCGGGCTACCTGAACCGACTTGCCCGGTACAAAATCACCCACTTGGGCCGTTATCTTCCCCACCTTCCCTGGAAAGGCCCACCACGGCACGTACTCACCAAAGGGCACTAGATGAATTTTAGCATATTGAAGCAGCAACCGGCCGTCAGGCGCCAGCAGAACAGCGGAATTTTGCG
>Ga0209061_1003012_pt1 | contig 19321 bp, 16 predicted proteins | sample Coa_R1_10_FD_187157 | JGI IMG/M metagenome (GOLD analysis project Ga0209061, IMG submission 187157) | Surface soil microbial communities from Centralia Pennsylvania, which are recovering from an underground coalmine fire - Coalmine... | ecosystem: Environmental > Terrestrial > Soil >...
GCGTATGGCTGCCGGGCCGGGCGACCCCCCCGGAGCCCCCCGGCTGCCTGCGGCGGCGTTGTGCCGGCGGTTGGGCGCCCTGGCGGCCCTGGCAGATGACCGCCGGCGCGGGACGACCCCCTTGCCGCTGGCGTGGCCGCGCGTGGGAGGCTGTCAGGCATGACACGCGCTGACCTCGACAAGCGGCCGGCCGACGTGGCGGCGATGTTCGACGCCGTGGCCGCCCGGTACGACCTGATGAACGACATCCTGTCGATGGGCCAGGTCCGGCTGTGGCGCAGGCACGTGCAGCGCATCCTGCGAGCGCGCCCCGGCGAGCGGGTGCTGGACCTGGCGGCCGGCACCGGGACGTCCGCCGTCACGTTCGCGGAGTCCGGGGCTGACTGCGTGGCCTGCGACTTCTCGCTTGGCATGCTGCGCGCGGGCCAGGCGAGGCTGGCGACCAGGGACCCGCAGCGGAACAGGACGCGGGGCCGGGTGGCCTTCGCCGCGGGGGATGCGCTGCGGCTGCCGTTCCGCGACGGTGCCTTCGACGCGGTGACGATCTCGTTCGGGCTGCGGAACGTACACGGGGCGCGCGACGCGCTCGCCGAGATGCGCCGGGTGACCAAGCCTGGCGGACGGCTGGTGGTGTGCGAGTTCAGCCGGATTACCGTCGCGCCCCTCGATATGCTTTACCGGCGTTACCTGACAGGCGTCCTGCCAGCGATCGCCCGGCGCGCGGCGCGCAACCCCGAGGCGTACGAGTACCTGGCCGAGTCGATCGCCGACTGGCCCGGGCAGCGGGAGCTGGCCGGCGTGCTCCGGGCGGCGGGCTGGTCAGCGGTCCGGTGGCGCGACCTGACCCTCGGCGTGGTGGCGGTGCACGTCGCCCGGAACCTGTAGCCCGGCCCGCTAAGGGAGGGGCGCGGTGCGTCTCGAACGCGGCGGGGATTAAACTAATGGCAAAGAATTTGTGAAGCGGTTCACAAGAAACCCTGTGAGCGGATCGAAGACACGTGACCGAGCACGTTTCCGTTGCGACCAGCCCGGACACCCTGGGCGGCAGCGCGGCCACCCCGCGGGACGACGACGCGGACGTCATTGTCGTCGGCGCCGGCCCGTCCGGCGCGACAACCGCGTACTACCTGGCGCAAGCCGGGCTTGACGTGCTGCTGATCGAGAAGGCGCGGTTCCCCAGGGACAAGGTGTGCGGTGACGGGCTGACTCCGCGCGCGGTCAGGGCGCTGGTCGCGATGGGCGTCGACGTGGGCCCCGGCTCCGGGTGGCTGCGCAACAAGGGGCTGCGGGTGATCGGCGCCGGCATGCGCCTGGAGATGCCGTGGCCGGAGCTTGACAGTTACCCCGGCTACGGCCTGGTGCGGCCCCGGGCCGCGCTGGACGAGACGCTGGCCCGCCGCGCGCAGGCCGGCGGCGCGCGGCTCCTCGAAGGCGTCACGGTGACTGGGCCGGTCCTCGATGACTCGGGGAAGATCGTGGGGGTCACCGCGCGGGCCGAGGCGGAGGGCGGCGGCGCCCATGATTCCGAACGGGAGGTTGATTCTCAGCTAACCTTCCGGTCTCGCGTCGTTGTCGCCGCCGACGGCAACTCCTCGCGGCTGTCGGTCGCGATGGGCCTGCGCAGGCGGGACGACCGCCCGCTCGGCGTCGCGGTCCGCACCTATTACACGTCACCGCGGCACGACGACGACTACCTGGAATCGTGGCTGGACCTGTGGGACGGCGGCCGGCTGCTGCCCGGGTACGGCTGGATCTTCGGGATGGGCGACGGCACGTCCAACGTCGGGCTGGGCCTGCTGAACACGTCCGCCGCGTTCGGCAACACGGACTACCGGGCGCTCCTGAAGCGGTGGCTGCGGTCGATGCCCGAGGAGTGGGGCTTCGTCGAGGAGAACCGCACCGAGCCGGTGCGCGGCGCCGCGCTGCCGATGGGGTTCAACCGGACGCCGCACTACTACCGGGGGCTGCTGCTGGCCGGCGACGCGGCCGGCATGGTGAACCCCTTCAACGGCGAGGGCATCGCGTACGCGATGGAGTCGGGCGAGATCCTGGCGCGCACGATCGCCCAGGCGCTGGCCCGGCCCACCCGCGCCGAGACCGACCGGGTGCTGCGCGGCTACCCGCGGGCACTGGCGGACGCCTACGGCGGCTACTATGCGCTCGGCCGGATTTTCGTGCAGCTCATCGGCCGTCCGCAGCTGATGCGCTTCGCGACGAGGCACGGGATGCCGCGGCCGGCGCTGATGCGGTTCGCCCTGAAGCTCCTGGCCAACCTGACAGACCCGCGAGGCGGCGACGCCGCTGACCGCCTGATACACGGCATGACCCGTCTCGCGCCGAACCCCCGGTAAGCCGGTGCCTAGGATGAGAGACCACAGAGAGGGGGCGGAATCACGGTGAAACTGTACATACCGATCCTCGTGCTCGCCGTTCTCGCCTTGGGCTTCGCCGCGTTCTCAGTCGTGATGGGTTCCCTGGCGGGACCGAAACGCTGGAACAAGGCCAAGCTGGAAAGCTACGAGTGCGGTAACGACCCGACTCCCCTCCCGCTGGGCGGTGGCAAGATCCCGGTCAAGTACTACCTGACCGCGATGCTGTTCATCGTCTTCGACATCGAGATCGTCTTCCTTTACCCCTGGGCTGTCACCTTCAACAAGCTCGGGCCATTCGGGCTCGTCGAGATGGTGGCCTTCGTCATCACGGTACTGATCGCGTACGCCTACGTCTGGCGGCGCGGCGGCCTGGATTGGGACTAGCGTCATGGGCATTGAGGAGAAGCTGCCGAGCGGCGTCCTGCTGACCTCGGTGGAGAAGATCGCCGGGTGGGCGCGCGCCCGCTCGGTCTGGCCGGCCACGTTCGGCCTGGCGTGCTGCGCGATCGAGATGATGCAGACCGGCGGCCCGCGGCACGACATGGCGCGGTTCGGGATGGAGAAGACCGGGTCCACGCCCCGGCAGGCCGACCTGATGATCGTCGCGGGCCGGGTCAGCCAGAAGATGGCGCCGGTGCTGCGGCAGATCTACGACCAGATGCCCGAGCCCAAGTGGGTGATCTCCATGGGCGTCTGCGCCTCCAGCGGCGGCATGTTCAACAACTACGCGATCGTGCAGGGCGTCGACCACATCGTGCCGGTGGACATCTACCTGCCCGGCTGCCCGCCCCGCCCGGAGATGCTGTTCGACGCGATCCTCAAGCTGCACGACAAGATCATGAACGCCAAGCTCGGCCCGGACCGCGACCGGCAGATCACCGAGCTCGAACAGGCCCGGCTGAGGATGCTTCCGCTGCACGTCACGGCCGGGATCAACGACGCGGGGAGCGAACTGTGACCCAGGCCCCAGGCGAACCCCCCGCCGGGCAGAACGGCGGCCTGCCCGCCAGGCAGGGCGAGCAGCGGCTGGCCGCGCCGGTGGTACGCACCGGCATGTTCGGCACTCGCACCACCGGAGACACCTCCGGGTACGGGCGCCTGCAAGTGCGCAAGGCGCCGCCGCTGTCCTCCGAGCCGCCGTACGGCGGCTACTTCGACGCGGTCGCGCAGGCCCTCGGCGGCGCGCTGCGGGCGTCGGGCATCGAGTTCAGCGACGCCATCGAGCGGGTTGTCGTGGACCGCGGCGAGATCACGTTCCACGTGCGCCGGGAGCGGCTCATCGAGGTCGCCGAGAAGCTGCTGCACGACCCCGCGCTGCGCTTCGAGATCTTCTCCGGCGTGTCGGGCGTGCACTATCCGGGCGATCCCGGGCGCGAGCTGCACGCGGTCTACCACCTGCTGTCGATCACGCACAACCGCCGGATCCGGCTCGAGGTGAGCGTGCCCGACGCCGACCCGCACATCCCCTCGCTGACCGGCGTGTACCCGGGAAGCAACTGGCACGAGAGGGAGACCTGGGACTTCTTCGGGATCGTCTTCGACGGGCACCCGGCGCTGACCAGGATCGAGATGCCCGACGACTGGCGGGGGCATCCGCAGCGCAAGGACTACCCGCTCGGCGGGATTCCGGTCGAGTACCGCGGCACCAAGGTGCCGCCGCCGGACCAGAGGAGGTCGTACGCATGACCACTCACGCGACCATGGGCGCTACCGACGCGGAGGCCGGGGCCACCGAGGGCCGCGTCTACAACGTGGCCGGCCAGGACTGGGATGAGGTCGTCGCCGCCGACGGGGAGCGGTCGGACAGCGAGCAGATCGTCGTCAACATGGGCCCCCAGCACCCGTCCACGCACGGCGTGCTGCGGCTGATCCTGACCCTCGAAGGCGAGACCGTCACCGAGGCCCGGGCGTCCATCGGCTACCTGCACACCGGCATCGAGAAGAACATGGAGTACCGCACCTGGACCCAGGGCACCACGTTCATCACCAGGGCGGACTACCTGATGCCGCTGTACAACGAGGCCGCCTACTGCCTGTCGGTCGAACGGCTGCTCGGCATCGAGGGCAAAATCCCCGAGCGCGCCCAGCTCATCCGGGTGCTCATGCTCGAACTGAACCGCATCTCGTCTCACCTGGGCGGGATCGGCCCGTTCGGCATGGAACTCGGGGCGACCACGATCTTCCTGCAAGGCCTGCGCTTCCGTGAGAACATCCTCGACCTGTTCGAGCTGATCACCGGGCTGCGGATGAACCACGCCTTCATCCGGCCCGGCGGGGTGGCGCAGGACCTGCCGTCCGGCGGGCTGGAGGCGATCCGCGACTTCCTCCGCAAGGCGCCGCGGCTGCTGCACGACCTGCGCACGCTGGTTGACGAGAACCCGGTGTTCGTCGCCCGCACCAAGGGCATCGCGTACCTGGACCTGCAAGGCTGCATGGCGCTCGGCGTGACGGGCCCGATGCTGCGCGCCACCGGGCTGCCCTGGGACCTGCGCAAGTCCCAGCCGTACCTGGGCTACGAAACCTTCGAGTTCGACGTCCCGACCACGGACACCTGCGACACATACGGCCGGTACCTGGTCCGGATGGACGAGATCGAGCAGTCACTGCGGATCGTGCGCCAGTGCGTGGACCGGCTCGCGGACCGCAACGTGCCGAACGACCCGGTGATGATCCAGGACGCTAAGATCGGCTGGCCGGCCCGGCTGTCGCTCGGCCCGGACGGCCTGGGCCCGTCCCCGGAGCACATCGCGCACATCATGGGACAGTCCATGGAAGCCCTCATCCACCACTTCAAGCTGGTGACCGAGGGTTTCCGGGTGCCGCCCGGGCAGGCCTACGTGCCGATCGAGTCGCCGAAGGGCGAGCTCGGCTGTCACGTGGTCAGCGACGGCGGCACCAGGCCGTACCGCGCGCACCTGCGCGACCCTTCGTTCCACCACATGCAGGCCGTCTCGGTGCTGTGCGAGGGCGGGAACCTTGCGGACGTGATCCCCGCGATCGCGTCGATCGACCCCGTGATGGGAGGCGTGGACAGGTAATGCCGTTCAGTGACGAGGCACTGACCCGGCTGCGGGCGGACGCCGCCGAGATCATCGGCCGGTACCCGCGGGCGAGGTCCGCGCTGCTGCCGCTGCTGCACCTGGTGCAGTCCGAGGAGGGATACGTCTCCGAAGACGGCATCAAGTTCTGCGCCGAGGTTCTCGGGTGCAGCCAGACCGAGGTCGCGGGCGTGGCGACCTTCTACACGATGTACAAGCACAGCCCGGCCGCCGAGTACCAGGTGGGCGTGTGCACGAACACGCTGTGCGCCATCATGGGCGGTGACCAGATCTACGCCGAGCTCGCGCGGCACCTTGGAGCCGACCCGGCGGGCCACGACGACGATCACCGCGACATCCAGTCGCCGGACGGCAAGGTGGGCCTTGAGCGCATCGAGTGCAACGCGGCCTGCGACTACGCGCCGGTGGTCATGGTCAACTGGGAGTTCTTCGACAACATGACGCCGGAATCGGCCAGGCAGCTCGTCGACGACCTGCGCGCCGGCAACAAGGTCGCCCCGACCCGGGGCCCTGGCCGGCTGTGCACGTGGAAGGAAGCCTCCCGCATCCTCGCCGGCTTCGGTGACGGCCAGGCGGCGGACGGCCCGCCGGCCGGGCCGGCCAGCCTGCTGGGCCTCAAGATCGCCAAAGAGAACGGATGGAAGGCGCCAGAGCCCTCCGGGGGTGCCAAGAAGTGACTGACACGCTCACTCCCGTCCTCACCGCGCACTGGGATGAGCCGGACTCGTTCACGCTGGCGGGCTACCGGCGTAACGGCGGCTACTCGGCGGTGCCGAAGGCGCTGGGCATGCAGCCGGACGACGTGATCGCCACGGTGAAGGCGGCCGGGCTGCGCGGCCGCGGCGGTGCGGGCTTCCCGACGGGCATGAAGTGGTCTTTCATCCCCCAGGGCGACGGCAAGCCGCACTACCTGACGGTCAACGCGGACGAGTCGGAGCCGGGAACCTGCAAGGACATCCCGCTGATGATGGCCACGCCGCACGTGCTGATCGAGGGCATCATCATCACCTGCTACGCCATCAGGGCGAACCACGCCTTCATCTACGTGCGGGGCGAGGTGCTGCACGTCGTCCGCCGCCTGCAGATGGCCGTCGCGGAGGCGTACGAGGCCGGCTACCTCGGCAAGAACATCCTCGGGACGGGGTTCGACCTCGACGTCGTGGTGCACGCCGGGGCGGGGGCCTACATCTGCGGCGAGGAGACCGCGCTGCTGACCTCGCTGGAGGGGTACCGCGGGCTGCCGCGCAACCGGCCCCCGTTCCCCGCCGTGGAGGGCCTGTACGCCAGCCCCACGGTGATCAACAACGTCGAGTCGATATCCAGCGTCCCGTCGATCATCAACAACGGCGCCGACTGGTTCGCCAGCCTCGGCACCGAGAAGTCCAAGGGGTTCGGGATCTTCTCCCTGTCCGGGCACGTCGCCAACCCGGGGCAGTTCGAGGCGCCGCTCGGCATCACGCTGCGCGAGCTGCTCGACCTGGCGGGCGGCATGCGGCCGGGGCACCGGCTCAAGTTCTGGACGCCCGGCGGCTCGTCCACGCCGATCCTGACCGACGCGCACCTGGACATCCCGCTGGACTTCGAGGGGGTCGCCGCGGCGGGCTCGATGCTCGGCACCCGGGCGCTCCAGATCTTCGACGAGACGACCTGCGTGGTCCGGGCCACCCTGCGGTGGACCGAGTTCTACGAGCACGAGTCCTGCGGCAAGTGCACGCCGTGCCGCGAGGGCACCTACTGGATGACCCGGACGCTGCGGCGCCTCGAGGACGGCAACGGCACCGACGAGGACCTGGACAAGCTGCTCGACATCTGCTCGAACATCCTCGGCCGGGCGTTCTGCGCGCTGGGCGACGGGGCCACCAGCCCCGTCACCTCCGCCGTCCAGTACTTCCGCGACGAGTTCCTCCAGCATCAGAAGGAAGGCGGCTGCCCGTTCGACCCGGCCGCTGCTACGGCGTGGGCAGGCAGGTAATCAACGATGACCGTGCAGCCAGCTACCGACACCGTGACCGTCACCATCGACGGGTTCGAGATCGCGGTCCCGAAGGGGACCCTGGTGATCCGGGCCGCCGAGATGATCGGCATTCAGATCCCGCGGTTCTGCGACCACCCGCTGCTCGACCCGATCGGCGCCTGCCGGCAGTGCCTGGTGGAGGTCGAGGGCCAGCGCAAGCCGCTGGCCTCGTGCACCACCGTCTGCACCGACGGCATGGTGGTCAAGACGCAGCTCACCTCCCCCGTCGCCGAGAAAGCGCAGCGCGGCGTGATGGAGTTCCTGCTGATCAACCACCCGCTCGACTGCCCGATGTGCGACAAGGGCGGCGAGTGCCCGCTGCAGAACCAGGCCATGTCCAACGGGCAGGGTGAGAGCCGGTTCGTCGAGAACAAGCGCGAGTTCGCCAAGCCGGTGGCGATCTCCACCGAGATACTGCTGGACCGGGAACGGTGCATCTCGTGCACCCGGTGCGTGCGGGCGTCGGAGGAGATCGCCGGCGACGCCTTCATCGACTTCCTCGAGCGCGGCCCGCGGCAGTACATCGGCACCGCCGACGGCAAGCCGTTCAACTCCTACTTCTCCGGCAACACGGTGCAGGTGTGCCCGGTGGGCGCGCTTACCGGCGCGGCCTACCGGTTCCGGGCCCGCCCGTTCGACCTGGTGTCCACGCCCAGCGTGTGCGAGCACTGCGCGGCCGGGTGCCGGCAGCGCACCGACCACCGCCGCGGCCGGGTGATGCGGCGGCTGGCCGGCGAGGAGCCGCTGGTCAACGAGGAGTGGAACTGTGACAAGGGCCGCTGGGCGTTCACCTACGCGACCCAGCCGGACCGGCTGACCACCCCGCTGGTGCGCGACGCTGAGGGCGTGCTCCGCCCCGCCTCCTGGCCGGCCGCGTTCGCGGCCGCGGCGCGCGGCCTCGCCGCGGCGCGCGACGCGACGCAGGGGCCGCGGGGCGCCGGCGTCCTGCCCGGCGGCAGGCTCACGCTGGAAGACGCCTACGCCTACGCGAAGTTCGCCCGGCTGGCGCTGAACACCAACGACATCGACATGCGCGCGCGGCCGCACTCGGCGGAGGAGGAGCAGTTCCTCGCCGCCAAGGTGGCCGGCCATGACATCGAGGTCAGCTACGCCGCCCTGGAGGCCGCGCCCGCCGTGCTGCTGGCCGGCTTCGAGCCCGAGGACGAGTCCCCGATCGTGTTCCTGCGGCTGCGCAAGGCCGTCCGCAAGCACAAGCTCGCCGTGTTCTCGGTCGCGGCGCTGGCCTCGCCGGGGCTGGCCAAGATGTCCGGCACGCTGCTGCCCACGGTCCCCGGCGACGAGCCCGCCGCGCTGACCGCGCTGGCGGCGGGCCAGGGGAGCCCCGACTTCAGGCGGGCCGCCGAGGCCCTGACGGCTCCCGGCGCGGTGATCCTGGCCGGGGAACGGCTCGCCGAGGTGCCCGGGGCGCTCGCCGCCGCGGTCAGGCTCGCCGACGCGTCCGGCGCCCGGCTCGCCTGGATCCCGCGGCGGGCCGGCGAGCGCGGCGCCATCGAGGCGGGCGCGCTGCCCGGGCTGCTCCCCGTCGGCAGGTGGGTAGGCGATCCCAGGGCACGCGCCGAGGTGGCGCGGGCCTGGCGGAAGGCCGCGCTGCCCGCCGCTCCCGGGCGCGACACCGCCGCGATGCTGGCCGCGGCCGGGCGCGGCGAACTCGGCGCGCTCCTCATCGGCGGCGTGGACGTGGCGGACCTGCCCGACCCGGCCGCCGCGCTGCGCGCGCTGGAGGCGACCCCGTTCATCGTCAGCCTGGAACTGCGGGCCAGCGCGGTCACCGACCGGGCCGACGTGGTGTTCCCGGTGGCCGCGGTCGCGGAGAAGGCCGGCACGTTCGTCAACTGGGAGGGCCGGGGCGGGACGTTCCGCGCCGCGCTCAGCGTGCCCGGCGTCCGGACCGACATGTACGTGCTCGGCGCGATCGCCGACGAGATGGACGTGCACCTCGGCCTGCCGGACGCGGCGGCGGCCCGCGCCGAACTGGCCGCCCTGGGCACCTGGCGCGGCGAGCGGCCGCTGCCCCCCGCGGTGCTGCCCCCCCGGGGGGAGCGCGTCGGCGTGGGGGGAGCGCACGCGCGGCCCTCCGCGCGGGGGGCCTCCGGGGAGTCGTCGCCCGGGGACCGGCAGGGGCCCCCCGGGGAAAGCGTTCTCCTCGCTACGTGGCACCAGCTGCTCGACGCGGGGCGGATGCAGGACGGGGAGCCGTACCTGGCCGGGACCGCCCGCGATACTGTGGCGCGGATGTCCGCCGCCACCGCCGCCGCCGCGGGGGTGAGCGACGGCGAGAAGGTGACCGTGGCGACCGCCGCCGGGTCCGTCACCGTCCCGGCGGAAGTGGTGCCCATGGCGGACGGCGTGGTGTGGCTTCCCACTAACTCACCTGGCTCCGCGGTCCGCGCCAGCCTGGCCGCGGGCCACGGGAGCACGGTGACCCTGAGGAGGGCGGAATGAGCCGGGTGCTCGCGGCGGATCCGACGCTGAACGACTTCAGCCAGCTCATCTGGTGGATGGTGCTGCTGAAGGTCGGGATCGTCTTCGTGTTCCTGCTGCTCACCACCACTTTCATGATCTGGTTCGAGCGCCGGGTGATCGGCCGGATGCAGAACCGGCCGGGGCCGAACCGGGCCGGGCCGTGGGGGCTGCTCCAGCCGATCGCCGACGCGCTCAAGCTGCCGCTGAAGGAGGACATCGTCCCCACCGGGGTGGACAAGATGGTGTTCTTCGTCGCGCCGATCATCGCGGCCGCGCCGTCGTTCATCGGCTTCGCGATCATCCCCTGGGGCCCGGTGGTGTCCATCTTCCACCACCGCACGCCGCTTCAGGTCGCCGACCTGCCGGTCGCGGTGCTGCTCGTGCTGGCCATGAGCTCGGTCGGCGTCTACGGCATCGTGCTGGCCGGCTGGGCCTCCCGCGGGCCGTACTCGCTGCTCGGCGCGCTGCGCTCGACCGCGCAGGTGATCAGCTACGAGATCGCGATGGCCCTTTCGTTCGTGGCGGTCTTCCTGTACGCGGGGTCGCTGGACACCGACGCGATCGTCTCGGCCCAGCAGCACTTCTGGTACGCGTGGCTGCTGCTGCCGTCGTTCCTCGTCTACCTGGTGACGATGGTCGGCGAGACGAACCGGGTGCCGTTCGACCTGCCCGAGGGCGAGGGCGAGATCGTGGCGGGCCATATGACCGAGTACTCGTCGATGAAGTTCACCATGTTCTACCTCGCCGAGTACAACAACATGACCACGGTCGCCGCGGTCGCCACCACCCTGTTCCTCGGCGGCTGGCGCGCCCCGTGGCCGATCTCGCTGTGGTCCGGCGCGAACAGCGGCTGGTGGCCGGTGCTGTGGTTCGTGATCAAGGTCTTCATCTTGCTGTTCGGCTACGTCTGGCTGCGCGGCACGCTGCCGCGGACCCGCTATGACCAGCTGATGGCGCTCGGCTGGAAGATCCTGATCCCGGTGTCCATCGTCTGGATCCTGCTGATAGCGACCGTCAGGGCGTGGCGCAACGACAGCCACTCGCCCGTCGTCTACGCCTGCGCCGGCCTGGTCCTGGTGCTGCTCCTCGCGCTGATCACCTTCTGGGACACCGCCGCCCAGCGCCGCGCGGCGGAACTGGCGCCGTCCGCGCCGGCCGCCCCGGACGGCGAGGGGAGCGGCACGGTGCGGGGCTTCCCGGTGCCGCCGATGGACCTGCCGCACTACCACGGCCTGGAGCTTGGCGACACGGCGCCCGTGCCCGTCGACCGGACGCTCGGCGACGCGACCAAGGCCGAATCCGATAAGGAGGTCACCGGTGCTTGACTTCCTCAACCCCGTCAAGGGGTTCGGGGTCACCTTCCGCGAGATGTTCCGGAAGGTGGACACCGTGATGTACCCGGAGGAGAAAAGGCCCACCGCGCCCCGGTTCCACGGCCATCACCAGCTCAACCGCTGGCCGGACGGCCTGGAGAAGTGCATCGGCTGCGAGCTGTGCGCCTGGGCCTGCCCCGCGGACGCGATCTACGTCGAGGGCAGGGACAACACGCCCGAGGAACGGTACTCGCCGGGCGAGCGGTACGGGCACGTGTACCAGATCAACTACCTGCGCTGCATCCTGTGCGGGCTGTGCATCGAGGCCTGCCCCACCCGGGCGCTGACGATGACCAACGAGTACGAGATCGCCGACGACAACCGGGAAAGCCTCATCTGGACCAAGGAGCAGCTGCTCGTGCCGCTGGCGCCGGGCATGGAGGCACCGCCGCACCCGATGCGGCTCGGCGACGACGAGAAGGACTACTACCGGCTCGGCGGCGCCGGGGTCCCGGCCACCGGCCGTGCGCCCGGCATGGCAGGGCCCGGCGGCCCGACCGGCCCGGCGGTGCCCGCCGCGGCCACGGACGCCCCGGTGGCCGGCAAAGGCGAGGTCATGCCCGGCGCCGAGCAGGTCGTCGCCGGCGGCAGTGAGCCGGCCGGTTCTGGCCGGGAGGGAAGAGGCGCCCAGTGACTCATACGATCGCCGCGAGCGGCACCAACCTGGATCCGCTATACGCCGAGGGCCTGTTCTGGGTCCTCGCGGTGCTGTCGGTCGGCGCCGCCGTCGCCATGATCTGCGTCCGGCAGGCCGTGCACTGCGCGCTCATGCTCGCGGTCGTGATGGCATCGCTCGCGGTCATGTACGCGATGCAGGGCGCGCCGTTCCTCGCGTTCGTGCAGATCATCGTCTACACCGGCGCGGTGCTGATGCTGTTCCTGTTCGTGATGATGCTGATCGGGGTCAGTTCCGCCGACTCGCTCGTGGAGACGATCCGCGGGCAGCGGGTGTGGGCCGGCATCGGCGGCATCGCGTTCATGGTGCTGCTGATCGTCGGCATCGGACACGCCGCGATCGGCACCGCCTCCCCGGCGACGGCCGCGAACAGCAGCAACAACCTCACCGGCATCGCCACGCTGATCTTCACCACGTACGTGTACCCGTTCGAGGTGACCAGCGCCCTGCTGATCACCGCGGCCCTCGGCGCCATGGTGCTGGCGCACCGCGAGCGGACCAAGCCCAAGCCGACGCAGCGGGAGGTCGCGCAGCGCAAGATCGCGAGCGGCCAGGTCGCCCCCGAGCCGCCGCCGGGAGTGTACGCCCTGCACAACTCCGTCGACATGCCAGCGTTGCTGCCCGACGGAAGCACCACCGACCGTTCGGTATCCCGGGCGATATCCCAGCGCGACCTGGACCTCGGCCGCGACCCGCAGGCGAACGTGACCGCCGATCTCGCCGCCGAGGAAAGGATCGAAGCCGAGCGCCAGATCGAGGCCGCGGCGCAGGGGAGGGATGAGCAGTGAGCCCGGCGCACTACATCTTCCTGGCCGTCATCTTGTTCGTCATCGGCGGGGTCGGCGTGCTCGTCCGGCGCAACGCGATCGTGATCTTCATGTGCGTCGAGCTGATGCTGAACGCGTGCAACCTCGCGTTCGTCGCGTTCGCCCGGATGCACGGCAACCTGGACGGGCAGGTCGTCGCCTTCTTCGTGATGGTCGTGGCGGCCGCGGAAGTCGTGGTCGGGCTCGCGATCCTGATGGCCATCTACCGCGCCCGCAAGTCCGCGTCGGTGGACGACGCGAACCTGCTCAAGTACTGAGGGGATTGACACGATGACGACGCTTGCCGCGTCCGGCGTGCTCCGCGCCTCGTGGCTGCTGCTCGCCTTCCCGATCTTCGGCGCGGCGGTCCTGCTGATCGGCGGGCGGCGCACCGACCGGTGGGGCCACCTGCTCGGGTGCGCGATGCCCCTCGCCTCGTTTGTCTACGGCGTGATCGCGTTCTTCACCCTGCTTGGCTACCCCGCCGCCGAGCGCAGCCGCGACCTGCACATCTACTCCTGGATCCCGGTCGCCGGGTTCCAGGCGAACATCGGGCTGCTGCTTGACCCGCTGTCTATCTGCTTCGTGCTGCTGATCACCGGTGTCGGCTCGCTGATCCACATCTACTCGATCGGCTACATGGCGCACGACACGGACCGGCGGCGGTTCTTCGGCTACCTGAACCTGTTCATCGCGGCGATGCTGCTGCTGGTGCTGAGCGACAACTACCTCGGCCTGTACGCCGGGTGGGAGGGCGTCGGCCTCGCCTCCTACCTGCTGATCGGGTTCTGGCAGTTCAAGCCCTCGGCGGCGGTCGCGGCCAAGAAGGCGTTCGTCGCGAACCGGGTCGGCGACGCCGGCCTGTCGCTGGCCATCATGCTGATGTTCGCCGAGTTCGGGACGTTCAACTTCACCGGGGTGTTCGCGGGGGCCAAGTCGGGCGGCAGCGGCGTCGCGCTGGCGCTGGGCCTGCTGCTGCTGCTCGGCGCGTGCGGTAAGTCCGCGCAGTTGCCGTTGCAGTCCTGGCTGCTGGACGCGATGGAGGGCCCCACGCCGGTGTCCGCGCTGATCCACGCCGCCACCATGGTCACCGCCGGCGTCTACCTGATGGTGCGGTCCAACCCCATCCTCGCGTACTCCGCGGACGCGCGGATGGCCGTCGCGATCGTCGGCGCGGTCACGCTGCTGTTCGGCGCGATCATCGCCTGCGCCAAGGACGACATCAAGAAGTCCCTGGCCGGGTCCACGATGTCGCAGATCGGCTACATGATGCTCGGCGCCGGCCTCGGGCCCGCCGGATACGCGTTCGCGATCGCGCACCTGCTGGCGCACGGCTTCTTCAAGGCGGGTCTGTTCCTCGGCGCCGGATCGGTGATGCACGGCATGGACGACGAGGTGAACATGCGCCGCTACGGCGGCCTGTGGCGCGTCATGCCGGTCACCTTCGTCACGTTCGGCCTTGCCTACCTCGCGATCATCGGCATCCCGCCGTTCTCCGGGTTCTTCACCAAGGACCCGATCATCGACGCGGCCTGGGAGTCGGGCGGGACCTCGGGCTGGCTGCTCGGCGGCGCCGCGGTCATCGGCGCCGGCGTCACGGCGTTCTACATGACGCGGATGATGTTCATGACCTACTTCGGCGCCAGGCGCTGGGCGTCGGGGGGGACCGGGGGGAACGGCTCTCCCCCGGCCGGGGGGCCTGGGGTGGCGTCCCCCGAGGCCGGCAGCGCGCACGCGCTCCACCCGCACGAGTCGCCCGCCGTGATGACGTGGCCGATGATCGTGCTGGCCATCGGCTCGGTAGGCGCCGGCGCGTTCCTGATCGTCAACAACCGGCTCGTGAGCTTCCTCGCCCCGGTGATCGGGATACCGCCGGCGGCGCACGGCATCTGGAGCTGGCCGGGCGGCATCGCGCTGGTGCTCGTCGTGCTCGCCGCCGGGCTGGCCTGGGCGATGTACGGGCGGGTGCCGGTGCCGGCCGTGGCGCCGCGCGGCTCGTTCGTCACCGTCGCCGCGCGCAAGGACCTGTACGGCGACGCGTTCAACGAATCGGTGCTGATGCGGCCGGGCCAGTGGCTGACCAGGCTGTCGGTCTTCTTCGACAACCGCGGCGTGGACGGCCTCGTCAACACCGCGGCGGCCGCGGTCGGCGGGTCCTCCGGGCGCCTGCGCCGGGTCCAGACCGGTTTCGTGCGCTCTTACGCACTGTCCATGCTCATCGGCGCCGTGCTGCTGGTAGCCGGCCTTCTGGTGGTGAGGCTGTAGATGAACGGCTTTCCCTGGCTGACCGTGGCGGGCGCCATCCCGCTGGCAGGTGCGCTGGCGGTCGCTCTCGTCCCGTCGCCGCCGCGGGACAGCGCGCCCGCCGACGTCGAGGCGCGATCCCGGCTGGTGAAACTGCTGGCACTGGCGTTCAGCGTGATCACGCTGGTCTGGGTGATCGTGATGGCCACCCGCTTCAACACCAGCGGCCCGGACTACCAGCTCACCGAGCAGTACTCGTGGATCCCGCAGTTCGGGGTCCACTACGCGCTGGGCGTGGACGGGATCGCGCTCGTGCTGATCGGCATGACCGCGGTGCTGATGCCGGTCGTGATCCTCGCCTCCTGGCACGACGCCGACAACGCGAAGAGGTCCGCTAAGACCTACTTCGCGTTGATGCTGGTCCTGGAGACGATGACGATCGGTGTCTTCGCCGCCACCGACGTGTTCTTGTTCTACGTGTTCTTCGAGGCCATGCTCGTCCCGATGTACTTCATGATCGGGTCGTTCGGAGTCGGGCAGCGCCAGTACGCGGCGGTGAAGTTCCTGCTGTACAGCCTGCTCGGCGGCCTGCTCATGCTGGTCGCGGTCATCGCGCTGTACGTCTACGCGGGCCAGTCCGCGGCCACCGGGCACCACGGGACCTTCCTGTTCTCAGCCCTGGTGCACGTCACCTTCTCGCCGACGGAACAGAAGTGGCTGTTCCTCGGGTTCTTCGTCGCGTTCGCGATCAAGGCGCCGCTGTGGCCGTTCCACACCTGGCTGCCGGACGCGGCCTTCTCCGCCCAGCCCGGCGCCGCGGTGCTGATGCTCGGCGTGATGGACAAGGTCGGCACGTTCGGCATGATCCGGTACTGCCTGGAGCTGTTCCCGGGCGCCTTCCGCTACTTCACGCCGCTGATCCTCACGCTGGCGGTGATCAGCGTCCTGTACGGGGCGATCGTGGCGATCGGCCAGACCTCGATGAAGCGCCTGATCGGTTACACCTCGATCTCGCACTTCGGCTTCATCGTGCTCGGGATCTTCGCGATGACCACCCAGGGCCAGTCCGGCGCGACGCTGTACATGGTCAACCACGGGTTCGCCACCGGAGCGCTGTTCCTGCTCGTCGGCTTCATGATCGTCCGGCGCGGCTCGGACCGGATCGCCGACTACGGCGGCGTGCAGAAGGTCGCGCCGGTGCTCGCCGGGCTGTTCCTGCTGTCCGGTCTCGCCGGGCTCTCGCTGCCCGGGCTGAACACCTTCGTCAGCGAGTTCCTGGTGCTGGCCGGCACCTTCTCCCGGTACAAGGTGGCGGCCAGCTTCGCGACCGCCGGCATCATCCTGGCCGCGATTTACATCCTGTGGATGTACCAGCGCGCCATGAACGGGCCCGTGGCCGAGTCCGTCGCCGGCATGCCCGACCTGAAGGCACGCGAACTGCTCGCGGTGGTCCCGCTGGCCGCGCTGATCATCGCGCTGGGCGTCTACCCCAAGCCGGTGCTCGACGTGATCAACCCGGCCGTCAAGTCCACGATGTCACAGGTCCACGTGACAGATCCCGTGCCCGCCCACCCCGCAGCTGCCCAGAAGGGAACCCAGCCGTGACCCAGCTTGCGGCCGCCGCTGCCGCCGTTCCCGGCGCGATCCCGGCGCCCAGCATCGAGTACAGCCAGCTCGCGCCGATGCTCGTCGTGTTCGGCGCGGCCATCGTCGGCGTGCTTGTCGAGGCGTTCGTGCCCAGGGACCTGCGCCGCGCCGTCCACCTGGTGATCACGTTCGGCGGGCTGATCGCCGCCTTCGTGTGGACCTGCGTGATCGCCACTTCGCCGTCACTGTTCGGGCATGGCGGTGCCGGGCACGTGGCGGCGATGGGCGCGGTCGCCGTGGACCGGCCGACGCTGTTCATCCAGGGCACGATCCTGGTGCTGGCCATCGTCAGCACGGCGTTGATCGCCGACGACTCGCAAGACGTGTCCTCGTTCGCCGGTCAGGCCGCGGCGACCCCCGGATCGCCGGAGGAGCGCGAGGGGCTGCTGGCCGGCCTGGTGCACACCGAGGTCTACCCGCTGACGCTGTTCGCGGTGGGCGGCATGCTGCTGTTCCCCGCCTCCAACGACCTGCTGACGATGTTCGTGGCCCTTGAGGTGCTGTCGCTGCCGCTGTACCTGCTGTGCGGGCTCGCCCGCCGCCGCCGCCTGCTCTCGCACGAGGCGGCGGTGAAGTACTTCCTGCTCGGAGCGTTCTCCTCCGCGTTCTTCCTGTTCGGCATCGCCATGCTGTACGGCTACTCCGGCTCGGTGTCGCTCGCCGCGATCGCGGCCACCGCCTCCGGGAACACCGGCAGCGACACGCTGCTATGGGCCGGGATCGCGCTCACCGGGCTCGGGCTGCTGTTCAAGATCGGCGCGGTGCCGTTCGCGAACTGGAAGCCGGACGTCTACCAGGGCGCCCCCACCCCCGTCACCGCGCTGATGGCGTCGTGCACCGTGGTGGCGGCCTTCGGTGCCCTGCTGCGGGTGTTCTACGTCGCGTTCGGCAACCTGACCTGGGACTGGCGGCCCGCGCTCTGGGTCGTGGCGATCCTCACGATGGTCGTGGGCGCGGTGGTCGCCATCACCCAGACCGACGTCAAGCGGCTGCTCGCCTACTCCTCGATCGCCCACGCCGGATTCATCCTCACCGCGGTCATCGCCGCCTCCGCGACCGGCTTGTCCAGCTCGCTGTTCTACCTCGCGGCCTACGGCCTGACCACCGTGGGGGCGTTCGCCGTGGTCATGCTGGTCCGCGACCCGGGTGGCGAGGCCAACCACCTGTCCCGCTGGGCGGGGCTGGGCAAGCGGTCGCCGGTGGTGGCCGGCATCTTCGCGCTGTTCCTGCTCGCCTTCGCGGGTATCCCGCTGACCAGCGGGTTCACCGGAAAGTTCGCCGTCTTCCAGGCGGCGATCGCGGGCGGGGCCATGCCGCTGGTGATCGTCGGCGTGCTGTCATCCGCGATAGCCGCGTTCTTCTACGTCCGCATCATCGTGCTGATGTTCTTCAGCGACCCGGTGCCTGACGGGCCCGAGGTCGTCGTGCCCAACCTGTTCACTGGCACCGCCGTAGGCGTCGGCACGCTGGCCACGATCGTCTTGGGCATTGTGCCCGGGCCCGTGCTGAGCCTGGCCAGCCACGCGGCGACCCAGCTGTTCGTGCGCTGACATCCGGAGCGCTCCCCAACCCTGGTGTGTATCCCGAGAGGCCGTGTTCCGTATGCTGGTGAGTTCGTACTCTGGGTTAGGCGCGCCGAGGACATGGAGTTCCAGTGACCATCGCTGTTCCCGTCGACTTCGCTGAGAGGCCTCTCACCGCTGAGGTGGCCGAGGACCTCGGTGCGGTCGAAGCTGCACTGCGCGAGACCTCGTTCGGCGGGGACGAGATGTTCGCCGAGGTTTCACGGCACATGATGGAGGCCGGCGGCAAGCGGTTCCGGGCGATGCTCGTGCTGCTGGCCGCCCGGTTCGGTGACAGCCGTGACAAGCGGATCGTGCCCGCCGCGGTCGCGATCGAGCTCACGCACCTCGCCACGCTGTTCCACGACGACGTGATGGACGAGGCCGTGATCCGGCGCGGGCATCCGTCGGCGAACTCGATGTTCGGGAACTCGGTGGCCATCCTGGCAGGCGACTACCTGTTCGCCCGCGCCTCCAGGATCCTCGCCGACCTCGGCCCGGAGGCGATCAGGATCCAGGCGGAGACGTTCAGCCGCCTGGTGGACGGGCAGCTCGCCGAGACGATCGGGGTCCGGCCGGGAGTGGACCCGCTGGACCACTACATGCACGTGATCACGGAGAAGACCGGCTCGCTGATCGCCACATCGGGCCGGTTCGGCGCGATGTTCTCCGGCGCCCCCGATGAGGTGGCGGAGCTGATCGCGGAGGCGTGCCTGCGGATAGGCGTCGCCTGGCAGCTATCCGACGACGTCCTGGACGTCGCGTCGACATCCCTCCAGTCAGGCAAGGAACCCGGTACCGACCTGCGGCAGGGTGTCCGGACGCTGCCGGTGCTCTACGCGCTGCGCTCATCCGAACCGGCTGGCGAGCGGTTGCGCGCGCTGCTGCGGGACGCGGACCTGTCGGATCCGGTGTTGCACGCCGAGGCGCTTGCCCTGCTCCGCGCGTCCCCCGCGCTTGAGGAGGCCAGGGAAACCGTGCGCACGTGGGTCTCCGATGCCCGTGCGCTGGTAGCCGAGCTGCCCGATGTCCCGGCCCGCGCCGCCTTCGAGGCCCTCTGCGACTTCGTGATCACCCGCACCGC
>Ga0209061_1003013_pt1 | contig 19317 bp, 20 predicted proteins | sample Coa_R1_10_FD_187157 | JGI IMG/M metagenome (GOLD analysis project Ga0209061, IMG submission 187157) | Surface soil microbial communities from Centralia Pennsylvania, which are recovering from an underground coalmine fire - Coalmine... | ecosystem: Environmental > Terrestrial > Soil >...
GAACACATCGATGCCTTCATCGAAAGCTACAACCAGTCCGCAACGCCTTTCGTTTGGACCAAGAGCAAAGTCGCGCAGCGCCCTTTCAAGGGCCGCCGTCTCAGCGACTTATGATCCCGAGTACTAGGGCTGGTAGGTCCGCTCCAGCGAATTGTCGGCTGCACTCGCGAGGCCCTTGGCAGCGACTGTAGGGCAGGCAGCTGGTGGAGGTGGTCACGGGCCTCAGGACCGATAGAGAAGAGCCGTCGCCCGGCTGATATCCTAATTCAGCATATTCATCATAATCAATCGTATTGACTAACGGCAATCGCGACATTCTAATGCAACGGAATTGCGCCCGGTGGGCTTAAAAAGACCGGGGAGACGGTCGGGGGAGGAAGAATCCAGTGCATCACCTACGAAAGCACCATGCCACCGCGTTCTTTCCCGCTCCGACCACGACTGACGCGCTTGGTGTCTTGCAATCCTGCGACCGGGTGGTCGCGCTGGGCGTAGCGCAGAGGACGGCTTTTGTCGCCGCCGGCTGAGTAATGAGCAGTCGGGACACCCGGCCTGAGTTCGAGCGCCCGCTCGTATCGCGAACAGAGCGCAATCTTGAGCAGGTTAAGCGGAGCAATGTTCAGCTCCCTTTATGATGGAGGCGATTATGTTGAAAATGGCTTCGTTTGTGCTGAGCGCAGCATCGCTGGCTTTGTGCTTGGGGTTTCAGGGTAACTCCTTTGCCGCCGAGGACGTGCCCGCAGGAGCGGATAAGACGAGCATCAAAGCCTGGAATGACCCCCGGCCAGCAACATGGTCAACCTCGTTCCCGAAATTCGCCGCCGTCAAGCCGGGCGACGGCTCGTTGGCACGCGTGCAGCAAAACGGGTTAGCCATCTGCGTTGATCAGTCGTATTACCCGATGAATACCATCAATCCGACCTCTGGCAAGGCGGAGGGATGGCTGGTGGACATGGACAACTACATTGCCGCGAAGCTCGGCATCAAATCCATCCGCTACGTCAACATCGGATACACAGCATTGATCGCTGGATTGCAAACAAAGAAATGTGACGTCGTAGATTCTGGCCTGGCCATCCGGACCGACCGCGCGGAAGCGAAAGACGTCAAGTTCACCTGGCCCACTTATATCTTCTATGATGTTATCATCGCCAAGCTCGGAACCGCGATTTCCAATATCCAGGCGCTTAAAGGCCGTTCCGTTTGCTCCACCACCGGCAGCACCGATGCAATGAATCTGACCTCGTGGCTCGAGAAGGAGCATCTCACCGATGCGGTCAAGGTTCGGGAATTCAATAGTCTCAGTGAGTGCCTGCTGGCGCTGCGCAACGAGCAGGTAGACGCCGGCTGGGGCGAAGAAGCCACCGCCTCGGCTGGCCTCGAGAAGTTCGGTGGACTTGGCCGTGCGGCCGGTCCGTTCCCGTATATCCCCTCCGGCAAGTACGCCCAGGACGCAACGGCCAACCCTTACACCTTCGGAGCATCGGCGGCACTGACTCGGGAGGAAGATCGCGATCTCAATCTGGGCTGGTCAATCGCTGTGCAAATGATGGTAGACGATGGGACTCACAAGCAGATCCTGACTAAGTGGCATGTCGAGGTTCCGACCGCGAATCCCGTCCGGGTAAGATAAGCCGGGATTGATCGTGGCCATGCTCATTTAACTGCCGTCTGCGAATCCCGATCGACTGCCGCGTCCGACTAAGCCGAGGTCAAAGTGCGATCCTACCTCGATGATCTCATTTCATGGGCTCCCCTGCTACTCGCGGGGCTGGGGAATACCCTGCTGATGAGCATCGCTGGAATGGCATTGTCGCTAATCGTCGGCTTCGCGGTTGGCCTACTTCGCACCCTCGCCTTTGACGGGCCGATGAGGGCCGTCGGATGGATCCTGAAGTGCTACGTCGAGGTGTTGCGCGGCCTGCCATTGATCGTCACCCTCTTCCTTGTCTATTTTGGCTTGCCTGCAGTTGGTGTGCGATTCGCCGAAACTCCGATCCAGGCAGGCCTTCTGGCACTCACTCTGCACCTGGGGGCCTATCTCTCGGAGACGTTCAGGGCGGCACTGCTAGCCGTACACCCCGGGCAGCTGGAGGCCGCTCTCGGCATGGGGATGAGCAGGTTCGCTGCGTATCGACGGATCGTACTGCCCCAGGCTCTCGTGATCGCGGTGCCTACTCTCGGCTCCTGGTTCATCTCGCTGCTAAAGGAAACGTCGCTGCTCAGCTTCATCTCTGTCGGCGAGCTCATGCGCGCCGGTGTGGTCATCGTGAACCAGACCTTCAAGCCGTTCGAAGGATATATCACCCTTGGTGCCATCTACCTCGTGCTGAGCCTCACCGCATCTTGGTTTGTAGGGAAGATCGAGGCGCGGTTGACCAGATCCATGCGCCCTCAGGAACCCGATAGAACCCAGTCACAGGCCGTGCGACAGCCGATGACAGCGGAGAGTCTCAATGGCTGAAGCCCAGCCAGTCGACCCTCCGGATGGAGAGGGAAATCGGCACCACAGACTCAATCGTTCCAATCTCTCCCATGCCGTTCCGATACAGCCCAGCGCGCCGCCAAAACTACGGGTGATGAGACTACACAAGAAGTTCGCAGGTACTCCGGTTTTGCGGGGAATTTCCTTCGACGTATATCCATCCGAAAAATTCTTCCTTATCGGGCCCAGCGGCAGCGGCAAGAGCACGGTGTTACGCTGCATCAATCACCTCGTGCCACCTGATGATGGGCAGGTTCTGCTCGACGGCAGCTTGGTCGGTACCGCGAAGAGAGGAGCTGGAAGCATAGTCAAGGTCTCTGCCCGAGCCACAGAGCGCATGCGGGCGCGAATGCCAATGGTCTTCCAACAGTTCAATCTCTTTGCCAACCTCGATGTCTTGGGCAACGTCACCGTCTCGCAGCGGCAAGTTCTTAAACGATCCCGGGAGGAGGCGGAACAGATCGCCTATGCCATGCTCGAACGCGTTGGGCTGAAGGACAAGGCTCGAGCGCAAGTCAGCACGCTTTCCGGCGGACAGCAACAGCGGGTTGGCATTGCCCGTGCTCTCGCCATGCAACCGGAAGTCATTCTCTTCGACGAGCCGACAAGCGCCCTGGACCCTGAGACGGTCGGTGAGGTCCTTAGCATCATGCAAGACCTCGCCAGCCAAGGCCTCACGATGATCGTCGTGACCCATGAGATGAACTTCGCCCGCAGAACGGCGGATACCGTAGCCCTTATACGCGATGGTCTCATCGTGGAGCAGGGCCCGGCGCAACAAGTCATGGATGCGCCCCGCTCCGACTACACGCGCCAGTTTATCTCCGCACTCGACACGCGGGGCGCTCGCCCGTGACATCAGAGAGGTCAACATGCCCGTTTCGACCGGTTATGAGATGCCCTTCACCCCGCAAGAATTTCGGGAACGTATCGAAATCCTGTGCACTGAGCTGCAAAAGGCCGGATTGGATGCGCTGATCTGCACGTCTCCAGAGTCCATCTACTACCTGTGCGGCTACGAGGGATATTCGTATACCGATCAGCAATGCATCGTGGTGCAGGCCAACGGGTCGCGAACGACTCTGATTATCCGAGACATCGATGCAGCGCTGGCCAATGGCGATGCCGGGCAGGCATGCATCGATGAGCTGCGGCCATACCGGTATCCGGTTGACGATCCCGGCGCTCTGGCATGGGGAAGTCTTGTTCGATCCGGCGCCGCGTCATTGAGGGTGGGTGTGGAGCGCGTTCCAGAGGAGGGAACGCCTCCCGTGGTTGCACGTATCGCTGAAGGCGCGCCCCCATGGGCGACACTTGTTACAGCCGATAATATGGTAGGGCGGCTTCGTATTCGGAAGCGCCCGGCCGAGCTGGCATATATGCGGCAGGCGGCTGCAATCGCCAAGGATGGGCTCGATGTGGCGTTCGCCTATTTGCGTCCTGGCATTAGCGAAATCGACTTCGCGAGCGAAATCGAATACCGATTGCGGCAGTGCGGCAGTCAGGAATCGGGCATCCCGACGCTCGTGGAGTCTGGCCCACGAACCACTGCCGCGCACAGCATGCCCACCGCACGGGTCATAAGGGAAGGCGAGCCAGTCCGCTTTGCCTTCGGCGCGGTGAGGCGGCGCTATCACGTCACAACCTACCAGTCCGCATTCCTGGGAAACGTCGATCAGACCTATGAGCGATGCTTCAACGCCAGCCGGGAGGCCCTAGATATCCTACGCAGTGGTATAAAACCAGGCGTGCCGATGAGCGCCCCCTGCATCACCGCGCGCAAGGTACTCGAAAACCATGGCATTTCCCATGGCAATATGGGTCGGTGGGGTTACGGCGTCGGCATTGCGTTTGAACCGGGTTGGGGAGAGCCTTACGCCATCAACGAATATGCGACCGAGACATTTAAGACCGGCATGACTTTCTGCTTGCACGTTACGATGTCGCTCCCCGAGCATTCGTTCGGCTTCACCGTGGGAGCGGACTACTTGCTCGACGCTGGCGGCCTGCACCTCATCAATCAAGTCGAGCCAGCGTTGCGCATCATAAACACCTGATCGGCTGCCATGTTATCTTGAATTCCGCTGCCGTGACGCCGAGACGGGTCACGGGTTAGGTCGTGGCAAATACTCTAGGTTACTCGCCCTTCCACGATTACGTAGAGTCCGACTTCTACCTGGGCGTGTTAACTAACGCCCAGCAGCTGAAAGCGCGTTGCGTTAAACGGGCCGCGTTTCCTCGTGGACCGCTATTCGCTGCATCACACGCCTCTGGCCGTAATAGTCGTTGAGCGCGTAATGCAGTGTACAGCGATTATCCCATACGACGACGTCATTCGCGGACCACCGGTACCGGCAGGTAAATTCAGCTCTGCTGGCATGATTCCAAAGATACTCCAGCAAAGGCGCACTCTCCCCATCCGTCATCCCGGAAAATCGAACAGTGAACCCCCGATTCACGTAGAGAGACTTGCGTTTCGTCTCAGGATGGGTCCGGACGACAGGATGTTCCGTCTCCGTCGCCGGCGCGCACGCTTTGTCGTAGATCGCAGCGGCGAAGGAACGGTCTTCGATTTTCGGTGCCCGGTGCCGGGACACCGAAGCGAACCGTGCGGACTCGCCGCCATATGGCATTGCGCTGGTATGCACCGCCTTCAAGCCTCGTAGCATGCGCTGCAACCCAGGGGAGAGGGTTTCGTATGCCAGGTATTGATTCGCGAACATCGTGTCGCCGCCATGCCTGGGGGCCTCCTTGGCATACATCACCGCTAATTTGTGCGGGCGTTCTCGATAGGTAACGTCTGCGTGCCAAAAACCCCCCAGGTTAATTGCGCCGTCTTTGGCTTCCTTGACATTATTCAGTATCTCGGGGTGCCCCTCGACCGTCGGGAGCTTGAAGGGATATACGAACGGCTCCATATCGACTTCTCCGAATCGAGCCGCGAATGCTTTCAGCTGATTCGGTGAAAGCGTTGTCTGATTCGTGAAGAATATAGCCAGATGATCGAGCATCGCTCCGTAGATATCCGCAAAGGCCGAGTCGGGAATCGGTCGCGACAGATCGATTCCGAGCACCTCGGCGCCGATCGAGCCGGCAATCGGTTTCAATTCGAGTTTGCTTTTCCGCGCGTCTGCCATGGCATAGCGAGGCGCTTCCGGCGTAGCGGTTTGTCTCACGTTGGCAGTCATGGCGTACTCCGTTGCGAATTAGGTGAAAATTGCGAAAGTTGACTCTCTCAGATCGCCACATCCATTAGAGTATCTTCAAACGGGAAGCTGGAAAGGCGGGCGACCTCGCTCTTGGTAATCAGCACTTGCTCCTCGAGCTTCACGCCTTCGGCCCCACCCTGCTCGCCGATATAGCTTTCGACGCAGATGACCATGTTTTCCTCGAAAGTGCCGTCATAACCGGTGCCTGCGAATTCTCCGGGAAAGGAAACCACGGGATACTCGTCGACCATGCCGGCGCCATGGACGAGGCAAACATATCGGTTAGGGTAGAATTCCTCTGGTATCCTCCAGCTCTTCTCGGCGTACTCCCGAAATTCCAGCCCGGGGTGCAGCAGGTGCAGGTTGTGCTCGAGCTGTTCGTAGGCCAGCTGGTATAGTCGCCGCTGCTCGGATGTTGGCCTCCGGCCGCCGCAGATGAAGGTCCGGGAGATATCGGCAAGATAGCCGTAGGGCCCGACGAGATCGGTATCAAATCCGACGAGATCGCCCGCCCTGATGACCCGGTCACTCGATTCCTGGTACCAGGGATTGGTGCGCGGCCCCGAGGAAAGGAGCCGGGTCTCGATCCATTCGCCTCCAGACGCGATATTCGTCTCGTGCAGCTTTGCCCATAATTGGTTCTCGGTGATCCCCGGGACCAGCGCTTCGTGCATCCGCGCCATCCCGGTCTCGCAGACCGCGATCGACCTGCTCATGCAGGTCAGTTCGTCAATCGATTTGATGCTTCGTGCGTACTCGAGCAGCTCCTGGCCATTGGCGATCGTGAATCCGTATGCGCCGAGCGCCGCCGTGCCGATCGAATCCAAGCGGTCGGCTGCTATTTTCGCCTTCGCGCCTCCCATCGAGTGAATGATGTCTGCAACCTCAGCCGCCCATTGTTTTGCGCGCTCGTCGTAGCGTGGGCCTGCGCCGAAAAAGTACCAGCTCTTGGAGGGACGGTATTCCGCGATCGTTTCGATATCGCGGTAAATGTGCGAGACATTATGATAATCGAAGAGGACAACCCGTCCACCTGCAGAAATAATCGCGTAGCGAGCCGGGCTGTGAGCGGTGAAGATCGCGCTCCGTCGTGTACCGGTCGCATATCGAATATTGATGGGGTTGAACAGGATGCATGCGGCACAGTCGTGCTCCCGCAGCTGCTCGCAAACTCGGCCGAGCCGGTACGCGCGCATTCTGCGCATGTCGAGCTCTTCGTTGTATTCGACGTACCGAACTCCCTTCGTGGCTGGCACATCGGCGTGTGGGGATTGGAAATTCATCATTCGACCTCACCCCGTCGCTAACCACCAGCGCGAGCGCTGCGACCGCCCGGAACCCGGCCGTGTCGCGCGGTCAAGCACGATCGCCACCAGCACGATGGCCGTGCCCGCTTCTATTCCTTTGCCGAGATCTGCCTGAGCGAGCGCGCTTACGACCCTGCTGCCCAAGCCTTGAGCCCCAATGAGCGCGCAGATGACCACCATCGCGAGCGACATCATGATGCATTGGTTTATACCGACGTATATGTACGGCAGCGCGAGAGGGAGCTTCACCTTGGCCAAAATCTGCCGGGGGCTCGACCCAAAGGCATTCGCCGCCTCGATCAGTTTGCGATCCACCGAATCGATCCCAAGAGCTGTGGCCCGAACCACCGGCGGCAGGGCGAAGACGATCGTTGCCACGACAGCCGGCGCCACACCAATGCCCAGGAACAGCACACTCGGTATCAGGTAGACGAAAGAGGGCGTCGTCTGCATGTAATCCAGGATCGGCGTGACAACGGTTCTCGTGCTCCTGCTTTCGGCAACTCCGATGCCGAGGGGGATGCCCAGGGCCACCGATATGCCAGCGGCGATCAATACGAGAGCAACGGTCTGCACCGCATCGCGCCAATAACCGAGATTCCAGAGGAACAGCAGCGCGAACCCTAGGATCAGGCCTTCTTTAATCCGGCGGCGCAAGCAGCCGAAGACCATCAGGCCGATGATGACCAGAACCGGCGGTATTGGAAGCAGGGCGCCCTGGATCACCAAGTTGCAGGCATCGAAAAACGCGGTGATCGCTGCGAATAGTCCGCCTAGATGTGCAGTCGCCCAGGCGACGCAGACGTCTATCCAATTGCTGATCGGCAGTTCAGGCATGCCGTGCCTCAGCTAAAACGAGCGGTGGTCCGAGCGGCCGGTGCGTGGGCCCAAGCGCGCGGCGCACCCGCTCGCCACGCGCTCGATCAAAACAGCGAGTACAAAGATGCCGAATCCGGCGACAAAGCCCTGCCCGGCATTGAGAACGGCTATCGCTCTAAGCACGTCCTCGCCCAGCCCCTCGGCTCCGATGAGAGAGGCGATAACCGCCATGGAGAGCGCCATCATCAAGGCTTGACCGCTGCCAACCATAATGGCGGGTGAGGCGAGGGGTAGCTTCACCCGAGTGAGAATTCGCCACGGACTCGACCCGAAGGCCTTGGCGGCCTCGACCACCTGTTCGTCAACTTGCATCAGTCCTGTGCACGTGAAGCGCGCTGCGGGCGGTATAGCTAATGTCATGGAGGCGAACACGGCCGGCGGGATGTCGATCCCGAACAGCACCAGGGCTGGGATGAGATAGACGAAGCGAGGCATCGTTTGCAGGAAATCGAGAACAGGGGTGAGAAAGTTACGAACCACCCTGCTCTCTGCCAGCGCAATGCCGAGAGGTATGGCGATTATCAATGACATCACGGTGGAGGTGAGCACGAGGCTCAAGGTGGCGATCGTCGCCGACCACAGCCTTTGGTTCCATAACACCAGCAGGCCGAGAGAGCAAAAGCTTGCAGTTTTCCAATTTGAAAATCTCCACGCAGCAGCTCCCGCCAGCACGACCCAGACATAGGGCGGGGCAGCGGAAAAAACGTATTCGAATCCGTGATCGAGGCGAAAGCACAGCCAGACAAAGGCATTCACCTCTGGCTGTGCATGCCGAACCAGCAGCTCCACGAAGCTCTGCCCGATCACACCTAGGGGAAACTTGTAGCCTTCCATGACGACGCTTCACCGCCCTCTATCGCAGGGTGCCGCCTCACGCCGCTTTGACCTATGCCCCATCCTAGTTGAACATCGCTTCCGCTGTTCATGAAGCTGGCTTCGCCCTCGGGCGATGAGTCAGTCCTTCGCCAAGCTCGTCGGCTTGGCAAGCCCAGGGGCTAGATCGCCTATCCAATACCAGATAAGCTCAGGGTTCTTGCTGATGAATCGCTCAGCCGCCTTCTGCTCGTCGATCTTGTCCTGCTCCATCCAAACCAGAGCCTCGGACATCTGGTCAGCCGTCAACGTGAACCGAGCGAGGAATTCCGCTGCCCGCGGCGAATCGGTGCGGAAGCCTTTGCGGACGACGTGATAGTCTCTGGACTCATTGCTATAGATGCCCTTCGTGTCCTTGAGGAACTTTATGTTGTAAAGCGCGCACATCCAGTCGGGGCACCAGCCCGTGATGATGATCGGTTTCTTCGCATCGTAAGCCGTCTTGAACGCCGCATTGCGCGCCGCCGTGCTGCTCGGCACCAGCTCCAGCTTCAAGCCATATTCCTTGATGGCGCGGTCGGCTTGCAGCATCACACCCGATCCAGCATCGATGCCGATGATCTTTCCATCGAAGAGCGCTGCATTCTTCGGGTTCTGTAGATCGGCGATCGTATTGACGGGAACATAGCTCGGGACCACGAGGCCGCCCGGGACTGGACCGTAAGACATGGAGAGGATGTCGAGTTTCGGCCCGTATTTATTGAAGTAAGCCTGCTGGCCGGGCAGGTACGCGCTCGAGAATATGTCCGCCTTTCCGCTTACCATCGCCTGATATGAAAGGCCGACATCGAGAAGTTTCATATCGACGCTATAGCCGATCTTCTCCAGGAGCATCTTGCCCATGGCAGTCATGACCCGGCCGGTTCCCCAGGGTCCATAAGCCCAGACGATCGTTTTCTTGCCCAAAGGCGGATAGTTGTCCTGGGCCACTGCCGAAATCGGAAACGCGGCCAGTCCCAGGAGGCCAGCGGAAATTATCGACAGGACCAGTCGGCGCGACTGCCGCATCGCTTTCGTGTTCAGAAGGAACATGGACTCCTCCCTGGTTTGTGTTGGGGGTTTCGTATCTCCTCTTCATTGCGAAGGCCTGCACTATCCGGCGCTGCTCGATGCTTTGAGGGCTCTCAGCAGAAGTTTGGTCGTGATCAGGCCAATCGGCCGCGACTCATCGTCGATCACGACAATGGCGCCGTCGGTTTCAAGCGATACATCGATGAGGCTGCTGACCGGGGTATCGGCAGGCACTCGGGGAGCAGACCGTATATCGCGGCCAGTGGCTTGAATCGCACCCGAAGGCAGCGGCTCCATAACTGATCGTGCCGATAAGAAGCGCGAGCCTTGGGTGCCTTGCACGAAGGCCGATACATACTCATTGGCAGGCGAGGTGACGATCTCTTCCGGCGTCCCGATTTGGATCAGTTGGCCGTCCTTCATGATCCCGATGCGATCACCGATTCGAAGTGCCTCTTCGAGATCGTGCGTCACGAAGACAGTGGTTTTCTTCACCAGGCGGGACAGTTTTAGAAATTCGTCCTGCAGCTGGCGCCGGATCAATGGATCGAGCGCGCTGAAAGGCTCGTCCATCAGCAGAATATCGGGATTCATCGCGAGGGCGCGCGCCAAGCCCACTCTTTGCTGCATCCCGCCTGACAGCTCATCCGGGTAGCGGTCCTGCCACCCTGAGAGTTGCACGAGGTCAAGCATTTCATGGACGATCTCGAGCCGGTTGCTCTTCTTGAGCCGACGGACCTCAAGGCCATAGGCAATGTTCTGTCCAACGGTACGGTGAGGGAAGAGAGCGACGTTCTGGAAGACCATCGCGATCTTTTCCGAGCGAAGGCGGCGCAGCGCCTTCTCGCTCTTCGCCCCAATATCGTCGCCCTCAATAAAGATCTTGCCGGCGGTGGGATCGATGAGCCTGTTGATGAGACGGATCAGTGTGGATTTGCCGCTCCCCGACAAGCCCATGATGCACAGGATCTCTCCCATGCGCACCCTGATCGAGAAGTCGGCGACGGCGACAATGCCTCCGAACTGCTCGGAGATTTTTGCCTTCCCGAGTCTCTCATGCTCGATGAGGCTGAAGCTCTTCTGGGCGCGGCCTCCGTAAATCTTCCAGATATGATCACATTCAATCGCGATCACGTCCTGGACTTTCCGGGCATGGATGTCGACGACGCGCACATTCGCGTCCTCGCGCGCGATTGCCCGTGAAGGCATAGCTTTGTTCTGTAGCCCCATCAGATTTGGACCAATCAGGCCTCAGTACCTCCCGTTGTGCTCCGTCGCGCGCGGCGACCTAATCAGCGTCTGCTTCTATTTTCTTGAATAATGCACGATATCCGAAGGTATCGCCCGCCTTTTCTCTTTCGCGCTCGCGGGCCGCATGGAAGGCGGCAAATCGCTCGGTGTCGATCGCGGGCTTCGCTGACCACGTCTTGAGAACATCGTCGGGCAGAATCGATAAGGTCTCGAACGGGTGCGCCGTCAGCGGCTTCCATGGCCGATTCCGGGCGGTGTTGTAGGACACATGCAGCAAGGTCCGCGGCAAACTCGTGGTATTAGGGCCCGAGGCGTGCAGAGTGTTCGAGTGGAAGAAAACGGCATCACCCGGGTCGAGCTCGCAATAGACCCGCTCCATCGCCTTGATTGCCTGCTCGACCACTTCCATCTTCGCGCCGACGGCTTGGCCGATCGTGCCGTGATCGATCCGCCCCATCTTGTGCGAGCCGCGAACGAGCTCCACGCATCCGTTTGCCTGCGTATTCGGGTCCAGCGCGACCATAACGGTCAACATGTCGGGCCATAGGCATCCATCGAAGTACCAAAATCCGTAATCCTGATGCCAATCCCAGCGCCCGGGGCTATTGGGCCATTTGATGCTGAGTTTGGAATGCCAGTGGTAGACTTCGGCGCCGCCGAACAGATCCCGGGTCATCTCGACGAGGCGTGCGATCCGCACATAGGCGCCAAGGAGGTCGTCCGTAGTGCCGGACCAGCCGAATAGGTCCACAGGGTTCCCATCGGAATCGGGGACCTTCGTGATCGTCTCCCGGATGACAGGCTCATCGCCAATCAGCCGCCGCAGAGGCTCCAATTCCTCGACCTCGAACAGCTTGGGAACGAAGAGAAATCCGTCTCGCTGAAAAGAATCATACTGGTTTCGTGACAGCCGCTTGAGCTTGGGCGGTGCTTCGAACTCAATGGGGATTTCGCGAACCGTTATCATCGCTGGCCTCCTCTGATCGACCAGCAAATTTTGACTGCCGGAATTATATGGTCAAATTATTATATTTTATCGAATTTCATAATTAGATATTATGGCTGCATGAATCTCCAACAGATCGAGACCCTCATCTGGGTAGCCCGCCTAAGCAGCTTCAGCGGCGCCGCAATCAAGATGAACACCACCCAGCCCGCCGTCTCGACGCGCATCCGCGAGTTGGAAAACGAGCTAGGAGTCGCGCTTTTCGCACGCGACCAACGCAACGTCCGCCTGACCCCCAAGGGACGGGAGGCCTTGGCCTATGCGGAGCAGATCATGGCTTCCCTTGGCGACCTCAGAAGTAAAGTCAGTGCGCAACATGCTGCGTCCGGTCGTGTCAGCCTCGGGGTCAGCGAGCTGATCGCTCAGACCTGGCTTCCAGAACTATTGGCGAGGCTCAGTTCGGATCATCCTGAGCTCACGATTGATCCCACCGTCGATATGACCCTGCCCCTATTGCGGGGATTGGAGCGCGGCGATTTCGATGTCCTGCTTGTCGGTGGGCGTGGGGTTGCAACCCAATATCCAGTCCTAGAGCTTGGGTATAGCGAATACGCTTGGATGGCAAAACCGGGCACAGAAGACGTTTCAAAGCGCCTGACGCCGCAGGATTTGCAATCTAGACGGATCCTGACCTGGACGAAGGAGGCCGCGATTTACCAGTCGATTGAGGATTGGTTCGTGCGGCACGACGCATACCCTGCCAACAAGATACTCTGCAATACGACGATGTCGATGGTCACATTAACGGCTGCAGGTCTTGGAATAAGCCTACTCCCGTTCGAGCTTGTTAGACGTGAGCTAGCCGAAGGGACTCTGGTAGTGATTCCAACGGAGCCGCGTTTTGACCCTGTTCGATATCAAGCCATCTATGTGCCGACTTTATGGCCGGGGTTCGGGCGAATAATCGCCGATGCGGCTCAGCAGGTCAGCAGGTTTATGACCGCGGAATGATGGGGACCGATAGCGCAAAAAGCTAGACATAATCGTAAGCAGCCTGCGAAGGCGCCCGGAAGCAACTCCCCCGTAAAATGCTGGAACATATAGCGCGACAAACTGGATGGGAACGCGTATTGCCGCAGGGTGAGATGTTCCTGAGCGGTCTGGCCGTTGCCTCGGCCGAATGTCCTCGTCGAAAGGCTCCTTCATGTCGTAAAGCTTGAACTCGCTCATGAGCTCGAAGAGCTGGGAGCGTTCCATCAGAGAGTCCCCTTAAGGCTGTTGTAGCGGGCGCAGTCGGCCATAGGCGCGTGGCGCAGCGAGACGGCTACCGCCCCTTCTTCAGCAGCTCGTCGAGCGTTGCGACGCCTTCGCGTTCGAGGACTGTGCCGAGCTTCGCATCGGACCGGTAGTCCTTGGCGAAGCCCTCGCCGTATTCCTCCCGCAGCGTTCGGACGAGGGTATCGCTGCGCTTTTTGCGGATCTCGCCGTCGGTGTCACGCATCCGGCCGTCGAGCCCGGTAGGATAGTGCCTTTTCGGCATATAATTTCTCCGACATTGGATACTGAGTGAATCGTAATCTATTCCTGACTTTTGAAATTTTCAAGACCCCGCCCTATCTTCCACCCATGGAAGCGCGGAAGGTCGCCGCTATTTACCGCTTGGGCGAGCTAACCGAGGCCATTGCCTCGGGCTTCTCCCCCTATGGGCAGTCGCCGGCCGGCCGGGGGGAGAACGTCATCCGCATGATCGGCACCAAGGAAGTCCAGGCCGACGCCCTCGACCTCGCCCATCTCGAGCGGGTCACAGTGCCGGACGCAGGAAAGCTGGCGCCCTACCGCGTGGCGGCGGGCGACGTGCTCGTCGTGATCCGCGGCGGCGCGTTCCGCTCGGCGGTGTGCGAGGAGGATGCGGCCGGCGCCATCGCGGGCGGCAACCTTGCCATCATCCGCCTCAAGCCGACCGCGCCGATCGGTCCCTATCTGTTACAGTCCATGCTGAGCGCGCCTGCCGGCCAGGCCGCGCTTCGGAGGCTTGCCCAAGGCTCGGCCACGCTCGCCATCCGTCCGGCCATGCTGGCGGGGCTCAAAATCGCCGTGCCGGAGCCGGAGGAAGCGCAGCGGCTCGAGGCGCTGTGCCGCGCGCTTGTTGCCCTGCGCGCCATGACGCTCACCGCCTTACACGCCCGCGAGCAGGTGGTCGGCGGCATCGTCGGCCAGTACGTCGCAGCTCATTGAGGAGATCGCCTTGGCCCCCACACTCACCCGCGACCAGCTTAATGCCAAGCTATGGGGCGCCGCCGACATCCTGCGCGGCTCGATCGATTCCAGCGACTACAAGAACTACATCTTCGGCTTTCTTTTCCTAAAGCGTCTTTCGGATCGCTTCGAGGAGGAAGCCGAAGCGATCGTCGCGCGCGAAAAGAAAGCCGGCGCCGGCGAAAAGAAAGCACGCTCCATCGCATTCGAAGACGCGGACGAGCATCCCTTCTTCGTGCCGGAGCGGGCGCGCTGGAGCGAGATCAAGAAGCTCGCCGCCAATATCGGCGACGAGCTCAACAAGGCCTGCGCCGCGCTGGAGGCCGCCAACGGCGCCAAGTTCGAAGGCGTGCTGCTCGGCATCGATTTCAACGACGAGCGCCGGCTCGGCGACGCTAAGGCGCGCGACACGCTGCTGTCGAAGCTCGTGCAGCATTTCTCGACCATCCCCTTGCGCAACGACGACATGGCCGAGCCCGATATGCTCGGCCGCGCTTACGAGTATCTGATCGAGAAATTCGCCGACGACGCGGGCAAGAAGGGCGGGGAGTTCTACACGCCCCGCGGCGTTGTCAAGCTCCTGGTGGAGCTGCTCGATCCGCGGGAAGGCATGCGCATCTGCGATCCGACCTGCGGCTCGGGCGGCATGCTGATCGAGTGCGCGCGCCACATCGAGGGCTCCGGTGGCAACCCGCGCAACATCTCGCTCTACGGCCAGGAGAAGAACCTGGGCACCTGGGGCATCTGCAAGATGAACATGCTGATGCACGGGCTGATCGACGCGCGCATCGAGAAGGGCGACGTGATCCGCGATCCCAAGCTCACCGATGGCGGCGAGCTGATGCTGTTCGACCGGGTGATCGCCAATCCCCCATTCAGCCTCGATCAGTGGGGCCACGAGGAGGCCGAGAAGGACCGCTTCGGCCGCTTCCGCTACGGCGTGCCACCCAAGACCAAGGGCGACCTCGCCTTCGTTCAACATATGCTCTCGACCGTCAACGCCACCGGCAAGGTCGGCGTGGTGATGCCGCACGGCATCCTGTTCCGCGGTGGCCGCGAGGCTACGATCCGCAAGGGCTTCCTGGAGGACGACCTCTTGGAGGCCGTGGTCGGCGTCGCGCCCAACCTCTTCTACGGCACCGGCATCCCGGCGGCGATCCTCGTCTTCAACCGCGACAAGCCGCGCGCACGCCGCGGCAAGGTTCTGTTCGTTCACGCGGCCAAGGAGTTCGAGGCCGGCAAGAACCAGAACTTCCTGCGCGATGCGCATATCAAGAAGATCGCCGAGGCCTGCCGGCGCTTTGCGGACGTTGAGAAGTTCGCGAGCGTTGTCGGCCTGGACGCCATCCGCGCCAACGATCACAACCTCAACATCTCGCGCTATGTCGACATCGCCGAGGAAGAAGAGAAGCTCGACGTGGCCGAGGAGCTGCGCAAGCTGCGCGCGATCGAGCAGGAGCGTGCCGCCGCCGAGGCGCGCATGAACGCACTGCTGGCCGAGCTCGGCTTCAAGGTCTGACGCCGATGCCGTCCTTCGCACGCCCTTTCCTCGATCGCCTCGCCGTTCCGGCGGACCTGGTGCAGACCATCCGCCAGATCGGTGAGCACAAGGGCCGGCAGGAGCTTTATCGCCTGCAGGCGCCGGAGAAGCTCGAAAACCTGCGCCAGGTCGCGATGATCCAGAGCGTCGAATCGTCGAACCGCATCGAGGGTGTGGTGGCGGCGAAGGGCCGCGTCGAGGCGCTGGTACGCGAGCAGACAACGCCACAGAATCGCTCGGAGGGCGAGATCGCCGGCTATCGCGACGTGCTGGCGACGATCCACGCGCACGCCACCGACATCCGGCTCGGCGACAACGTCGTGCTGCAGTTTCACCGTGACCTGATGAAATACGCCTCCGGCGCCGGGGGCACGTGGAAAAGCGCGCCCAACGAGATCGAGGAGGTGCGGCCGGACGGCACCCGCCGCATCCGCTTCACGCCGGTAGCACCCCATCTGACGCCGACGGCGATGCAGGCGCTGCACCGCGATTTCGCCGCGGCGATGAAGGCCGGCCATATCGAACCCCTGATCCTGATCGCGCTCTACGTGCTCGACTTCCTCTGCATCCACCCCTTTCTCGACGGCAACGGGCGCATGGCGCGTCTCGTCACCGTGCTGCTCCTGCACCAGCAGGGCTACGAAGTCGGGCGCTATATCAGCCTCGAGCGGCTGATCGAGCAGACCAAGGAGTCCTATTACGATACGCTCTATCGCGCCTCCCAGGACTGGCACAAGAGCAGGCACGACCCGATGCCCTGGATCGCCTACTGGCTCGGCACGGTGCTCGCCGCCTATCGCGAGTTCGAAAGCCGCATCGGTCGGCTTACCACCGGCCACGGGGCCAAGACCGACATCGTGCTCTCCGCCGTCGATCGCATGATCGGCAGCTTCAGCATTTCCGAGCTTCAGGCGGCTTGTCCCAGCGTCAGCCGCGACTGGATCAAAATCGTGCTCGACCAGCTCAAGAAGGAAGGCCGGCTCACGCTCTCCGGCCGGGGCCGCAGCGCCCGCTGGCGCAAGGCGGAAATGGCGGAGTGAACCGGCAAATGGCGTATAAAGAGCCAGATGCTACGCCATTTAGATCCGGACTCTCCCATTTCCGGCGGGAGCCCCGCCTATGAGCCAGAAGCTGCCCGACGGGTGGAGTCTTAGACCTCTTGGTCGCTACTGCCATGAGGTGGTCAATCGGAACTCAACGTCCGAGGATTACGAGGTGCTCACTTGCAGCAAGATCCATGGGGTAATCCCGCAGGCCCAGAAATTCGGCAAAGTGATCGCCAGCAAGGATCGTCGTAGGTACAAGGCGATTCGCCGCGACCATTTGTATATGATCCGATGCTCGCATGGGACGGTTCGATAGGCCGCCAAAAATGCTGCGATATCGGACTCGTGAGCCCTGCCTATTCGGTCTTTGAATTTGACAAGGGCATCGATCTCAACTGGGTTGAGTATCTCCTTAAAACCCCGCGAGCCGTCCAGAAATACAGAGTTGCTTCTCGAGGGACGAACGTCCGCCGAAAAAAACTTCCTTTCGAAGATTTTGCGGCGCTTGAATTTCCGGTTCCGCCAATTCTTGAACAACAAAAGATCGCCGAAATTCTCGGCAGCATCGACGGCGCGATCGCGGCGACGCGGCGCGTGATCGAGCAGACGCGCAACCTCAAGCGTGCGCTGATGCAGGATCTCCTCACCCGCGGCATCCCCGCCCGCCACATCCGCTTCAAAGATAGCGCGTTGGGGCCAGTCCCGACTCAATGGCAGGTGCGACGAGCAATCGATCTTTGCTCTCGAATTTCCGTCGGTATTGTGGTCGAGCCTTCAAAACACTACAGAAACGAGGGTATCTCCTGTCTTCGCCCGCTAAACGTAGGCGAGAACGAGATCAAACATACCGACATGATCTTCATCTCCGAGGAGTCCAATCACCTCCATCGAAAATCGCAACTTCGAGAGGGCGATGTTCTAATCGTGCGAAGTGGCTATCCCGGCACCGCTTGCGTAGTAACCCCTGAATTCGCTGGCGCCAATTGTGTTGACGTCGTTATCGCGAGTCCGAAACGCGATATCATTGATTCGAGATATCTGTGTCAGTTCATCAATAGTGATGTTGGTCGCGGCCATGTGCTTGACAAGCAGGTCGGGGGCGCTCAGCAGCATTTTAATGTCGGCCACATGAAGGTCATGGACGTAGCTGTTCCGACTCTGCAAGAGCAAATACAGATTCTGGCAATCATAGAGCTAATTGATCGCCGCCTCACGCTAGAACAGCAGATGCTGGCTGCATTGGAGCAGCAAGCGAAGGCCACATCGGCAGCACTTCTTTCCGGCGAAATCCGCGTCCCCGTTGTCACGTTGCGCGAACTGGCACACGAAAGATCGATGTCCGGCGGTTGATGCCATGCCCAACAAGCGCGCGATCTCAATCCGAATGTTGAAGGCGGATATCGCCGATCCAGCGGATGCGCTGAAGGAAGGGCATCGTTTGCAAGAGATCGCACTGGCGGACGCACCCGACAACAAGCGCCTCTTCGCAGGACAAGCCTACCTCAATCCCCCGAAATAGCTGTCGTTTTTCAACGCCGCCGACCGCAATGCGATGCGTAACCTCCTGGGCGCGGCGCCCGCCGCCATCCTCTTCGTGTCGATCACACCGGAGGACAGCGACAACCAGGCTCGCTGGCTCGCCATCTGTTTCGGGATGGGCTTTCAAGCCCTTCGTCTTGAAGCACTGGAGACTTCTGCCGGATTGCGCATCGCTCTCAATCGGATTGGACGCCGGCTGATCAAGAGCGTGGACACGCGTCGGCCGGAGGACGCCACCCTGCAAACGCGCTCGCAGAACAGCCGTACGGGCGAGATTTTCGACTTCGGCGTCGATCCCAGCCACATCATCCTTCATGCGATCACCGGAAAGTGCAGCGACGACACGCTCGGCGGAACGATGAGCGGGGCCGACGGGCTCAAGCTCAATTGCGCGGTCGAGTACGGGACCGTCGATGCCAAGGCCGCCCAAATCATCGCTGCCTACCAGGACGAAACCTATCGCGAGCATTTTCCGTGGTTCGGCAATGTCAGCCCGATCCGCGACCGTGCGCAGATCGACCGGCTCGACGCCGAGCTTGTCGAGCGATTGGCGGCCGGCAACATCGGCGGCATCCACCTGGCGCCGCCCGAGATCGTCGACTACCACACGGTCGACCAATTCAAATACACCGGCATGACGCGCGGGCAGGATGGCCACGACGAGCTGCGGATCGCTGACTATCTCGCCCTCTTTTCCAATGACGATCCCATCGTCCTTGCCAAGCTCAAGCACGACAAAGTTCGCATCAAGGCGGATGGCCAAGACCAGTTTTTCGACAATTGGCCTGTCTATAATTGCATTGCCGCCGAAATCGAACTCGACGGCGTTCTTTACGTCCTTAGAGACTGTTTGAGAATTGGGATTCCCTCGGAGGCGCATTCGTGATTCACACTATCCATGTGGACACGACAGACGCGAGGCCGTATGGCCGCGATCGAGCGGAAGACCAAGCGCTATCCGACCGATCTCACCGA
>Ga0209061_1003014_pt1 | contig 19316 bp, 20 predicted proteins | sample Coa_R1_10_FD_187157 | JGI IMG/M metagenome (GOLD analysis project Ga0209061, IMG submission 187157) | Surface soil microbial communities from Centralia Pennsylvania, which are recovering from an underground coalmine fire - Coalmine... | ecosystem: Environmental > Terrestrial > Soil >...
CCTTCTTGTCACGCAGGTCGTCCGCGCTCGCCCCGGCCGGCGGGTCCATCGCGACGAGCGCGAGCACCTGCAGCAGGTGATTCTGCACCACGTCACGCAGCGCCCCGATGGGGTCGTAGAACCTGCCGCGGTCCTCCACGCCGAAGTCCTCGGCCATCGTGATCTGGATGGCGGACACGCTCTTGCGGTCCCACAGCTCCGCGAACCCGATGTTGGCGAAGCGCAGGTACTCCAGCTCGATGACCGGTTCCTTGCCGAGGAAGTGGTCGACGCGCAGGATCTGGTCCTCGGCCAGCACCTTGTGCAGCCGGTCGTCGAGGGCGCGGGCGGATGCCAGGTCGTGACCGAACGGTTTCTCCACGGCGACCCGTGCGCCGTGCAGCAGGCCCGCCGCGGCGAGGTGCTCGACGATCGGGCCGAACAGCGACGGCGGCATCTCCAGGTAGTACAGCGGCCTCCGGCCGCTGCCGATCTTCGTGGCGAGCCTGGCGTACAGCTCGCCGTCTGTGGCATCGCCGTGCAGGTAGCTCAGCCGCCGGGCGAACCTCCCGAACACCTTCTCGTCGAGCGGCTCGCCGCTGTCGGCGATCGCGTCCTTGGCGCGCCTTACCAGCTCCTCCGCGGGCATCTCCTGGCTCGCGACGCCGATGATCCCGCACCGGAGCAGCCCGCGGCGCTCCAGCCGGTACAGCGCGCGGAACGTCATCTTGCGGGCCAGGTCGCCGGTGATGCCGAAGATCACCAGCGTGTCCGCCTCCTCGCCGCCGTGACTCAAAGCCAGACCTCCCACGTGGCCAGATGCGTGCTCCAGCCGCGACACTACCCGCCCCGCCCGTCCCGGGCGGGGCGGGTCCGCGGGGAAGCGCCGGAACCCGGGTGCAGCAGGGGCCCCGGCTTCTATGCTGACGGCAGCGAAAGGAGTTACGTTAATGCCGCCGCAGGTCATCAGTTATGGGCTGGACGATTCCACGGTCGTGCGTTTCGAGGTGGAGGAATCCACCGGATTCCATCCGGCCCGTGCCGGCGGTATCGCCGGCAGCGTGCCCGAAGCAGTGACCCCGGCGGTGGCGGCAGCACGAGCCGTCCTCGACAAGTTCAAGGAGGCGCGTCCCGACGAGGTGGAGCTGAAGTTCGGGGTCAAGGTCAGCGGGACCGCGAACTGGCTCGTGGCGAAGGCGGCGGCAGAGGGAAATTTCGAGGTCACGCTGGTTTGGCGAGCGGAAACGGGCGAGGCCCGGTAGGACACCGTCCCCGGTCTGTCGCAGCGGACGGCGGCGTCTATCCGGCGGCGGACACGTGGGTGGCGGCGGTCCATGCCACCGAGCACGATTTCGTGCCGCTGGGCGCCGCAGTCGTGATCGATGACCGCCGCCTGCTGACCTGCGCTCATGTGGTTGCGGGGGAAGGCTGTGCCCGGGGGCCGCTGTGGGTCGCCTTCCCCAAGGCGGAGAACGTGCTCGGCCGGCGGGCCGTGTCCTCGGTGGTCGTGGCGCAGCCGGCGGACGTCGCCGACCTGGCCGTCCTCGTCCTGGACAGGCCGGTGCCCGCGGGCGTGACCGCGGCCCCGCTGCGCTGCCCGCGCCCCCAGGATCTCGTCGGCAAGGCGTGGTGGGCGTTCGGCTTCGCCGGCGGCGACCCCGTGGGCAACGCGGTCGACGGCGTCGTGGGGGCGTCGCTCGGCTACGGGTGGGTCCGGCTGGACACCGGGTCCCGGTACCAGGTTGAGCGCGGATTCAGTGGCAGCGGTCTGTGGTCACCTGATTACGAAGCCGTGGTCGGCGTGGTCGGGCAGGCCAACGACAGGGGCGACGCGCGGGCGATCACCCTGTACCGGGCCGACGCGTGCCTGCCGGAGCAGAACCTGCGGCGGCTGAGCGCGTGGTCTGTCGAGGCCGCGGGGGAGCTTGCCCTCGCGGCGTGGGGATGGGCGCTCGAAACCGACCCGGAGGCGGGCAGGCACTGGCGGCCCCGTGCCCGCGGCGTGACCGTGGACAGCGAGCGCGGCTACCGGTTCCGCGGCCGGTCTGCGGCGCTGACGGCCATCACCCGCTGGCTGGACCGCCCGGAACCCGACCGGCGGGTACTTGTCGTGACCGGGTCGTCCGGCGTGGGCAAGTCCGCCGTGCTCGGCCGGGTGGTGACGACTGCCGACCCGGGTGTCGCGGCCGAGCTTCCGCCAGGAGACGACGCCGTTCGCGCCACCCTCGGCTCGGTCGCCTGCGCCGTCCACGCCAAGGGCAAGACCGCACTGGAGGTGGCGGCCGAGGTGGCCCGCGCGGCCTCCGCCGCACTGCCTGACCAGGTGGACGATTTCGCTCCCGCCATGCGGGCCGCCCTGACCGGGCGTGGCGGGGAGCGGTTCAACGTGATCATCGATGCGCTTGACGAGGCTGCGACCGCCGCGCAGGCCAGGCTGATCGCCCGCCGGATCGTGCTGCCGCTTGCCGAGACCTGCTCCGGCGTGGGAGCCCAGGTCGTCGTCGGGACGCGGCGCCGTGACGAGGGCGGGGACCTGCTCAGCGTGTTCGGCGACGCGATCGAGGTGATCGACCTTGACGACACGCGCTTCTTCGCGAGGGAAGACCTGACGGCGTACGCCACGGCAACCCTCCAGCTCGTCGGCGACGAGCGCCCGGGCAATCCGTATGCCGACCCCGCGATCGCGGCCAGGACGGCCGGGCGCATCGCGGAGCTGTCCGGCCGGAACTTCCTCGTGGCCGGGCTTATCGCCCGTGCACACGGATTGCACGACACCGAGGCGGCGGATCCCGCGGAGCTGTCGTTCCCGGCCACGGTGGACGCCGCGCTGCGCGACTATCTGGACCTGGTCGCGCCGGTGGCCGGATGCCCGGCGGAGAGCGTGCTGGCCGCGCTGGCGTTCGCTGAACCGCCCGGCCTGCCGATTGACTTGTGGCGGGAGGCCATCGTCGCGCTCGGCGGACCGCAGATCGGCGAGGAGCAGCTTTCCCGTTTCGCACGGTCATCGGCCGCGAATTTCCTGGTGGAGTCGGGCCCGCCGGCTCGGCCTGACCCCCTGGCAGAGGGCTGGCGCTCCGGCTCCCCGGCCAGGTCCCTGCCTCCGGCGGGGCCCTGGCCGCCGACGCAGTCCGCCCCGCGGCACTCCGGGCCGGTGTTCCGGCTTTTCCACCAAGCGCTCAACGACGCCCTGCGCAGAGCACGGTCGCAGGCCGTTTCCACGGCGGACCGCGAGCGCGCCCTGTACCGGGCGTTCGTCCGCTATGGCCGGCGCGGCGGCTGGGCGAACGCGCCCGGCTACCTGCTCCGTTCGCTGCCTGCCCACGCGGCGCGCGCCGGCATGGTCGACGATCTGCTGCTCGACGACGAGTATCTGCTTCACGCGGACCTGCGTAGGCTCGCCCGCGTCGAGGACCATGCCACATCCGAGGACGGGCGCCGGCGTGCGCGCCTGCTCCGGCTCACGCCGCACGCCCTGAACGCGATGCCTGCGGTGCGGGCAGCGATGTTCAGCGTCACCGAGGCACTGGAGAACCTCGGGAACGCCTACCGCGGCGGCCGAGCGGTCTCCTACCAGGCCCGGTGGGCGTCGGCGAGGCCCCGGGGCGAGCGGACCGTCCTCGCGGGCCATACGGGCTGGGTGGGCAGGCCCTGCTCGCTGGTGCTCGGCACCCGGGTGCTGCTGGCCAGCCCGGGTAACGACCGTGCCGTCCGCCTCTGGGATCCCGCGACCGGGGAGCAGGTGCGGGCCCTGCACGGCCATTCCCGCAAGGTGCTCGCCGTGTGCTCGCTGGTGGCCGGCGGCCGGGTGCTGCTGGCCAGCGCGGGTCACGACGGCACGGTCCGGGTGTGGGACCCCGCGACGGGCAAGCCGCTTCACGTGCTCCGCGGCCACACACGCCGGGTGAACGACGTCTGCTCGCTGGTGGCCGGCGGCCGGGTGCTGCTGGCCAGCGCCGGCCGTGACCGGACCGTCCGGGTCTGGGACCCGGCCACCGGGGAGCAGCGGCGGGTTCTCGCGGGTCACGCCGGGCCGGTCTACGGCGTTTGCGCGTTCGTTTCCGGGTCCCGTGCCCTGCTGGCGAGCGTGAGCTCCGACCGCACGGCTCGCGTATGGGACCCGGACACCGAGGCCTGCCTGCTCGTCATCCCGATTCACCACCCGGCGTTCGCGGTGACCTGGGTGGCGGGCGCGCTGGTGGCCGGGCTCGCGGTAGGCGTGCTGGCCGTCGAGCTGGATCCCGTCCTCGGCGCACGGTGATGCGGGCGGCCGGCGCCGCCTGGCCGGATAGCACCGCCTGGCTAGTGCCGTCCCAGGCAGCCTTCGCCCTGCCTGCGACCGCTGTGCAGGCGGCCATGGCCGGTGCCGCGGGCGAGGCGAGCGTACCCGGCCACGCCACTAGGCGCCGACGTCGGCCGGCGTGCCGCTGGTGATACGGACCAGCTCGGCGAACGAGGTCGGGAAGACTGTGCGCGGGTGCCCGGCCGCTGCCCAGACCGTGTCGTACTTCTGCAGCCAGGTGTCCACCAGGGTGCGGATCGGCCGCGGATGGCCCACCGGGGCCACCCCGCCGATCGCCTGGCCCGTCCACTCCCGCACGGACGGCGCGCCGACCCGTGCCACGGCGGAAACCCCGAGCAGCTTCGCGACTTTTGTGACCTCCACCCGGTGTGCCCCGCTGGTCATGACGAGCAGCGGGGTGCCGTCGGCGCTGAACACCAGGCTGTTGGCGATCGCGCCCACGTCGCAGCCGAGCTGCGCGGCCGCTGCCGCGGCGGTGGGTGCGGGCTCGGGAAGCTCCCGCACGGTTCCGGCGACGCCGAGCTCGGCCAGCACGCGTGCGAAGTTCTCGCTGCTGACGGGCATAAGCAGCACGGTAGCAGCTTCCGCCCGCGCCGTGCGCTGGGCGGCCCGTATCACCCTGCACCACAGGATGGGGGAGGGTCAGTCGCCGTCGGGTTTGCCGTCCTGCCTGAAGACGGTGGGGATGGCGGGATCGCCCCGGGACAGCTGGAACGCCTGCGGCGGCAGTTCCGCGAGAAGCCGGCGGTGGCGGTCGCGCGCGGCCTCCAGGGGCTCGGAGCCGACGATCTCGCCGTCGCGCACCAGCGGGCGCAGCAGCGGGCGGTCCCCGGGACGCGGGTCCGGCGGGGCGGGGAAGATCTCCTCGGCCAGGGCGATGCCGCGGTCATCGCGGTGCCGCACCGCCCACTTGCGGCCCCCTCGCCCCGGCTTGCCCACCGAGCGTTTGGCCACCGGCCTCAGCGGCCCGCCACCGCCCTCGGACCGCGCGACCAGCTTGTAGACCAGGGCCGCGGTGGGCGCGCCGGAGCCTGTGACGAGCGCGGTGCCGACCCCGTAGCCGTCGACGGGAGCCGCGGCGAGCGCGGCGATCGAGAACTCGTCGAGGTCGCCGGTGAGCACGATCCGCGTGTGGGCGGCGCCGAGCTCGTCGAGCAGCGCGCGCACCTGCCAGGCGAGGGCGGGCAGGTCGCCGCTGTCGATCCGCACCGCGCCGAGGCCGGGCCCGGCGAGCTCCACGGCGGCGCGTACCGCCCTGGCCACGTCGAAGGTGTCCACCAGCAGCGTCGTGTCCTTGCCAAGCGCGTCGAGCTGGGTGCGGAACGCGTGCCGCTCGCTGTCGTGCACCAGGGTGAACGCGTGCGCGCTCGTCCCGGTGGTCGGCACCCCGTAGTCGCGGCGTGCCTGCAGGTTGGAGGAGGAGGCGAAGCCGGCCAGGTAGGCGGCGCGCGCGCTGGCGACGGCGGCCTCCTCGTGCGTGCGCCGCGAGCCCATCTCGATGATCGGGCGGTCGCCCGCCGCGGTGACCATGCGGGACGCGGCGGAGGCGATCGCGCAGTCGTGGTTGAGGATCGACAGGGTGAGGGTTTCGAGGACGACCGCCTCGGCGAACGTCCCCTCGACGACGAGGATCGGCGACCCGGGGAAGTAGCAGTCCCCTTCCGCGTAACCCCAGATGTTCCCGCTGAAACGGTATGATTCCAGGTAGCGGATCGTGATGTCGTCCACGATGCCGGCATCGGCGAGGAAGTCCAGGTCGTCCGTGCCGAACCTGAAGCGCTCGAGGGCGTCGAGGAGCCTCCCTGTCCCGGCGACGACACCGTACCTGCGCCCGTGCGGCAGGTGCCGGGCGAACACCTCGAATACCGTGCGCCGCTGCGCCGCACCGCTGTGCAGGGCGGCCTGGAGCATGGTCAGCTCGTAGTGGTCGGTGAGCAACGCGGTATCGCGCCGGCCGCGCGGCGCCGCAGGCTTACTGTCCGGAGAATTTCCCACGAGTGGAAGACTACGGACTGAGGAGGTGAGTACCAGTGAGCGTGTCACCCGCGGAGGTAGAGGCACCCAGGTCGGAGGAGCACGTCGAGCCGGGCAAGCCCTGGCTGACGATCGTGTGGAACGACCCCGTCAACCTCATGTCCTATGTGACCTACGTGTTCCAGAAGGTCTTCGGCTACCCGAAGCCGAAGGCGGAAAAGCTCATGCTGGACGTGCATCACAAGGGCAAGGCGGTGGTCGCCTCGGGGGTGCGCGAGGCGATGGAGCGCAACGTCGAGATCCTGCACGGTTACGGCCTGTGGGCCACGGTTTCCCCGGACACGTGATGGAGGCTTTCCGCCCACTCCGCGGCGGCGGGGCCAGCGCCAGGTTCGCCCCCCAGGAAGCGACCCTGCTGCGCAGCCTGGTCGGGCAGGTATCGGCCCTGCTGAGCGGCGGCGAGATGGACGCCGCTGCCGAGCCCGGCGGCTCCGCAGCCAGCGGCCCGCCGGCCCCGGAGGCTCCGGACCCGCGCGAGCTTGACGCACTCGCCGGCTTCGGCGGGACAGAGGCTCCCGCCGGGGCACCGGAGGACCCGGCTCTCGCCCGGCTGCTGCCCGACGCCTACACCGACGACCCCGAGGCGGCCGGGGAGTTCCGCAAGTACACCGAGCAGGGCCTGCGGTCGGCCAAGCAGGATTCCGCGCGGACGGTGCTCGCGACCCTGCCGGCCGACGGCGGCAGGGTGAAGCTGTCCGGTGATCAGGCGGAGGCATGGCTGCGCGCGCTCAACGACGTGCGGCTCACGCTGGGTGTCCGCCTCGATGTCACCGAGGAATTCGAGGAGCAGTGGGCGAAGCTGGACCCGGGCGATCCCCGCAGCGCCGTGTTCGAGATCTACGCCTGGCTGGGCAGCGTCCAGGAGTCGCTCGTCGAGGCATTGATGTGACATAGGCATGCGCGGGCCGCGAGCCTGATCTCTTGCCAGCCCGGCGATTGCCGGCCCGCCGGCCCCGGGCTCTGTGCCCGGGTTCTGTGCCCGGGTGAGCGGCCGCCGGGGTGGCGGGGGTTCCCCCGGGCCAGCACTGCCGGCGGGCACCACAGCGGGATCGCCGGGGGGTGCGGGGCTGTCCTCCCGGGCCAGTGCTGCCGGTACGCTCGCGGTTATGCTGACGATCAGCCGGGAGCTATACGACAAGATCGTCGCGCATGCCCGCGCCGACCATCCGGACGAGGCATGCGGCGTCATCGCAGGGCCCGCGGGAAGCGGCCGTCCCGAGCGGTTCATCCCGATGATGAACGCCGAGCGGTCCCCGACCTTCTACCGGTTCGACTCGATGGAGCAGTTCCAGGTGTGGAAGGAGATGGACGAGCGGGACGAGGAGCCTGTCGTCATCTACCACTCGCATACCGCGACCGAGGCGTACCCGTCGCGCACCGACATCTCCTACGCGAGCGAGCCTGGCGCGCACTATGTCCTCGTATCGACCCGCGACCCCGGAACGGCCGAGTTCCGGTCGTTCCGCATCGTCGGGGGGGAGGTCACCGAGGAGCCCGTGGAGATCGAGTCCCCGGGGCAAGGACCCCCGCCGGGCAGGCGGGCCCCTGCCGGGACCGGAGGACCCCGCGGCGCGGCGGAATGATCCCGGCCGCGGGCGGGTTGGGATCTGCAGGGGTGCCAGGCCAGCGGGCCGTCAGGCACGGCCGCCGGCCGGTCATATCCGGTATAGCCGTTTGACTTTGGAGTGCTGTTCATGGCCATCGAGGTCCGTATCCCGACGATCCTGCGCACCTACACCGGCGGCGCCAAGCAAGTCGAGGGCTCGGGCTCCACGCTCGCCGAGCTCATCGATGACCTGGACAAGCGCCACAGCGGCCTGCGCGGCCGGCTGGTCGAGGACGGGGCGCTGCGCCGTTTCGTCAACGTCTACCTCAACGACGAAGACGTGCGTTTCCTCGGCGGTCTCGAGACGCCTGTCAAGGACGGTGACACCGTGACGGTGCTGCCGGCCGTGGCCGGCGGCGCCCCGCCGGCCGGCGCCGCCCGGGTGTCCCGCGGGCCGGCCTGACCGGCTGCCGGAGCCACACCGGAGCCAGGCATGCGCTACGACTCGCTGCTCGACTCGGTCGGCAGGACCCCTCTCGTCGGCCTGCCCAGGCTGTCGCCCGCGCCCGATGTCCGGCTGTGGGCCAAGCTCGAGGACAGGAACCCGACGGGCTCGGTGAAGGACCGCGCCGCCTTCTACATGATCGAGCAGGCGGAAAAGGACGGGCTGCTCGCGCCTGGCTCGGTGATCCTCGAGCCGACCTCGGGCAACACGGGCATCTCGCTCGCCATGGTCGCGAAGCTGCGCGGCTACCGGCTGATCGTCGTGATGCCGGAGAACACCTCCGCCGAGCGCCGCCAGTTGCTCGAAATGTACGGTGCGGAGATCATCTCCTCGCCCGCCGCGGGCGGATCCAACGAGGCCGTGCGGGTTGCCAGGCGGCTGGCCGCCGACAACAGCGACTGGGTGATGCTGTACCAGTACGGCAACGAGGCCAACTCCCGCGCGCACTACGAGACCACGGGGCCCGAGCTGCTGGCTGACCTGCCCGAGATCACGCACTTCGTGGCGGGGCTCGGCACATCGGGCACGCTCATGGGCGCTGGCCGGTACCTGCGCGAGCGCGTGCCCGGCGTGCGGATCGTCGCCGCGGAGCCCAGGTACGGCGAGCTCGTCTACGGGCTGCGCAACGTGGACGAGGGGTTCGTCCCCGAGCTGTACGACGAGTCCGTGCTGACCACCCGGTTCTCCGTCTCCTCCGCCGACGCGCTGCGCCGGACCCGCGAGCTGCTCGCGGCCGAGGGGATCTTCGCGGGGATCTCTGCCGGGTGCGCGCTGCACGCGGCCCTGGCCATAGCGGCCAAGGCCGCCGCGGACGGGCAGCGCGCCGACATCGCGGTCATCGTCGCCGACGGCGGCTGGAAATACCTGTCCACCGGCGCCTACGGCGGCACGCTCGAAGAGGCCGAGGAGCAGCTGGAAGGCCAGCTCTGGGCCTGACCGGCGGCGGGGCGGGCTCCTCACCGCTAGTCTGGTGCGCATGGCCCGGCCCGATGGACGTTCCGACTCCCAGCTCCGCCCGGTGAAACTGACCAGGGGATGGCTCGCTCACGCCGAGGGTTCTGTGCTCACGGAGTTCGGGGCTACCCGGGTGCTGTGCGCTGCCAGCGTGGCCGAGGAGGTGCCGCGGTGGCGGCGCGGCAGCGGGCTCGGCTGGGTCACCGCCGAGTACGCGATGCTGCCCCGCGCGACCGGCACGCGCAACGACAGGGAGTCGGTGAAGGGCCGCCTGGGCGGGCGCACCCAGGAGATCTCCCGGCTCGTCGGCCGCGCGCTGCGTGCCTGCGTCGACTGCAAGGCGCTGGGGGAGAACACGATCATCATCGACTGCGACGTGCTGCAGGCCGATGGCGGCACCCGCACGGCTGCGATCACCGGCGGGTACGTGGCGCTGGCCGACGCTGTGGCGTGGCTGCGGGCGCGTAACCGTTGCAAGGCGGACCCGCTGGTGGCGTCGGTTTCTGCGGTCAGCGTCGGGATCGTCGACGGCCAGCCGCGCCTCGACCTGTGCTATGAGGAGGACTCGGCCGCGCAGACGGACATGAACGTGGTCTGCACGGGCGACGGCGAGTTCGTCGAGATCCAGGGCACGGCGGAGCGCGAGCCGTTCGGCAGACAGGCGCTGGACCGGCTGCTCGGTCTCGCCGTGGCCGGCTGCGCTGAGCTGGCCAGGCTCCAGCGGGAAGCGCTCGATGCCGGGCGCTAGCCGGACGACTTCGGAGCGTCCTTCAGAACCGGCTAGCGAGCACGGGTCTTGCCGGACCCGTGCGAGTGGCAGGTACAGGCGGTGAAGGGGTCGCCCAGTGTCTTTTCCTGAAGGACGCGAACCCAGGGGGCAGCAGGGCGGTGATACGCCAGCGAGCCGGAGCACACCGGGGGAGGGCGGGCTGCCGCGGCTCGTGCTGGCCACGCGGAACCCGCACAAGGTCACCGAGCTGAGCAGGATTCTCGCGGGCTGCGGCCTCGCGGTGCGCCTCGCCGGGCTCGGTGAGTTCCCCGGCGTGCCCGAGGTGGCCGAAACCGGGCTCACGTTCGCGGAGAACGCGCTGCTGAAGGCCCGCTCAGCGGCCCGGTTCACCGGCCTGCCCGCGATTGCCGACGATTCGGGGCTGTGCGTGGACGCGCTGAACGGCATGCCGGGGGTGTTCTCAGCGCTCTGGGCGGGCCGTCACGGGGATGATGCGGCCAACCTCGGCCTCGTCCTCGCGCAGCTCGCGGACATCGACGATCCGCGCCGCGGCGCGCACTTCGCCTGCGCCGCGGCGCTCGTGCTGCCCGCCGCGCTCGCGCCGCCCGGCGGCCGTGAGCGAGTGGTGGAGGGCCGCCTGGACGGGACGCTGGCACGCGAGCCGCGCGGGACCGGCGGGTTCGGCTACGACCCGATCTTCGTCCCCGAGGGCTCTGAGCTGACCACGGCGGAGATGGCGCCGGAGGACAAGGATGCGATCAGCCACCGGGGCCGCGCGTTCCGCGCGCTCGCAGCCGTCATCGCCGAAGAGCTCGGCGGGCGGCGGTAGGGCGGTACCGTTGAGGCAGCCGGCCACCCGCCGGGCCGGCCTTCCTGGCGGCCCGGCCTCCCTGGCGGATTTCGGGCATGTGCGGATTTCGGGCATGTGAGGAGCGTGGATGACGGAGCAGAAGCTGGCGCCGGGTGACGAGGCGCCGGATTTCACCCTGCCGGATGCCGACGGGAACCCGGTGAGCCTGTCGTCGCTGCGCGGGGGGCGGGTGGTCGTGTACTTCTACCCGGCGGCCATGACGCCCGGCTGCACGAGGCAGGCGTGCGACTTCCGCGACAGCCTGGCCGACCTGGCAGGCGCGGGCGTTGCCGTGCTCGGCATCTCACCCGACGAGCCCGCGAAGCTGGCGAAGTTCCGTGACAAGGAGGGGCTGACCTTCCCGCTGCTGTCCGATCCCGGTCACGCGGTCCACCGTCAGTACGGCGCGTATGGGGAGAAGACGATGTACGGCAAGAAGACGACCGGGGTCATCAGGTCCACGTTCGTGATCGGCCCGGACGGCAAAGTGGAGCACGCGTACTACGGCGTCAAGGCGACCGGGCACGTCGGCAGGCTGCGGAAGGACCTCGGCATCTGAGCGCCCGTGCCGGACAGGCAACAACAGAACTGCGGGCGTGGCGAAACCGGAATACGCGGCAGGTTTAGGTCCTGCTGGTGGCAACACCGTGGGGGTTCGAGTCCCCCCGCCCGCACCGTTCAGCCCGGAAGCTGCCGCAGGCGTCCGGTGAGGTGCGCGACAGCGATCCAAGCGGACTCCGAGCCTGCACCGGAAGGACGATATGGCGTCACCATGCGTGCTGACTGCTGACGGTCACGGAATTCTCATCCTGAGGGAGGCGGCGACGATCCGCCCCGCCTGCCATGTGCATGGTATGCCTGCCATGTGCATGGTACATTTATGACATGCGTTCAACCATAGATAAGGCAGGCCGACTGGTTATTCCTAAGCCGCTGCGGGATAGCCTCGGCTTGGTGCCTGGTGAGGTCGAGGTGACCCCGGACGGGGTCGGCCTGCACATAGAGCCGCTGGCTGACGACCGCCTAGAGGATGAAGACGGCCTGCTCGTCATCCCGGCCGCTGACATCACCGTCAGCGATGACCTCGTCCGGACCCTGCGCGATGCCGACCAGCGATGACAGGCCCCAGCTCCTGATCGACACCAGCGTCGCCGTCGCCCTCGCGGTCGCCGGACACGAACACCACCAGGCCACCAGGAAGGCCATCGGCGGCCGGAGCTGCGGACTCAGCGGCCACGCGGCCTTCGAGACGTTCTCCGTGCTGACCCGGCTGCCACCGCCCAACCGCCGCACCCCCGCCGCCGTGGCACAGTTGCTCGCGCGCAACTTCCCCGGCTCGCGGTTCCTCAGCGCCCAGGGCGCGCAACGGCTCCATGCCAGGCTGGCACCACTCGGCATTGCCGGCGGAGCTGTCTACGACGCCCTCGTCGCCGCTACGGCGGCCGAACACGGGATCACGCTCGCCACCCGTGATCGCAGGGCCGCCGCAACTTACCGTGCCCTCGACATTGACTTCGAACTGATCGATTGACCTGGCCGTACTCGGCTGCGCGTGAGCGCAATGACCAGACACTCAAGGGTCACGCGGACCGTGCCGCACAATGCGGAACCCGGCCTCCGTCCCGCTGGCCGAACAGCAGACCGCATACATCCGGCTGGTTCGCGGGCGACAGCCCGTCCATCACGGTGAGACGGCTAGCTGGGACGATGGGGGGATGAGTTCGGAGCAGTTGCGGCGCGCGGCGCAGGCGCGGGGGGTGGCGGCGTCCTATCGCGCCTCGGGGGGCCGCGAGGTCACCGTGGCACCCGAGACGATCAAGGCGGTGCTGGCTGCGCTAGGGGACCCGCCTCCGCGCCGCCCGGCTCCCGCCGGGCTGGCCACGGCCACGGCGCCCCGCCCGCGCCGCCGGTCCTGGGGTTTTACGATCCAGCTTTACGCACTCCGCTCGCGTGGTTCCTGGGGCCATGGTGACCTGCGCGACCTGGCGGACCTCGCCGCGTGGAGCGCCCGTGACCTGGGCGCGGGGTTCGTGCTCATCAACCCGCTGCATGCGGCCGAGCCGGCGCCGCCGGTCAGCGCGTCGCCGTACCTGCCGATGAGCAGGCGGTTCATCAGCCCGCTGTACCTGCGGGTCGAGGACGTCCCCGAGTACGCCACGCTGGATGCCCGCGAGCGCGGCCGCATCGCGGAGCTTGCCCGGCCGCTGCACGCCGCGAACGGCACCGCCGGGCTGATCAACAGGGACGCCGCCTGGACGGCCAAGCGCGCCGCCCTGGAAATCCTGCACCGCGTCCCGCTGAGCCCACGGCGGCGCGCGGACTACGAGAGGTACCGCCAGCGGGAGGGCAAGGCCCTGGAGGACTGGGCCACCTGGTGCGCGCTCGCGGAGATCCACGGGCCGGACTGGCGGTCGTGGCCGTCCCGGCTGGCCAGCCCGGGCTCGGCGGCGGTCCGCGCGGAGCGTCAGCGAGTGGAGCACCGGGCAGGCTTCCATGCCTGGCTGCAGTGGCTGGCCGACGGCCAGCTCGCGGCCGCGCAGGACGCCGCGCGCCGCGCCGGCATGGACATCGGGCTCATCCCCGACCTGGCGGTGGGCTCCCACCCGGGCGGGGCCGACGCATGGGCGAACCAGGATCTGCTCGTTCCCGGAGTCACCGCCGGCGCGCCGCCGGACGCGTTCAACCCGCGGGGACAGGCATGGGGATCGCAGCCATGGCATCCGCAGCGGCTCGCGATGCAGGGCTACCGGCCGCTCGGCGACCTGATCACCGCGGCGGCGCGGCACGCGGGGGCGCTCCGTGTGGACCACGTCATGGGGCTGGTCCGGCTCTGGTGGATACCGCCGGGGATGACCCCGGACCGCGGCACCTACGTGCGGTATGACCATGAGGCGATGGTGGGCGTGCTCGCACGCGCGGCGGCCGGTGCCGGGGTGCTGGTGATCGGCGAGGACCTCGGCACGGTGGACCCGTGGATCCGTGACTACCTGGGCGCCCGCGGCATCCTCGGCACCTCCGCCCTCTGGTTCGAGCGCCGCCGCGACGGCACCCCGCGGCCACCGGGCGAGTGGCGCCGCGGCTGCCTGGCCACGGTCGGCACGCACGACATGCCGACGGCGGCAGCCTTCCTCACCGGGGAGCACGTGGCGCTCCGCGCCCGGCTCGGCGTGCTGACCCGCCCGGAGGATGCCGAACGGGCGGACGCCGGCGCGGCCCTGGCCGCATGGCGGGGCGCGCTGGCCAGGGAGGGCCTGCTCCCGGCAGGTGCCCATCCGGCGCTGGACGAGCAGGTCGCCGCGCTCTACGCCTACCTGGCCCGCACGCCGTCGTCCCTGATCGGCGTCTCGCTGCCCGATGCGACCGGCCAGCGCCAGCCGCAGAACGTGCCGGGTACGACGGACGAGTACCCGAACTGGCAGACACCGCTCACCGACGGCGACGGCCAGCCGGTGCTGCTGGAGGATCTCGCCGGGTGCCCCGGCGTCCGCGCGCTCGCCCGCGCGGTCAGCCAGCCCGTGTCCCGGGCCGCTCAGTTACCCGCGCCTTCGAGGCTCGGCGTAGTGCCAGGCCGTCGCCGGGGCCGGATTCACGGGAGCCCGGCCGTGCAGGATGCCTGTGTTCAGGCGGCGTGGGGGAGGTCGTGGCGCTCGTCAGAACCCGCGCGCTGGGTGAGCATGCGGGCCACGGTCTCACCAAGCTCGCTGATGCCGCGGCTGGATGCCTGGCGGGCGACCGCCCCGGCGATGGACAGCGCCTCGGTGGCCATCTTGCGCACCTCGGGCGAGGTCCTGATCGCGTTCCACGATTCCCGCAGCCGCTCCGCCCCGGCCTTTCCCTCCCGGGAGCCGACGAGGTACCCGGCTACGAAGCCGATGATCGTTTCCATGGTCCCGCCTCACCTTGCTTGCCGGATGAGCGTGCCCGCAGCCGGGCACCCGTCACATTTCCCTGAGTTCGAGATACCGCTTGATGTCGGGCAGTGACTGCACGACCAGAGCCAGGGCTGCCGCGACCAGCGCGGCCTTGATCAGTTTGCCGATCATCTCGTTCCCTCCTCCTTCTGACCGCGTGGGTCATCGTGACCGCCGGGCTCATTCCCGCCTTCCGCGGGGACGGCTCCGGCCGGCTCGAGTTCGTCGGGAGCGAAGTACAGGAACCTGCCATGACTGCGCTGCAGTTCGGCGGCCGGGTCGCTGACCGGGCTTACCGCCACGTGCACATGGCCGTCCACGTCGTGCAGGACCGCCTCCACGACGGCTTCGCGTCCCGCGAGGAACAGGTCCTGGGCGTCCGCCCGCCGAGATCCTGGCCGCATCCTGACCCTGCTCCCCCTGGCGACCGGCACGCCGCCGACGATGACGTGGTCGGTCTCCGGCGAGACCGAGGTGTCGGCCCCCGGGTCCCACCAGGGCACGGACGGCGGCGCGGCACCGGGACCCCAGGGTGTCCCCGCCGCGGAACCTGCAGGACCCGCCGCGGAGAACGGGGCGGAGGGGCCAGCCGCCGCGCCCCTTGGAACCCGCGAGTCCTGCGTGCACGGCTCGGACCAGGTGGGCACGCCACCCGGCGGCGCGGGCGTCCTGTCCCGGTGGCTCCGTGCGGGGGCCAGGTACCTGATCGCCCCGTGCATGCGCTCCAGCATCTCCGGTGGCAGGTCATCGAGGCGGTCGATGAGGTCGGCGGCGCGCGGGTCGGTGGACCGGGCCTCCTGCTTCTCCGCGTCGGTCAGCGCGAGCGTGCGCAGGGTGAGGATCTCGTCGATCTCCGTCGCGTCGTAGAGGTCGCCGGCGCTCTCCGGCGCGATCTCCGGGTGGTCGTAGAGGATGACCGGCGAGGACAGCATCAGGTTGCGGCACTCGGCGGGCCCGGCCAGCACGGGCCATGTACCGGTATTGACGCAGGCGGCGATCTCGGCGGCCGCCCACTCTGGCGGGTCGGTCATGGACAGGAAGGTGCCGCCGGCGACCCCGATGAGGGTGTGCGCCGCGATCAGGGCGTGGCGGAGGCCGTCGTCCCTGGTGCGCGGCGGCGTGTCCGGCCGGCTGCGGTTCTCCACCCGTACCCGCAGTTTCAGGGCCTGGTAGGGCCCGGCGACCCGCTCGGCATGCACGTCGATCGTCCCGTCGACCGGGGACCATCGGCGCACAAGGCGGCCGGCGAGATGTCCGTCGGCGTCACGGAGGTCCTCGGCTGTCTCGCCGCCCGGGAGGTGGAACGCCCGTTCCGTGCCTGAGCCGAGCAGGCTCGCGACGTTCACGCTGAACCGCTGTTCCTCTTCCCTGGCCTCGTCCCAGGAGGTGAACTCCTCCCCGTCCACGACCAGCGAACTCACCTCGCGCAGTTCACCGTTCCCTGGTGCGGAGGACGCGGGCGGGAAGGACCTGGCGGGCCCGGCGGAGGGTACGGAGGATGTGGCGGGGGAGGACCCGGTGCCCTCGGCGGGCGCGGGCGGGGAAGACCCGGCCGAGGGTGCAAAGGGCCCGGCGGCGTAGACGGTCCGCCGCTGGAGCCGCAGGAAGCGCAGGCTGATCTCCACCCGGGCCTCGTCGCCGCACTCGGCCAGGCACTCGGTCTGGCAGGCCGGCGCCTCCGAGTCGTCGACGGCGCGGTAGGCAGGCGGCATCAGCACGCCGAACTGGAACCTGGACTGGTTCTTCCGCGCCGAGGCGCGGTACGGGTAGAGCAGGTACCCCTCATACAGGATGGCGTCCGCGACTTTGCGTGCCTGGTCCACGTGTGCCTGCTCAACGCGTGCGCGGCCGGATGTCATAGCTGTCGCTCCGTGCCCTTCGTGGTGTCCGCGGCCTCCGCGAGCAGGGCCAGCACGGTCGCGTCCCATGTCGGCAGCGCCCTGCGGCTCTTGAAGCGCTGCAGTTCATCCAGCGTCTGCCTGCTCATCCTGATCCAGGCGCTGTCCGGGAAATGCGCGTCGATCGCCTCGCGCCAGATGCTGACGGGCAGCCGGCAGACCGCCTCCTTACTCCACGGCACCTGCTGAACCTGAAGCCGGCCGTCCACGGTCGCGAACACGGTCCCGCTGAACAGCAGCAGCAGCGGTATCTCACCCGACTCCAGGCTGGCGAAGTACCTGGCGGAGGCGATCTCCAGGTCGTAACTGAAGGTAATGGGCAGGTCGATCTCGGTGCTTCCCCGGAAGCCGGGAACCATCGCGGAGACCGTGGTGAACTGCATCGGCTTGAGCGTGTCGGACCAGCGCTGCGGCTCGCCGAAGAGGTCGTTCAGCCGTTCCTCCTCCGCGGCGGAGTAACGCCGCCGGGCCGGCTCGATCCTGATCTGGCAGCGAAGCGCGATCGCGTCGATCAGCTGGCCGCTGGTTTCGCTGATCCGCAGCGTCAGCGACATGGACGGCACCACCGCGTACCGGTCCGCGCGGACGCCGGTGCAGTCGAATGCCAGGTCGGCCATGTCAGCTCTCGCGGGGGAAGGGACGGGCGAGCGACCGGACACGGTCGAGGAAGTCAGCGATGGCCTGCCGCGCCTCGGTGCCGCCGTCGAAGCCGCGCCAGGTGAGCCGCATCCGCCCGGCGAGCTCGTAGCAGACGTCCACCGGGACGAGGAAATGCTCGATGCCGTCGTCCGTCCGGCAGATCAGGGCCGCCTCGACGTCGGTGTCCATCGCCCGCAGCAGCGGGTGCGCCTTGGCGATACGCTCCCACGCCGCCAGGTCGAGCCTGCACTCGGTGACGCCCGCCGGGCTGGGGTAGAACGCCGTTACCTCGTCACGCTGCGAGCTGCGCAGGAAGAAGGCGAGCCCGACGGGGATCTCCAGGTCGTCCCACTCGGCGGCCGTCATCGGCTGCTCCGGGTCGTGCAGGTAGCGGTCGGGCACCGCCCGGTACCGTCCCCGGACGGTGGCTCCGGCGGCTCCGTGCCGGGACCCGCCGGGGCTGGTGGCTCCGTCCTGCTGGGACGGGGCGGCGTCCCCGGGGAACTGGCCGGGGGCGGCGGACCCGGCCAGCCGGGATGGGGCGGGGTCATCGGCGGACCGGCCGGCGATGGCAGGAGAGCGGGTGAGGCCGGCGCCGGAGTGGGTGAAGAGCAGGTAGCACGCCCGGCAGGTGCACAGCAGCGCCGACCGCTCCAGATCTGCCACATGGCCGTGCTCGGCGGGGATCCCGGCGCCGCACATCTCGCACGTCTCCGGGCCCGGGGGGCGGGCGGTGCCCCCGGTGCCGGGAATGGGCAGCGCGGGATCCGTTCCTGCCGGAGAGGGGGACGGGCCCGGCGCCGGGGACGCCGGGTTGACAAACCTGCGCAGCCCGGCGGGGCCTGCGGGCCCGCTCATGACGTCTCCGGGACGGGACACGGGGCGATCTGCAGGAGCACCGGCCCTGCGTGCCCTGCCGGCTCGGTCACCCCCTCCACCGCGACCTCGGTCACCTCGGGTGCGGCCTCGCGTACCGCGTCCTCGATGGCGAGCTTCACGGTGACCGCTGACGACGGGCAGCCGTGGCAGCTTCCCTCCAGGCGGAGGCGCGCAACACCGTCGGTCACGCCCAGGTAGTGAACGCCGCCCGCGTGCGAGCCGAGGTAGGGCCTGACCCTGTCAAGTGCCCGCTGCACCCGCTCGTCGATGCCGAGCGGGTGCAGGTCGTGGAGCAGCAGCAGGCTCTCCACCAGCGGATCGCCGGTGAGCCGGTCCAGGATCGCCCGGCCCGCCTCGCCTTCCTCCCCGAGAGCGGCCACGATGCGGCTGAGGCCGTCACCGTAGAGCCCGACGACCAGGCGGACAAGCTCCTCGGCCGCGGCCGCACTGTCCTCACGGGATCGCAGCGTGGCGAGGAGTTCCTCGATCCGTTCCCCGGCCTGCCGCACGCGGTTCATCCGGCCTCGCCTCCGTGCCTGTTGTGGTGCGCTTTTGGTGGTGGCAGCGCCCGGCGGGCGCTGCCACCTTCCTGCCTGCGGCCACCGGGCCCGGGAGGGCCGGGTTCCGTCGGCTTCGCGGTAACCGGCCAGGCCCTCGGGCGCGGCAGGAGCTGATCACGTCCCCAGGGTGACCGGGGCGGCCGCGCCGCCCAGCGGCGAGTGCACTATCTCCAGCTTCCTGCCCTTGCCGAGGTACATGTGCACGCCGCAGGGCAGGCACGGGTCGAAGCTGCGCACCGCCCGCATGATGTCGATGCCCTTGAAGCTGTCCGGCGGGTTCTCCTCGAAGATCGGCGTGTTCTGCACGGCGTCCTCGTACGGCCCCGGCGTGCCGTAGGTGTCACGGACGCTGGCGTTCCACGGTGTCGGCGGGTAGGGGTGGTAGTTGGCGATCTTGCCGCCCCGGATCACCATGTGGTGCGAGAGCACGCCCCTGACGGCCTCGGTGAAACCGCAGCTGTTGGCCTCGTCGGGCACGGTGAACGGCTCCCAGGTCTTCGTGTGCCCGGCCCTGATCTCGGCGAGCGCGTG
>Ga0209061_1003016_pt1 | contig 19311 bp, 21 predicted proteins | sample Coa_R1_10_FD_187157 | JGI IMG/M metagenome (GOLD analysis project Ga0209061, IMG submission 187157) | Surface soil microbial communities from Centralia Pennsylvania, which are recovering from an underground coalmine fire - Coalmine... | ecosystem: Environmental > Terrestrial > Soil >...
AGCAGCTCGTCCATCTCGGACTGGCCGATGATCGACCGCAGCGAGGTCTGCGCCTGCTGGGAGATGGCGAACATGTAGTTCTGCACGTTGACGGTGGCCTTGATCGGGTCCACCACCCGGAAGTACACCACCGCGTCCACCCGGACGCTCACGTTGTCCCTGGTGATGCCCTCCTGGGCGGGCACCGCCATGGCGACGATCTGCATGTTGACCTTCGCCATCCGGTCGCCGACCGGCCGGATGAGGTGCAGGCCGGGCCCGCGAAGCTCGGGCAGGACCTGCCCGAACCGGTAGATGACGCCCTTCTCGTACTGCTGCACCACCTTGATCGAGCGTGCGGCCGCGATCAGCGCGAGTATGACAACGACCACGATGACGGCAATGACTGCGCCCACCGGGATCACCTCTCTTCCTAGGCCCAGCGTAGTGACTCACCGCTGGCGCGCCAGTGAGCGCCGGGCGAAGCCGGTCCGGGCCCGGCGGGCGCCGATCTGTCCGGTCCGCCCGCCGAGATAGCCTCCGTTGGAAGGAGGCAGCAACGGCATGAACCCTTGGCGCACCAGGGACACCGACTGGGACGGCGTGCGGCTGCACGTGGTCACCGGCAAGGGCGGCACCGGCAAGACCACGGTGGCCGCCGCCATGGCGCTGGCCCTCGCCGCGGCCGGCCGCAGGGTCCTGCTGATCGAGGTCGAGGGGCGGCAGGGCATCGCCAGGCTCTTCGACGTCCCGCCGCTGCCCTACTGCGAGCGCAAGGTGGCGATCGGCCTGGGCGCCGACGGCGCCGGGCAAGGCGGCGACGTGTACGCGCTGGCCGTCGACCCGGAGGGCGCGCTGCTGGACTATCTGGAGATGTTCTATAACCTGCGCCGCACCGGCAAGGCGCTGACCCGGCTCGGCGTGATGGATTTCGCGACCACGATCGCGCCGGGCCTGTCCGACCTGCTGGTGACGGGGAAGGCCACCGAGGCCGCGCGGCGGCGGGCGGGCTCTCGCGACGGCAGCCCGCACGTCTACCACACGGTGGTGATGGACGCGCCGCCCACCGGCAGGATCGGCCGCTTCCTCAACGTCAGCACCGAGGTTTCCGGGCTGGCCAAGGTGGGGCCGGTCAAGACGCACGCGGACACCGTGGCCAAGGTGATCAGGTCGCCGCAGACCGTGGTGCACTTCGTGACGACGCTGGAGGAGATGCCGGTGCAGGAGACGCTGGACGGCATCGCCGAGCTGCGCGAGCTGACCGGGGGCGCGATCAGGCCGGGCGGCATCATCGTCAACATGGCCCGCCCGGCGATGCTCGACGGCGCGGACCTGGCCGCGGCGGCCAGCGGCCGTCTCGACGTCACCGAACTCGCCGTCGGCCTGAAGGCGGCCGGCATCGGCGACAACCACGGGCTTGCCGCCGACCTGATGACCGAGCTGCGGGAGCACGCGCGGCAGGTGCTGCTGCAGAACAGGGAGCGAGACGAGCTGCGGAGCGCGGGGCGCCCGCTGTATGAGCTGCCGATGATCACCGACGAGATCGACCTGGCCGGCCTCTACCAGCTGGCCGGCGCGCTGCGGCGGCAGGGGGCAGCGTGAGGCCGGCACGGCTGGAGATGGACCGGATCATCGACGACCGGCGGACCAGGATCATCGTCTGCTGCGGGTCCGGCGGCGTGGGCAAGACCACGGCGGCGGCGGCGATCGGCCTGCGCGCCGCCGAACGGGGCAGGCAGGCCTGCGTGCTCACCGTGGACCCGGCGCGGCGGCTGGCCCAGTCGATGGGGCTGAGCTCGCTGGACAACATCCCGCGCCGGGTGGACGGGGTGGATGCCGCGGGCGGCGGCAGCCTGCACGCGATGATGCTGGACATGAAGCGGACCTTCGACGAGATCGTGGAGGCGCACGCCGATCCCGACCGCGCCGCGCAGATCCTGGCGAACCCGTTCTACCAGTCGCTGTCGTCCAGCTTCGCCGGGACACAGGAATACATGGCCATGGAGAAGCTCGGCCAGCTGCGGCGCGCCGACGAGTGGGACCTCATCGTGGTGGACACGCCGCCGAGCCGGTCGGCGCTCGACTTCCTCGACGCGCCGCAGCGGCTCGGCAGGTTCCTCGATGGCAGGCTGATCCGGCTGCTGACCGGCCCGGCCAAGGCCGGAATGTCCTACATGAAGGTGCTGAACGCGGGGCTCGCGGTGATGACCGGCGCGCTGACCAGGGTGCTGGGCATGCAGCTGCTGCGGGACGCGCAGACGTTCGTCACCGCGCTCGACACGATGTTCGGCGGCTTCCGCGAGCGGGCCGAGTCGACGTACCGGCTGCTGCAGGCGCCGGGCACCGCGTTCCTCGTGGTGGCGGCGCCGGAACCCGACGCGCTGCGGGAGGCATCGTATTTCGTCGAGCGCCTCGACGAGGAGCACATGCCGCTGGCAGGGCTGATCCTCAACCGGGTGCATGCCTCGCCAGCCGGACGGCTGAGCGCGGCGCGCAGCCTGGCGGCCGCCGAGACGCTGGAGATGCAGAAGAAGCCGAACGGGCCTGCCGTGCCGGGTTCCGGTCACTCGATCGCGGTGGCGGCGCTGCGCATGCACGCCGAGCGCATGCACCTGGGCAAGCGGGAACGGCGGCTTGCCGAGCATTTCACGTCGGCACATCCGGCCGTCCCCGTGGCCGAGGTGGCCGCGCAGCCAGAGGACGTGCACGACCTGGATGGCCTGCGCCTGATCGGGGAGATACTGAGCCGGCAGGACACCGGCGCTGAATCCTAGCTGGTCACGAGCTCGTCGAGAGACCGGCGCTCGTACTCGTCGCGTGCCCGCTCGAGCAGCTCACGCCACGAGGTCACGTCGGGGCGGCGGCGCAGCAGCGCCCGGCGCTCCCGTTCGGTCATCCCGCCCCAGACGCCGAACTCGATTCCGTTGTCGAGCGCATCCGCAAGGCACTCGGTGCGAACCGGGCATCCCCGGCAGATCAGCTTGGCGCGATTCTGCGCCGCGCCCTGGACAAACAACTCGTCAGGGTCGGTCCCCTTGCATGCGGCGCGTGTGGTCCAGTCAGTGATCCACATGTGCCCTACTCCTCTTGCCCGCCGGGCAGGACTGCCGCGGCGGTCATCTCGATGGGTTGCGATCCCGGGCCAGTGCGTGCGGCCGCGGTGGCCACGGTTACCTGTTCGTGATCCAGCAACTTACGGAAGTCGGGGCCGACATGCCAAGACCCCGGCATGGCCATTTAGCAAATAGTTCTCCTGGGCTATGCAGAAGTCGGCAAATAGTGACTCTCCGGGTGCAGCCGTGTTCCATTCGTAACCAAAATGGAGAAGCATGTGACCCTTCGGGCGTCTTAGGGCATAAATTCCGAATTGCCGGCACCGTGTGCATTCCCAGCCGGTTCCGCGCCTGGTATGCCCGCTTCTGGGCAGCCGGCACCGGCCGCGGCGGCGTACCCTGAATCGCGTGCAGCCGGCAGAGACGTTCTTCACCAGGACGAGCATCCTCGGGCGCCTGGTCACCTTCGCGGCGGCGGGCGGCGTGCTCGCCGCGGCCATCGCCTTGCCCGTGGTGGCCGCCACGGGGGTTCTGGTCCGCAACGAGGCCAACAAGTTCACCACCCTGTCCCTGGACACCGGCGGCCTGCCGCAGCGGTCGGAGATCCTGGACCGGCACGGCAACCTGCTCGCCTACGTGTACGGCGTCGACGTACCGTACTACACCAGCACGGGCAGCGCGACGGCGCTGAGCTACTTCGGCTGGGACAGGCAGCCGGTCGGCTACGGCCAGATCGCGCCGGTCATGGTCAACGCGATCATCGCCATCGAGGACTCGCGGTACTGGCAGCACGGCGCGATCGACCTGCGCGGCACCATCCGCGCGGCGATCAACGACCTCGAGCACAAGCCGGTGCAAGGCGGCTCCACGATCGCGCAGCAGTACGTGAAGAACGTCCGGCTGCTGCAGGCCGAGCTGGCAGCCAACAGCCAGGCCCTGCAGGCCGCGGACGCCGAGACGATCGGCCGGAAGCTGGAAGAGCTGCGGATGGCGGTCGACGTCGAGCACGTCCAGTCCAAGCAGCAGATCCTGGCCGGGTACCTGAACGACGCGTACTTCGGCTACCAGGCGTACGGCATCGAGGCCGCCGCGGAGACCTACTTCGGCACCACGGCAGCGAAGCTGACGCTCACTCAGGCGGCGACGCTGGCCGGGATCGTGGAGAACCCGAGCGAATACGACCCGATCATGCATCCCGGCCTGGCCCGGCAGCGGCGCAACACCGTGCTGGCGCGGATGGCGCAGACCGGCAACGGGCTCACCGCGGCGCAGGCGCGCGCCGCGGAGGCCGAGCCGCTCGGGCTGAACGTCTCGGTCCCGCAAAGCGGCTGCCTGTCCAGCACCGTGGGCTCGGCCGGCTTCTTCTGCCAGTACGTGGAGGAGGTCTTCCTGCACGACCCGGCGTACGGCAAGACGCCGCAGGACCGGGCCAAACTGCTGTCCACCGGGGGGCTGAAGATCTACACGACGCTCGACCCGAAGGACCAGCAGGCCGCGACCGACGCGGTGAGCTACATCGAGCCCGCGCACAGCGGTTACTACAACCCCGGGCACAACGCAGACGCCGAGGCCATGGTCCAGCCGGGCACCGGCGCCATCCGCGCCATCGCGCAGAACATCCCGTACGGCATCGGCAAGGGCCAGACCGAGCTCGACTACGCGGTGAACACCGACTACGGCGGCAGCCCGGACGGGGTGCAGACCGGTTCCTCGATGAAGCTGTTCACGCTCATCACCGCGCTGAAGCAGGGCATCCCGTTCGGCTTTTCCATGCACGTGCCCGGCAGCACCACCGTCACCGGCTACACCAACTGCCAGGGCGCCCCGGCAGGCCAGTACAACGGCATCCCGGGCGCGTTCAACGTGACGAACGCGGAGGGGCCGGGCTCCGCGTCCACCCAGACGCTGTACACGGGCACCACCCAGTCGGTCAACGTGTTCTACGCGGAGCTGGAGAAGCAGGTCGGACTGTGCAACGTCGTGCACACCGCCGCTGACCTGGGCATGACGCGGGTGGACGGCACGTCGCTGCTGGCCGCGGACGGCAACCCCGTGCTCGGGAAGCCCGCCTCCGCCGACAACGTCCCGTCCTTCACCCTCGGCTCGGTCCCGGTCTCGCCGCTGTCCATGGCGGCGGCGTACGCCACGGTGGCGGCCAGGGGCAGGTACTGCTCGCCGGTGGCGATCGAGAAGATCGTGACGAGCGACGGCGGCTCGCTCGGGGTCCCGTCTGCGAACTGCCACCAGGTGATCTCGCCGGAGGTCGCGGACGCGGTGAATTACATCCTGCAGGGCGTCCTGGTCACCGGCACGGCCGCCGGCATGGAACTGTCCGGCCGCGAGGCGGCCGGCAAGACCGGCACGTCCAACGTGGCCAGCAACAACGGCACCCCGTACGCGGCCTTCGCGGGCTACACGCCGAACCTGGTGGGCTACGTGTCGGTGTTCAACCCGGTCGACCCGACCAAGTACACGATGGGCGGGTCGACCAGCTGCTACCGGCTGGAAAGCGGCAGCCTGGACTGCCCCGGCGAGATGTTCGGGGCGAACGCCCCCGCGTCCACCTGGCACATGACCTTCGACCACGCCGACCTCGGCCCGGTCACCTACTTCGTGCCGGTCCCGGCGGACAGCCCGTTCTTCAGCAAGGGCAACGGCCAGACCGTGCCGCAGCCGCCGAAGAAGCACGGCCACGGCAACGGCGGCGGGGGCGGGGGCGGCGGAAACGGCGGCGGCGGTCACAACGGCGGCGGCGGGACCGGGCCGCCGCCCAGGCCCTGACCGGCCTGGCGCCGTCTTGCCGGACGGAGGGCGCGCGGCGGAATGCCAGCCGCCGCGGCCGGGATGCTGCGCGGTCTCCGCGCCCGTCCTCCCGGGCCGCTGGCCCTGGCGGCTCGCGGACCTCCCGCCCGGCGGTTCCGGACGCTGACCCTGGCGTCTCGCGGGCGGGCCCCCTGACTTGGCGGCTCCCCGGCCGGCCCCTAACCCGACAGGCGCCGACGGACCTCGGCGGCCACCCGGGCGCCATCCGCGCGGCCCGCCACCCTGGGCGTCACTGCCTTCATGACCTGCCCCATGGCCGCCATGCCGGCGGCCCCGGTCTCTGCGATCACCTCGGCGACCACGTCGGCGAGTTCGGTGTCGGACAGCTGCGCCGGGAGGTATCCGGCCAGCACCTCTCCCTCCGCGAGCTCGGCTGCGGCTTGGTCGCCACGGCCGGCAGCGCCGAACGCCTCGGCGGCCTCCCGGCGCTTCTTCACCTCTCGCGCCAGCACCTTCATGATCTCGCCGTCGCTGAGCTCGCGAGCCGAGGCCCCGGCCACCTCCGCGTTGGCGATCGAGGTGAGCGCCATCCGAAGCGCGCGCATCCGCACCCGGTCACGTGCGCGCATCGCGGCATTCAGGTCCGCGCGCAGCCGTTCCTTGAGCGCAGCCACCAGCCCATCCTAGGGCGGGCGCGGGGCGAGCCGAGCAGTGCGCGGCGGCGACATGCCCACGGTCATGGCAGCATGGGGGGGTGCGAACGCGATCCCTGATCCCGGCCGCGGCCGCCGCCGGCGCGGCTGCCGTCGGCTACGCGGCGGTGGTGGAGCGGAACTGGTTTGCGCTGCGCCGGTACCAGGTCCCCGTCCTCCCCCCGGGCGCCGGCCCGCTGCGGGTGCTGCACATCTCCGACGCGCACCTGACCCCGGGCCGCCGTCGGCTCATGTCCTGGATCGCCTCGCTGGAGGACCTAGATCCCGACCTGGTGGTCAATACGGGAGACAGCATCGCGCACCCGGAGGCGGTCCGGTGCTTCCTCGATTCGCTGGGACCGCTGCTTGACCGCCCCGGGGTGTTCGTGCTCGGCTCCAACGACCTGTACGCGCCGGTCGCGGTGAATCCGGCGCGGTACCTGTGGCGGAGCAGCTCAGGTCGCCATGACAGGGACGACCCCGACCTGCCGTGGGAGAAGCTGCGGGACGGCATGACCGCGGCCGGCTGGCTGGACCTGAACAACCAGCGGGGCGGGCTGAACGTCGGCGGGCTCGGCGTCGCGTTTGCCGGGGTGCATGACTCGCACATCGGGCTGGACCGGTACGAGGAGGTGGCGGGCCCGGCGGACGCTGCCGCCGACCTCCGGGTCGGCGTGATGCATTCGCCGGAGCCGCGCCTGCTTGACCGGTTCGTCGCCGACGGCTACGAACTGCTGCTCGCCGGGCACACCCACGGCGGCCAGCTGTGCCTGCCGTGGTACGGGACGCTGGTGACCAACTGCGGGCTGGACCGGAAGCGGGCACGCGGCCTGCACCGGCATCCCGCGGACGGGCCCGCCGCGCTGCACGTGTCGGCCGGGCTGGGCACGTCGCCCTTTGCCCCGGTCAGGTTCGCCTGCCGTCCCGAGGCCAGCCTGCTCACCCTGGTGGCCCGCGAGTCCGGCTAGCTGCCGGTCGTTCCGGCGCGCCGCCCCCGGGTGCAGCGGTTCCCGGACCGGCCCGCGTTTCCGCTAGACTGACGGGGACTCGCACGGCAGCCGCCGTGCGGGCGGGGTGTGGCGCAGCTTGGCAGCGCGCTTCGTTCGGGACGAAGAGGCCGCCGGTTCAAATCCGGCCACCCCGACCAGGTCAGAAGGGGTGCGCCTCTCCCCGGACCGGCTTGTGGCGACTGGCGAGTAACCAAGTGAGTAACTAAGCATCGCCGGTCGGCCCGTCTGAGAAGATCCGGTCCATGACATCGGCGCCGTGCACGATCACCGGCCGGATCTGCTTGCGGTAGATCGTTTCGGTCGTGGTCGTGCTGCTGTGGCCGACCAGGCGCGAAATCTGCTCGATCGGAACGTCGGCGTCTGACAGCAGCGAGACGAAACTGTGCCGCAGCTCCCGGGGAGTCCAGTCCCGCGGGTCCAGACCTGCTGCGGCGACTACTTTGCGGAAGGAACGCCGGACGTGCGAAGCGTCCGCGGGCGTGCCGACCCGCGACGGGAACACCAGGTCGTTGTCCTGCCACCTGCTGCCCGCCGCGTGCCTGATCTGGACCTGGCGGTCACGGTGGTCGCGTAGCACGTCCACGCAGCGCTGCGGCAGCTTGAGCGTGCGGCGCGATTTCCTGGTCTTGGTCTCGCCGCCAGCACGGACCGAACGCCAGACCATGATGAACGGCGGGTCGCTGTCGAGATCGACATGAGACCAGGTGAGCGCCCGCAGTTCCTCGGTCCGGGCGCCGGTGAGCAGCGATACCACGATGTAGGCGTGCAGGCTGGTGTTCTCGGCTGCGGCTAGCAGCGCCTCGGCCTGCGTCAGGGTCAGCGACTTCGACGGCCGGCCGACGCGGCCCTGCGGGATGTCGCAGAGCAGTACGACGTTGCGCTTGACCTTATCCCTGGCCTGCGCACGAGTGATGGCGCGTTTCAGGACGGACCTGATTTCCCGCAGGGTCCGGGTACTGACGATCTGCGCCCTGTCGGCAAGCCATTGGTCTACGTCATCCGCCGACAGGTCGCGCAGCTTGCGGGCGCCCAGGGTCGGGATGATGTGGGTGTTCGCCAGGATGGTGCACTTCGTGATCGTGTTATTGTCACGGCCGCTGAGACCGAAGGCGAGCCAGTCCCGAACGGCGTCGGCAACGGTGTACCCGTAGCCTGCAATGACGAGGCCGTCCTGGTAGTCGCGGATCAGTTCCTTGAGCTTGCGCTGTGCCTCGGTTTTGGTCCGGCCCCGTGCGCGCTTGAAGATGCGCTTGCCGCTGGCCGTGTACCCGACCGTGACCGACGCGACCCAACGCCGACGGGCGCTGTCCCATGACAGGCCGCCGTCACCGCGGCTTCGGCGAGCTGGCATCAGGCGGCGTTCGCTTCCCGCTCGAGAAGCGCGATGTAATCCGCGATCGCAGACGCGGGGATCAGCCGCCTGCGCCCCTGGGTGACGGACCGGAGACGGCCGGAGCGGATCTGCTCATAGAGGACGCTGCGGCTCATGGACAGGACGACCATGGCGTCCGCGATCCGGTACAACTGCTTGCGGTTGCCCTCGTCAACACTCATGTGTCCATCGCTCTCCCTTGATCGGCTCATCTGGTTGCCATGCGGAACGTCGCTCGTGCTCTCGTGCGCGAGCAGCCGAGGCGAGCGCGAGCTGTGGTCCGGCGGCGGTGTAGCCGGTTCCGGCGTAGGCCCAGGTCTTGACGACCAGGACGACGGTCTGGTCCAAGGGGCGGCCCCAGGGGTCGCGTTCGCCGCCGGGGTGGTTCTGCTGGCGCCGGTAGTCGGTGCGGGCCTTGCGGAGCTGGCCGAAGGTGACCGAGTAGCGGCGGGATTTGGTCAGGAAGTGGCCGCCGTAGCCGAGCATGTGCGCCCAGGCACGGAACCGCTGGCGGCCGGGGCAGCGTCGGCCGCCGAGCTGCCAGGCGGTGGTGATCATCTGCCGGTAGTGGGCCGAGCAGCGCAGCTGGCCGATCTCGGCCTGGTGCTGTAGCCGGTGGGCCGGCAGGCCGGGCACGGTCAGCGTCTTGGTGGCGTACTTGGCGATGTAGTTGGCCACGGCCTGGTGGTTCAGCGGCTGGCCGGTGCCGGTGATGACGTCACGGCGAATGGGCCGCACGTCGGTGCCCTGCGGCGCGCCAAACGTCAGCGCGATGGCGGCGCCGGTGCCGTCGGGTACGGCCAGGCGGACGGCGGCGGCGGCCTGGCCGATGGCATCGCACAGCATGTCGGCGGTGATGCCAGAAGGCGGGGGCCGATAGCCCTCGCCAGGGGCGTCCAGGCGGATGACGGCGTGGAAGTGGACCACGCCGCGGGCCTGATACTCGGCCACCTTGACGAACCGGATGCGCACCATGGAGCGGAGCCGTTTCTGCGTCATGACCAGGCGGCGAGCCAGATGCCGAGGCAGGTAAGTGATGAACCGGCGCCACAGGTCCCCGGCATAGGCGTTGAACAGCACGGCGGCTTCGTAGTCGTAGCAGTCGGGGCACATCGGCTGGCCGAGCCGAGGATCATCGTCGACGTGGCGGGTCGGGCATGAGATGTCGCGGCCATGCGGGCAGCGGCGGACCTTGGCATCGCGGCGGGGACGGCAGGGCAGGACGGTCTTGCCGCGCATGCGGCGGGAGTGGACCGGCCCGAACGACGGCGCGGTGAGGGTGGCGAACACGCACGGGTGCGCGGCGATCGTCTCGGGGATGCCCTTACCACCAGCCAGACCCGCGCGGACAAGCTGGCGGGCATCGCACTTGTAGATGGCCGAGCAGGGCACGCAGACGTTCTCGCGGCGGTTGCCGCACGGGATGAGCAGCACTCCCCCGGGCTCGGTCGCGGTGTGGTAAACCGGCGCGGTCTCGCCGGTCTCAAGGTCGATCGCGTCGATGCGGCCGCGCAGCCGGATCGGGTTGGTGCAGGTACCGGAGCTGGCGAACTGGCGTTCCCAGGCGCGGAAGTCAGCCCAGGAAATGACCTCGGTGTCGTCGGCAGTCGCCCCAGGTCCCGGGCCTGTGATGGGAGGTCCGGGGCTCAGGGCGGCTGTCGTGGCGGTCATAGCCGGGTCCCCCAGCGTTGCTGGGCGGCCTGGCGGGTGATGCCGAGCCGGGAGCCGATCTCGGCCCAGGAGTAGCCGAATTCCCGCAGGCCAGTCACGGCCTGACTGATAGCCGAATCGATCTCAGCGGACAGGCCGAGTATCAGGGAGAGGGCTTCGACGTCGCCAGTGACGATGCGGCGGGCGTAGGCGCGCAGGATGCGCCGGGCGAACGCGGCGTACTCATCGTTCTCGACCACCCGCCCGGCGCGATTCGGTGTCAACGGGGACTTGACGGTGTTCGTGCCATCCGGGCTGGCCGGGTGTGCCGGGCCGTAATGGCCGTTCATGGCGCGGGTGGGACTCATGGCGCGGTCTCCTTGCCGCGCAGCCGGGCCGCGTAGGCGGCCAGGTACTTGATGTCGGCGTCGGTGAGGTAGGCGGCCTTGATCCGGCGCGGGATGCCGGTTTCGGACAGCAGCCAGCCCACGCCCCGGGCGAGCGGGTCGATGTCGGCGGCGGTGTAGCCTTCGGCGGCCCAGCCCTGGCCGAGCACCACGTCCGATGAGCTGTCGGTGGTGCAGCGGAACGCCCACCGGTAGGAGAACAGGTCCCGCATGGAGGGGTCGATGACCTGATGGGAGGGCCGCTGGGTGGCCAAGATGATGATCACCCCGGCGGCCCGGCCGCGGGCCACCAGGTCCCGGGTCAGCGCGGCGAAGGTCTCCCGCTGGGCCTTGGTGCCGATGGTGGCGGAGAAGTAGGCGTACTCATCGATCGGGATCAGGTAGATCGGCTCGCCGTCGTCGCGGGTGATCTTGCGGCGGCCGTCAGCCAGCAGCTTGCGGTACCGGTCATTCATGGTGGCCTGGAAGGCCTCGAACGCGGCGATGGCATCGGTGATGGACGGGCCGATGAACTCATCGGCGCAGGCGGCCCACGGGCCGAGCTCGACCTGCTTGCCGTCGACCAGGATGAGCTTGCAGTCATAGGACAGCGCGCCGTGCGCGGTGATCAGGTTCAGCCCGGAGGACTTGCCCGCGCCGGGCTCGCCGCCGAGCAGCATGTTGCGTTCGGCCAGGTCGACGTAGACCGGCTCGCCGTATTCGTCCTGGCCCAGGTGCACCGGGTCGAACATGGAGAACGGGAACGTCGGCACGGGAACGAGCGGCCGGGTGCCGGTGTCGGTGATGGTCATGACAGGTGCCTCCTTGGGAATCGGCCGGGCAGGCGGCCCCCGGTGATAGCCGGGAGCCGCTCGCCGGGTTAGGCGGGAAGGGAGGGACCTTGCTCGTCGCCAGGGTCCGGGACGAGGACAAGGTGCGGGTGGCGCTGAGAGCGCCCGGTCAGCCGCTGGAGCGGGGATGCGATGATGTGGCTGGCCGCGAGGGTGTCGCGGCGGATGATGTCGACGGTGATCAGGTGCGACCACCGGGTGTTGCGGGTGACCCGCGCGTCGTGGGCGAAGCAGGCTGCGCGGAGCTGGTCGATCCGGTTCTGGAAGTCCTCGGCGCTGATGCCTGCGCGGCACAGCACCCAGGCGCGCTCGCCGACCTTGGTCGGCCGGGTCCACAAGACCAGAGGAAGCCGCCCGGTGCGGGTGTGCAGCCGGGCTTCCCAGCACAGCCGGTGGATGCGGTGCCGGGCCAGCACGCACCAGAACCGCCGGGTGATGAACCGGCGGGAGTGCGGCACGGCCAGCACCACCACGGTGAGGGAGCCGAGGATGACGCCAGCCCAGGTCAGGCCCGTCCAGGTGTCGAGCCATCGAAGTGCGGCAGCCAGAGCCGCCAGGATGAGCAGTTCGGTGCGCCACCGCCAGGCCACACCGGCCGGGGTGTGGTGGAAGCGGGTGAACAGCTCCTCGAACTGGTAGGGGTTGTTGCGATGGTTGCGGCCAGAGCCGCCGTTGTTCTTGGGCATGAGGGGTTACCGCCTTGTCAGGGACTCGGGATCGGGTGAGGGCTCGGAAGTGCTGGCCGGGGCGGTCCAGTCGGTGACGCAGGCCACAGGCCATGCCGTGCCGCAGACGCGGCAGGTGTGCGCGGTCTCGGTCAGGCCGTCGCCGGTGTCGACCTCGGCGGCCTCGATGTCAAACGAGCCGCAGTCCGGGCAGATGGGCTCGTGGAAGATGACCCGGAAGTTGCTCACCGCCGGTCACCCCCGCGCGGGGTGTACCGGCGGATGAACCGGGCTCGTCCGGCATCGTCACGGGCGTGCGTAGCGATCCATGCCTCGGCGCAGCGCTTGTGGCAAGGCACGCCCGTGGCCGGGGACCGGCACAGCGCCGGGTGCCCGCACAGCGCGCACGGTGCCAACGAGCCGATGGTGCCGTGCCGCCAGTCCAGGACTACGCGGCCAGGCGCGGCGCTGGTAGCGTGGGACATGCCAGGTGTTCTCCTTGTCTTTAGCGAGGTAGGGGATGGTTCTGGCTGGCCGGGCCGGGGGATGGCAGTCCCCCAGCCCGGCACTCGTGTCAGACGGTGATGACCTCCCGGGCCAGGGCCAGGGCCCGGTGCTTGAGCGGCTCGGGCCGGATCAGCGTCCGGTTCAGCCGGGTCTCCCAGGACCGCGCGCCGCGGACGTGATCGAGGTATTCACCGGCCGCCTGGACCAGCCCGTAGGCGGTGTCGGCCACCTGCTCGGTGGTCTTGGACTCAAAGATCATCCGCAGCGCGGCGCGGGCCTCGTCGATGTTACGGGCCACCCGGTCGGTGATCAGCCCGTCGGGGGGCTTGGGAATGAACTGCGTGATGAACAGCTCCCGCTGCTTCGGCGTGACCGGGATGGCCAGCAGTTCGCGGGCCAGTTCGGCGTAGCGGCGCATCTCGGCGCGGGCGCCGGTCACCGCTTGGCGGGCCTCGTCGATGCGGTTGCGCCAGTTGGTCTTGTGCACGAAGGAGAAGGTGGTGCCGGTCCGCTCGCCTTCCAGTTCGGCGGCGCGGAAGGTGTTGGCGCACACGATCCGGACGGCGGTGGCGCGCAGGGCGCAGGCGGCGGTGCCGTCGTGCCGGTTGGTGATGGCCAGGTAGGGCAGGGTCGGGCTGCCGTCGCCCGGCAGTTCGACGGGTTCGTCCAGCAGAGCCAGGCACCATACGGCCCGCCCGCCGTCCAGCACCCCGGCGGTTTCCCACTTGACGTTGGGCTGGGCGAGGACGGCCTCGATGATCTCGCCCATCTCGGCGTGGTCGATGACGGTGTAGGTGTCCTTGTTGATCGACAAGATGGCCCCGGTGTCGGAGCGGGCGATCGACTTCCAGCCCGTGATGGGCTCGTAGTGCTCGGTGCCGTCGGCGCTGATGCCGGTGACGGCGTAGACCTCGGTGGTTACCGGGTCCCAGTCCAGCCCGGCCAGAGTCCGGGCCTGGTTCCAGGTGCCGGGGTAGTCCTGGACGACGGTGCCTTCCCGGTGCCAGGGCATCTGGCGGACCGAGAACATGGACTCGACGTTTGCTGACATGACGGTTGCCTCCTTGTCGTGATGTTCGCGAGGTAGGTGCCGGGCCGGGGATGGCAGTCCCCGGACCCGGCGGTTGTCGGCTCCGGCGAGGCCGCCGGGCTAGCCGTCCTTGATGCAGCCGGGGTCACCGCAGATGCACCCGGCATCTTCGGTTTGCCGGTGACGTGGCGCGGGGGACGCGGGAAGGAACGCGCAGGCAGTAACGGCCACGCCGAAGTAGCTGAACTCGGTGTGGCAGTACGTCCACCTGCCGTTCTCGTCGTGGTGTGGTTCGCTGACCAGGACACCGCCGAACCGCAGCGCCCACCGGGCGATGGCCCGCAGGCTGTCCGGGTCCTCGGCGAACTGAACGGTGATCTCCTGGGTGTCGCACACGGTGATGGACCGCGGCGGGGGCAGGCTGGCTGCTTCTTGCAGCAGGTTCACCACGCCGACCGCCAGCGCGCCGATCGGCAGCGGCGGCAGCTCCGGTAGCTCGGGGACGAGGGCCAGGTTGCTGCCCGAGCCGTTGCAGACCGGGCATGGGTCCAAGTCCTTATGGCGGCGGGTTTCCGCCATGATGGCCTCCTTGTGGGTGCGAGGTAGGGAATGGTTCTGGCGAACGGGACTGACGGATGGCAGTCCGCCAGGCCCGGCAGGCCGGTCAGAAGGGGGGCTCGTATCCCGTCAGCAGGCGCCGCAGGTAACACTCGGCGGCGTGCAGGCAGTTCAGGGCCTCCTCGGCCTTGCCCCGTATCTCGGGCGATTCAGCCGTCTCGGTGGCAGTGCGCCCGTCGCTGTCCGCGTTGTGGCGGACGTCCTTGAAGTAGGCATCGGTCACGGCACGGTAGACCGCGGTGCACAGCCGTTCGGCTTCGCAGGCGGCCTCGTTCAAGACGCTGGCAGCGTGGTAGGTCTCGGCCTCGCGGACCTGGGCCATGCCGGTGATCCGCTCTGGCTGGCCGGTGGTGACCGCTGCGGCGGCCTGGTCGGTGCTGCCGTTGCTGGCAGCCTTCGCGGTAGTGCTCATCAGATGGGTTCTCCTGTTCTGATCGCGAGGTAAGGGATGGTTCTGGCCTGGCCGGGAACGGCTCAGGCCGCCTGCGCGGACTTGCCAGACAGCACCGGCTCGACCGACTCGGCGCGAAACGCGCGCTTGATCTTGCCGTCACGCCCGACCCACGGCGCGAACACCAGGCCACGGACTACGGCGTAGCCATCGAAGGTCAGCCTGGGCTGCTCGCCAGCCACCTCGACCCAGATGGTCTCCTTGGTCTCGCGCTCGGCGTCGATCGCGTCCAGGCGCACCGTCCAGATCGGCTCGCCGTCTCGCGTGGTCGCCTGCCGGTCCTTGTCCTTGTAGTCCGACTTCGGCTTCGCCGGGCCGGACACCCGGAACTGGACACCGCTCGTGTCGATCAGAAGCTGCATGGTCGTTGTGTCCTTTCCTGTTGCTCGCGGTCCCTGCGGACCTTCGCTGCCGCTCCACTAGATATCTACTCGTCTAGAGGAGTATCCCGCCACGGTACCCGGGACAGCGGCCGGTTGTCAACCGTCAGTGCGCGGGCAACTCGTAGGACAGCATGTAGGCGTCGGCGGCCATCACCGTGTCGCAGACCTCGACCGGGCGCCCGCCGAGGTCGTAGGCCGTCCGGACCAGCCGGAACACCGGCACGCCGGGAGAGAGGCTGAGCAGCCTGGCCTCCTCCGGCGTGGGCATGCGGGCCGTGACATCCTCAGTGAACCGGTCGAGGGTATGACCCTGTTCCTCGAGCCGGGCGTAGATGCCGCCCGGTCCCGGGTTCGGCTTGCTGATCGGCGTGCCGCGGGCAAGGTCGGCCGGGATGTAGGACACCGCAGTCTCGACCGGCCTGCCGTCGAGCAGGTAGCGGCGTGACCGCACGATCACGGTGTCGCCATCACCGAGCTTGAGCCGTCCGGCTATCTCGGCGGGCGGGCGGGATTCGCTGACCCGGATCAGGTCGACTTCGGGAGTGCTCCCGGCCTGCTCGGCCTCGACAGTAAACGCGGCCTTGCCCTCCTTGCGGTGGCGGCGGGCGAACCGGTCGGAGGCAAGCCGCTTGACCGGGGGCCGACTGCGCACGTAGACGCCGCGGCCGTGCTCGGCGGTGACCAGCCCTTCGCCTTCCAGGAGCCTGATGGCGTTGCGGATCGTCATCCTGGCGACACCGTAGCGTTCCATCAGCTCTGCTTCGGACGGCAGCTGGTCACCCTCATGCAACCGGCCCCGGGTTATCGCGGCCCGCAGGTGATCAGCGATCTGCTTGTAGACCGGGCGGTCACTGGCGGGATCGAGGTCAGCGGTGATCACCTCGCCGCCGCTCATTGCCTTCTCCGCTCCTCGACATGTCTATTGGACTAGATGAGTCTAGTCCAATAGTCTCTCGGAGATGACCAGCTCACCAGGCAGCCGCGATGCCCGGCACTCCGTCAGTGTCGCAGGCGTGGTCACCGACGGCCAGGGCCGGGCGCTGCTGATCAGGAGGCGGGACACCCGCCACTGGGAGCCGCCGGGCGGCGTCCTGGAACTCGGCGAGTCTATCCAGGCGGGTCTGTGCCGCGAAGTCCGCGAGGAGACCGGGCTGACCGTGCAACCGGTCGCCCTGACCGGCGTGTACAAGAACATGGAACGCGGCATCATCGCGCTGGTGTTCCGGTGCGAGGTCCGAGGCGGCCGTCTGGCCATCAACGACGAGGTGTGCGGCTTCCAGTGGGCGACCCCGGAGGAAGTCAAGGACATGGCCGACGAGGCATTCGCCATCCGCATCCTTGACGCCCTCAGCGGACAGCCGTCCCCGGCAGTGCGCCAGCACGACGGTACGAAGCTACTGTGACAACTTTCTCTACGGCTTCAAGGGCACGCCTTCGGCGCGCCAGCCTGACGGCCAGGACCGGGCTACGCGACTAGGCGCGAGCAACCGCGGGAAGAGGAGAGCGGCTGGGATGACCTGAGCCTGGATCCACCGGCTAATTTGAGGAATGGCTCTCGCCTCCACGAGGGGTTTTCCCAGGTGGATTAGGGCATGCGGGCCCCGCCGCTCGCCTCTTGTGCGGCTTGTCCGGATTTCTGGGTGGGGGTCGGGGTCGGTGTGCCCTGGCGGGCGTGGGGGTGCAGGCCGGCCGGGGCTGGTCAGGCCGCGTTAGCGGGCGGCCCGGCGTCGCGGGTTTTTGTCCACAGGGTGGTCCACTCGTGCTCGCGGTGCCAGTGTTCGGGCAGGTGGAGGGCGATGTTGCCGCGTCCGGTCCGGGCGATGCGGGCGGCGATGTTGATGATGTCGCGGCGGATCGTGGCCGCGCGGGCCTTCGCGAGCAGCGGCCCGGCGAGGACGCCGGCGGCGTGCACCAGGTTCTGGGCGATCGCGGCGATGGCGGTCCAGGCCGCGTTGGCGTTGAAGTCGCCGGATGGCATGTGCGCGAGGGGGCCGTCGTTCCAGTCGGCGAAGACCTGCTCGACGATGGCGTGGTCGCGGTGCTGCTCTTCGGCCTGCAGCATCACGAACGGCGAGTCCGTGAACACGGCGTGATAGCGCCAGGCGGGGAACAGCTCGTCCTGCCCCTCGGCGGCCTTCTTATTGAGAGCGCGGACGCGGCGGACGATGAGCCGGGCGGTGACCTGCTCTTCCTTCTTCTTCGAGGTGAACGCGGTGTAGGGGATCTCGGCGACCTCGGCGTCGGAGACCCAGCCGCCGGCCTGCTCGTCCCAGATCGCCCGCGGGTACCTGACCGGGGTCCAGGCGTCCTCGGGGATGGTGCTGATTGCCGCCTTGACGTGGGGGTTCATCGCGACGGTGACGGAGAAGAAGGCGCCGGCCTCCCGGATTGCCCTGGCCACGACGGAGCTGTAGAAGCCGGAGTCGAGCCGGGCGAGGACCTGCCCGGTGGCGCCGCAGCGGCGGGCGGTGGTGACGGCCTCGGTGACAAGGCTGGCGGCGGCACGGGCGGAGGAGGCGCTGCCGCCGCGCAGCCTGGTCGCGGCGATCACCGGTCGGCACAGCGGGGTGCTGACCACTCCCGCGAGCACGTTCAGTCCCTTGACCAGCACGGACTTGCCCGCGATCTTGGTGTGGCCGTATCTGGCGCCCTGCTTCTGGTATCCGTAGACGCGGTTCTGGGTGGCGTCGATGTCGACGAACGCGAGGGTCTCCGCGCCGGGCAGCAGGGGGACGGCCCGGCACAGGCTGACCAGGAACTCGCGGTGGGCCTTCTGCAGCTGGCTGACGTTTCCCCAGGTAAAGGAGCGCAGGAAAGAGCCGAGGGTGGACGGGGCGCGGACCCCGCCGAAGACCGTGCCCATCGCGCCGTGCCGGAGCAGGTCCATGTCGTCGATGGAGCCGGCGCCGGCGGCCATCCCGGCGGCCAGGCAGCCGATCTTCAGCGCCGGGTTCGCGCCGGCGGGGCCGTCCGGGCGCACGCCGGCGGCCAGCGCGGGCAGTCCCGCGCGGTCGGCGAGGGCCATGAGCGGCACCAGCCCGGCACTGGCGACGAGGTTCGGGTCGTCGAAAGCCGCACTCGTTTTCGCGAGGGCATGCAACAATCGCACTTGGAAGGTGTCCTCTCGGCCTTGGTGACGGTAGCTTCGCAACTCCCATCATCCCAGGCCAGAGGGCACTTCTTTATTAAAACGCCGTCGAAATCGGTGATTTCACCGGTGGATCCAGGCTGAGCGAGGCGGCCAGGGTTGGCGGGGTCTCGCCGTTGCTGGGCGGCAGCTTCGCTCGCGTCCTTCGGACGATGGCCCTACGGACGCGGCGGCTGCCGCGCACGGCTCCCTCGCCACCGGCCACACTCGGTCCCCGCCGTAACGTCCCCGATACCGCGCGGCGCGAGCTGGTCATAGCCGTCAGGCACGCGCCAGGTGCGCCGATCGCCGGACGAAAGCTCACAGGCACCAAGTCCGGACGCCGCGCATTGTCCGGAGCGGCCCCTCCGGCGTCAAGGGCGCTCCCTCCGGTCGCGTCGCCAAGGCGATGGGCGCAAGCGCCCACCCTTGACCCCGGAGACCTCTGCCGCCCCAGCGGGCCTGACGGCGAGGGCCAGGCCAGAGGCCAGGCCCGAAACGCGCGCGGCGAACCTCGGTATCATACTCAGCACCAGTCGTGAGTGGCCGAGCGGGGTAAATTCAACCTCGCCCCGCTCGGCCTGAGCCTTATTGGCTCAAAATCTCCTCAATTTTCCCTCTGGAGATTCTCTCGCCGTTGATCCAACGTTACTAGTTAGGTACCTCTGGAGTTGATTGCCGGAGGTGAATTCCCGGTTCTGGTCGGCCGGCCCGGAGTGTCGTGTTGCTTACGGAGGGTCGGCTCTGGCAGTGTGCGGCTTGTGCCTGATACGC
>Ga0209061_1003017_pt1 | contig 19310 bp, 21 predicted proteins | sample Coa_R1_10_FD_187157 | JGI IMG/M metagenome (GOLD analysis project Ga0209061, IMG submission 187157) | Surface soil microbial communities from Centralia Pennsylvania, which are recovering from an underground coalmine fire - Coalmine... | ecosystem: Environmental > Terrestrial > Soil >...
TCCTCATCAATGCCCTCGTGCGCGCGCACCGCTGGCGGCAGCAGATCGAGAGCGGGCAATTCCGCTCGGCCTCGGAGCTCGCCGCCCACGAGAAGATCACCGACTCCTTCGTCGCGCGCATGCTGTGTCTCACCCTCCTTGCGCCGGACATCACGCAAGCCATCCTCGAAGGCCGCCAGCCCAAGGGCGTCAAGCTCGCCACGTTGCTGCGGGGCATGCCGCTTGAGTGGGAGGAGCAGAGGAGGGTGTTTTTGGGGTGTGAGCCGAATGGTCAACCTGACACTGCTGGCGCCGGACATCGTGGCCGCCATCCTCGACAATGATCGATCAGACCGTCACGCTGTTCGACTTGGCGGGGCACCCGCCCGCACATTGGGACGAGCAGCGCAAGCGGATCAGGGTTTGAGACGTTTCAACTCATCGCCAGCGGCTCTGGGTTGCCAGTCTCGCGCGCCCTGACGAGGCGACATGCCCCAATTGGGTCTCCGGATGTCGCCTGTCTGGAGCCCTTGACTATACCAATTGGTCGGTTTAGGCTCTCAAAACAGACCAACCAATCGGTACGGAATGAGGATGACGATGGCGACCTATACTGACACTTGCCATCGTGGTGCGGTGCGCTTCGACGTCGAAGCCGACCTCGATGCTGGCTTAGTGCGCCCCAACATCAGCCCCAAGACCGGGTCCTGGCTGGCCGTGGCGCATCCATGACCAAGGCCGCCGTCACCGCCCGCGGGCAGGACTCGCGCCAGCGCATCCTTGAGGCCGCGCTTGGTGTGTTTCGCACCCGGGGCTACACCGCAGCGACGGTGGACGATCTGTGCGCCGCAGCGGGCGTCACCAAAGGCAGCTTCTTCCATCACTTCGACAGTAAGGAAGCCGCCGCGCTTGCCGCGATCGTGCACTGGAACGAAACCACTGGCGCGCTGTTCGCCGCTGCCCCGTACTGGCAGGTGCAGGATCCGCGCGAGCGCCTGCTGGCCTACCTCGACTTTCGTGTTGACCTGGTTCGCGGGTCGATCCCGGAGTTCACCTGCCTGCTCGGCACCCTGGTGCAGGAGATCTTCGCCAGCCATCCGGCCCTGCAAGCTGCCTGCGGCGCCGGCATCGAGGCGCACGCACGCACACTCGTGCCCACTATCGAGGCAGCCAAGGCTCAGTACGCGCCCGAGGCCGATTGGAGCGCCGAGAGTCTGGCACGCCACACCCAAGCCGTCCTGCAAGGTGGCTTCGTGCTCGCCAAGGCCATGAACGATCCGCAGGCCGCGCTCGATGCGATCGCGCATCTAAAGCGCTACGTGCGGGCGCTACTTCCCTCCATCCACGCCGAAAGGAGATCCCAGCCATGCCCTACACGCTAACCCAGATCTGCGTGTTTCGCGCGCCACCCGAGCGCGTATGGCGGGCGCTGACCGAACCGGCCGCGATCGTCAAATGGAACCCGCCCGACGGTTTCGTCGCCGAGGTGCATGAGCTCGACCTGTGCGTGGGAGGCCGTTTCCGCATGAGCTTCATCAACCTCAGCAACGGGCATCGCAACACGTTCAGCGGCAGTTACCGCCAAGTCGTCCCGAACGAGAAGCTTGTCGCGACGGACCGCTTCGAAGATGCCGACCTCTCCGGAGAAATGACGCTCACCTACACGCTGCGTGCCGTGTCGGTCGGCACCGAGTTGAAGGTGGAGCAGGCTGGGCTGCCCGATGTCATCCCGGCCGAAGCCTGCCGCCTGGGCTGGCAGCAGTCCTTCGAATTGCTGGCCCGCCTGGTGGAGCCGGACATTCCGGCCCCGTGAAGCCGATCAACACGATGTCCCAGGTGACGCCGCTGATCCGCAACGGCTCGAGCCCGCGGGCGCGGCGAACACCATCCGCTTCCACTTGAACGATATGGATCTGCTGGCGCTTAACGGTGGCGGCTACTTTGGCAAATTCTACGAGAACCTCTTCTTCTACGTGAGCTGTGACACGCAGATCGACCGCCTGCACGAAGCCTTGTAGGCGACCAGGTCCAGCCCTGCCGCTGGGTCAAGGATATGCCTCATGGGTCCTTCTCAGGCCGACTCTGGTTGATTCGCGAGGGAAGGTGGGGGGTTGCAGGCTCCATACGCGGAGTTGCTCTCAGGCGCTACGTGGATTTGGAGGTTTTGGTTACGCGTCGTTGAAAAAAATCGCGTCAATCGATCGGCAGCGGCATCGGATATCACGACAGAAAAACGGCCAATCTTATTCATCCGCCGCTTCGTTCTCTGAACCGCGCCGCCTTGCAGCGGTTGCCGCATACCGCCATGCTGCACCAGCGTCGCTTGCGTGCCTTCGTGCGATCATAGAACCAAAGCACGCAGTCAGGGTGTTCGCACTGTTTGATGCGGGCGGGATCGCCTTCTATCAGGAGTCTCGCCACCGCTTCAGCGACCGGACCCAGGAGCGATGCGGTTGGCTCACCTTGCGCGATCCGGGTCAGCATCAGGCGCCCCGACGCGTCGCGTTCCAGATGCAGCGCAGTCCGATAGGCGTGAAGAAAGGTGTTCAACCTGTCCGCGTCTACAGCACTCCCTTTCTTGAACCGGAGGATCAGCCGGTGCGCCAACGCCCTGAGTGCCTTGCCTGAGGCCAGCAGGGCGGGGCGGTCGATCGCCTTTCGGGCGAGCGACGGCGGCACGGCATTGTGCCGTTCGAGCCACGCGAGGACATCCTCCCCGCTGTTCCAGTAATCGATCGCTTTGCCGTGGCTGCGAGCCTGGGTGTTGAGCAGGTCCAATGCCAAATGATCGCCGACCATCGGCGCCATCCTGACGGCATTGGCTCGTACTGTCCGCCTCCGTGTCATTGTCGTGTAACTCTTTATATGGTTCTTGACAGGTTACGGCATGCGGGTCCAAAGTCCGCGCACAGTAACCGATTAAATGTGAGTATATAGGTTATATATACCCGAGCACCTATCAGGCACGAACATGAAGTTCTCCAACAGCCCGCTCGCGGCCGCGGCCATCGCCGCAGCCGTTGCCCCAGCCACCTATGCCATGGAGATGCCCATACAGGTTCATCACCGGACGATCAGGGTCGAGAACGTCGAGGTGTTCTATCGCGAGGCCGGCTCGCCCGACGCACCCGCCATCCTTCTTCTGCACGGCTTCGGCACCTCGTCGTACATGTTCCGCGAGCTGATCCCGGCGTTGGCCGGAGAGTACCGCCTTATCGCCCCCGATCTTCCCGGTTTCGGCCAGACCAAGGTGGCAAGCGCCGGATTCGAGTACACGTTCGACAATCTGGCATCGATCATCGATGCGTTCACTGAGGCCAAAGGACTGGAGCGTTACGCTGTCTACGTATTCGACTACGGCGCACCCGTGGGCTGGCGCCTTGCGGTCAAGCACCCGGAGAAGATCACCGCGATCGTGAGCCAAAACGGCAACGCGTACGAGGAAGGTTTGAGCGCGGGTTGGGCTGATATGCGCGAGGTCTGGGCCGAGCCGACTGCCGAGCGCCGTGAAGCGCTGCGCCGCTTCAGCACGCCGGAAATGATCAAGTGGCAATACACCGAAGGCGTCGAAGACACGTCGCTGATTGCGCCCGAGACCTATCAGCTGGCATCGGCAGCCATCGATCGTCACGGCGTCGAAGCTCAGTTGGACCTGATCTGCGACTATGGCAGCAACATCAAGCAGTACGCGCAGCTCCATGAGTACTTCCGCCGCTACCGGCCGCCCACGCTGGCGATCTGGGGCAGCCGCGATCCATTCTTTACACCGGCCGGCGCTCGAGCGTTCCAGCGCGACAACCCGAGCGCGGAGGTGCGCTTCCTCGACACCGGGCACTTCGCCCTCGAAACGCATGGTCGGCAGATCGCGGCAGCAATGCAGGAATTTTTGAGACGCAGCCTCGCGCGCTGACAGAGAGGAGAACGCGATGTCCTGCATGTCCAAATGGTGGTGCGCTGGCGCGCTGGCGCTGGCTACCGCTGGCTTCGTGCCGGTGGCCAGCGCCGAAGTGCCGCAGCTGAAGACGCAAGTGCCAGGCTACTACCGCCACATGGTGGGCGGCTTCGAGCTGACCGCGCTGTACGACGGCCAGATCGAGCTCGACGCCAAGCTTCTGAAGAACACGCCGCCGCAGGACGTGCAGAACCTGCTCGCCTATGCCTTCCGCAAGAGCCCGATGGCCACGGCCGTCAACGCCTATCTCGTCAACACCGGACGGCAGCTGGTGCTGATCGACACGGGTGCCGGCACGGCCTTCGGTCCCGGTCTGGGTCAGGTGCTCGCCAACCTGAAGGCGGCCGGCTATCAGCCCGACCAAGTGGACGCGGTGCTGCTGACGCACCTGCACGGCGATCACGTGGCGGGACTCCTCGATGCCGAGGGCCGCCCCGCCTTTCCGAAGGCGACGGTCCATTATGCGAAGAAGGACGCCGATTTCTGGTTGAACCCGGAGATCGCGGCCAAAGCGCCGGAGGAGGCCCGCGGCTTGTTCAAGATCGCCCAGGACAGCCTCGCCCCCTATATCGCCGCCGGCCGGATCAAGACCTTCGAAGGGGCTGACGTAGAGGTGCTGCCCGGCATCCGCGCGGTCGCCACCCCCGGTCACACGCCGGGGCACACGAGCTTCCTGCTGGAATCGGCCGGGGCGCGGTTGCTCGTTTGGGGAGACATCGTGCACAACGCGTACGTGCAGTTCAGCCGGCCACAGACCACGATCGAGTTCGACACCGACCAGAAGCAAGCGGCCGCCACGCGTAAGCGGATGCTGGAAATGACCGCGAAGGACCGGCTGCTCGTGACCGGCATGCACCTGCCCTTCCCGGGGATCGGCCACGTGCGGTCCGAAGGACGCGGATCCTACAGCTGGGTGCCCATCGACTTTGCGCCCGTGCGCAAAGACTGAGAGCCCCAGCCCACACCCGGGCGCCTGAGTCGCCCGGGTGACATGGGACGATCAGCTGCGCCAGCCGTGATGACGGTCGCCGCGCCAGCACCGTCGCGCTTGTGCCACTTCTTGCTGTGGCCCGGGCACACCACGGCGGGCGCCGGTTAGACCACAGCCGGCCGCGCGTTGGAAATGGTGGTGGACACCCCGGGCCTGTGCACCCCGATCGAGCAGTAGAGGTCTCCTGCCATGGCCGGTGCGCCACCCAGGGCGCCCAGCGCGCGCGCCGCCCGCAAGCCAAGTACGTCGGTTCATATCGACTCCTTTTGGCCCTGACGATGCGGTTGGGTTTTTGGGCGCGCGACCGGCCTGCCGGGCATTAGTCGGATCACGCGACGCCTGACTCCAGCAGTTTGGGATGGTTCAACTGCCTCACGAAAAAGCCTCCGCCGCCTTCCGGAAGCTTCCACACCGCTCTGCTACGTCGATATAGCGCGGATTCTAAAGTTCGATCGACATGGCAACATCATCATTCCTTTCAAATCCGATCGAGCTTGCGCTTCGACGCTCGCCGATCCTGCTGCTGTGGCCGACAGGCGCGCGGCCGCCATTCAGCAGGTGCGCCGGCTTGCGCCCACTTCTGAGCTACGCCTTGCGCAGTCGGCGCCGCATGGGCGCTTGGCGCTCGTGCCGTGTCCAGGAAGAAATCGATTGCCGCATCCACTCCGGTCACCTCGAGAGCACCCCAAAATGCCGGCGGCGTCGCGATCGTCCAGCTTTTGGTTGAGCCCACCAGCACCTCAACGCCGGGGTCGTTCGACGGCCCTGAGGCCAGTGCTTCGCACCCCGCCTTCGAGCTTGCGCGCCGTCGGCGGAGCAAGGCTGAGCAAGCCCGCAAGCGCCAAGGCGAAGCCAATCCAGACCGGTGCGGTGAGGCCATAGCCGGCGTCCATGGCGTAGCCGCCGAACCAGGCGCCGAGAGCGATGCCGGCCGTAATGATCGACGCGTGCAGAGAGTTCACCAGACGGCGCAGACCTCCCACGCGCATTACCCGCGTGACCATGGCAGGATTCATCGCTGGGCCGACAAGGCCGATCACCAGGAAAGCTGGGACACTGACAATCGGAGCGGCGGCATACAGACCGAATACAGCCAATGCGATTGCGAGCAGCACAAGACCGCCAACCAGAATCGGAATGTTGAAGCGGTCAGCAAACCGGCCAACCACGAAATTTCCCACAACACCAGCGGCGCCGTGGGCGGCAAGGATGGGCGCAATGGCCGCGGCCGGCAGGCCGGCGACTTCGGTGAGGATTGGAGCGAAATAAGAAAAAACTACGAATGTTGCGGCGACGATGAGTCCGCTCGTCGCAAAAGCTAGCCAGAGCCGCCCGTTCAGGAGTGCGTCGAGTTCGTGAGTGAGGCAAACAGCTTCGCCGCGTTCTGAGGAACGCACGCCGAGACTGACCGCGACGGTCGATACCATTGCGAGCGCGGCAGCGCTCCCGAAGCTCACACGCCATCCGAACGCTTGATCGAGCAGGGCGGTAGCGGGCACGCCTACGACATGTGACAGCATGAGGCCGGCAATCACGCAGGAGGCGCCGCGGCTTTGCAAATTCTGCCCGACGAGCTTGGCACTTATAGTTACGCAAAGACTGAAGCACGCAGCGGCAGACGCGCCTTGGATAGCGCGAGCGATGGCCAAGATGGCATAGCTTGGTGCGAGCGTAGCAAGAATGCTGGCGAGATCGAATAGCCCGAGCAGCCATAACAGGGCCGATTTGTTCGGCACACGTAGATGAAGAAGCAAGGCGGTCACAAGCGGCCCGCCGACCGCCATCCCTGATGCAAAGACCGAGATCAGGTAGCCGATTTCGGCGACGGATACGGCGAATGCCGCCGCAAGCGAAGGCATAACGCCGGCGACCATGAACTCGGACGTTGTGATCGCAAAGACCGTAGCGCCCAGCAGATAGACAGACGGCGGAATCCTCGGCGCGAGGAGCTTGTTGTCGGCGGTCACGCTGAAGCTCCCCCGTCTATGACGATATCCTGGCCAACGATGTAGTCCGCATCCGCCGATGCGAGCCAAAGCTCCGCGGCCGCGATCTCCGTGGTGGTGGCAACTCGCTTGGAGGGATTGGTAGCTGCCACGCGGGCATCGCGCGCCGCCCTGTCTTCGCCAGGCCGGATCGACAGCGGCGTATCCACCGGTCCCGGGCACAGGCAATTGATGCGAATGCCGTGCGAGATGGCTTCCAGCGCCGCGGTCCGCGTCAAGCTGCTGACAGCCGCCTTGGAGGCGGCATAGGCTCCCATTGTCGGACGCACCAGGCGAGCGCCGATGTTCGAGCCGATATTGATGATGACGCCACCACCCGTCGCCTTCATGGCGCGGATCTCGTGCTTCATTGACAGCAAAAGCCCGGTCACGTTGACATCGAAGAGTCGGGTGAAGGCGTCCGCCTCCATCTCATCAACTGAGCCGCTGATCAGTATCCCCGCCGCGTTCACAGCAACAAGGGCTTCGCCCGGTCGACGAGATCGCCAATTCAGTCTTCTGCGGTAACATCAGCAGAAACCGCCAGAGCGTCGCCGCCTCCTTAACGGATCACCCCTGCCGTCGCTTCGAGTGCCTGAAGCCGGCGGCCCGCCAGGACCACACGCGCGCTGGCTTGGGCGAAAGCAATTGCAATTGCCCGGCCGATCCCACTGCCCGCGCCCGTAATCAAAGCGGTTTTGTCAGAGAATTGCGGGTTTGACATGGATGCACCTATTTCTGTGTCATCTGACACACAAATAGTAGGTCCTTGCGCATTCGCTGTCCAGCGATTTATATATCGTTCGACACAGAATGAGGCTTCAAGTGGCTGAACGAGGTCGTCCGCGGAGCTTTGACCGCACACAGGCACTGGACAAGGCGCTCAAGGCGTTCTGGCGAGGAGGGTTCGAAGCGACTTCAATGAACGATCTCGTGGCAGCGATGGGCATCAACTCGCCCAGCATTTACGCGGCGTTTGGATCGAAGGACGCGCTGTTTGTCGAGGCAGTGGCATATTACAACACCGCTTACGCCGACCGATTGCTTCGGGCTTTGAAGGACGCGCCCGACGCCGCAAGTGGTCTTCAAGCCATGCTGGAAGCTGCCGTCCAGCTGTTCACGCGTCCGGATACTCCCGGCGGTTGCTTCATCGTTAGTTCTGTTGCCAGCAATTCTCCGCACGGACCGGCAGCAGAGCGGTTGCTCAAGCGGCTTCGGCGAGAGCGATCGCAACAGATCGCCGAACGACTGCGCGCGGACGTTGCCAAAGGCAGACTACGGGATGATACCCCCGTCCAGGAACTCGCGGATCTTTACGCCGCGATCTTGCAAGGCTTGGCACAGGCCGCGCGCGACGGTGTCAGCAAACGGCGCCTCAGAGGAATTTCCAGGCATTTGCAGAGCGTCCTTTCTCCCTGGATCGTCGAGGAAAGCGCCGGGGCGATGTCCCGCGACCTGTTGAACGCCTGAGCTGAGGTCGTGGCTTCGGCGACCGGACGTGGTCGGGACCCCTAGCCGTTGGCGACGATGCTGCGTGTTCCCCTGATACTGGTTCGGGTTGTCGGACACGGCGATGGAAGAAGCGCTGTAAAAAATTACGTCGATGCGCCGCTTTGCGCACCTGTCGCTCGACCGGATTCCGGACAAAACCACGATCTTCAACTTCCACGCCAAGCGCGACCAAGAACGCCGAAGATGAGCGTGATTTGGAGATGGTGTTTGGCCCCGGCGAAGCATGAGCAATCCCATGCCGCGCTGAGTCAAACACTGCGTTTACTGGCTCGATTCAGCGACGATCCTTCAGTCGATTTCAAAAAAGTCGGCCAGCACGCACACAAACGCAAAGTGCCCCCGGACATGTTCGTGCAATCACACCGGATATGGGCCATCGGCGAAAACCGTATCGTGATAACCCTCGATGTCAACTTCGCGCGCCAAGGCGCTGCGGAAATCCGAACCTGTGCGCAAGGAGTCGAGCACGGTTCGAAAATCGAATTGGGGTATCCAGCGGAGCTCCGCCCGCGCGAGATTGTTGACATAGACGCGGTCAATGCGGGAATAGCGACCATCCGCGGGCCGCATAAAGCGCCTTGCAATCGAGAAAGAGGTGATGAATCACGGCTGGCGCATCTCTGTGGATCAATGCGAGATCGGACTGCGTGAAGGGCGACGTTGCCGCACATGCAAGGCACAGCCGCTGGTTCCCGGATCTTCGAGGCCGGGACGGAGCTGCATGGTAGGGATCATGTGGTCGCCGCCATTCTGCTTCCGGTAGGGAATGGGCGGAGTGGTCGCCAGCGTCCGCATCCTTTCCCGCAAGCCTTCGACGATCGCCGCGAAGCCCGCCTCATCGAGGCGGTCCGCTCTGTAGACCACGAATGGCGGCAGGACGTCGTAGCCAGGATAATAGAGAATCCCGTGATTGATCGGGAACAACAGATCATCGATCGCTCCATTCACCCCGCGCGGCGCGTAGTGCTCCTCCCAGCCGCCGGCCGTCACGATCAGCATCGCGCGCTTGCCGGCGAGCGTACCTTCGCCATAGCGGTCGCCCCAGCGTTGCTCACTGTGCTCGCCGACGCCATAGGCAAACCCGTAGGCGAACACCCGGTCGACCCAGCCTTTCAGGATCGCCGGCATGGCGAACCACCAGAGCGGAAACTGGAGGATCAGTGCGTCGGCCCACAGCACTTTGTCGATCTCGGCCTTGACGTCTTCGGTCAGCGCATGGGCATGGAAGGCATCGCGGGACGCGGCCGTCACTATCAGCCGCGCGTCGGCCGCGAGCGCCGGAAAGTCGGCGCGGTCGACCTCCGATTTCCAGTTCATGGCGTAAAGGTCGGACACACGAACCTCGTGACCCTGAGCTTCGAGCTCCCGGACGGCGACGTCGCGCAGCGCCGCGCTCAGCGAGCGCGGCTCGGGATGGGCGAATACGAGCAGGACTTTCATTGTCAGCAACCCCGTTGGGTTGAACCTTTTGCCCAACAAATGGCGAACGGGACGCTTATCGCGAAGAGGCACGCAGCACCCACGGCGCGTCGGGTTTCAGTGCGCCCACTTTCTATATGTCCTATTCCCGTGATCTGGACGGCAACAAGAGTTGCGCCTATTCCGCGGGCTGACGGCGCTTCTTTTTCTGCGCCGCCTCCATCAGCTTGCCGATGATTTTTGCGTCCTTCGGCGTGGCAGGATTGTAGACCAGCATGCCCAGATCGGGCCGTCCGTCCACTGCGAAGGTGGAAAATTCCAGCGCCACGGTTCCGCCATAAGGAGTGCGCAGATGCTTGGTGCCCTCGCCATGGGTCTGCACGTCGTTGCTTTGCCAGAGCTTTGCGAACACCGGGCTTTGCCCGGAAAGCTCGGCGACGAGGGCCTTGATCCTTTCCGAAGCGCCGGCGCGTGCGACATCGGCACGGAACACCGCAACCACATAACGCGCGATCTGCTCCCAATGCATCTGTGCGTCGATGGTGCGCCCGGTCGTGAACATAAGCCGCAAGATGTTGCGCTCCTCCGGCGGCAGGCGCGCATAATCCGTGAACAGCGCCGCCGCCGCTGCGTTCCACGCCAGAACGTCCCATGTCGCATTCTTCACGATGGCCGGACTGAGCGGCAAGGCGTCGAGCACGCGCTGCAGCCGCGGCGAGATGCTTTCGATTTCGCGAAAGCGCACATCCGGCGGATGGCCGAGGCCGATGAGAAACAGATGCTCGCGCTCCACATCGGTGAGCATCAGCGCGCGGGAAATGCGATCGAGCACATCGGCGGATGGCGCGCCGCCCCGGCCCTGCTCCAGCCAAGTGTACCAGGTGGCGCTGATATTGGCGCGCTGCGCCACCTCCTCCCGCCGCAATCCCGGCGTGCGGCGGCGCTTCAACGAAAACCCGAGCGCGGCGGGATCGAGCTTGGTGCGGCGATCCCTGAGATATTCCCCCAGCGGAGTGATCCGGGTTCCGGCGCCGCTCATCCTGTTACCCATTATACTAGTATAAGATCACATATTTACCCGAATGATAGCACGGCATAGTCAGAGCCGGAAACGGAACCGGAGAGTTCTCATGCGCATATTCATCACCGGTGCGGCCGGCTTCATCGGCACCGCCACCACCAGGGAACTGATTGCCAACGGCCATGAGGTGATCGGGCTTGCCCGTTCGGATGCAAACGAAGCCGCTCTGAACAGGCTTGGCGCCGGGATTCATCGCGGCTCGTTGGAAGATCTCGAAAGCCTGAGGAGCGGCGCGGAAAAGGCGGACGGCGTGATCCATCTTGCCTTCATCCATGACTTCGCCAAGTTCGCGGAGAATGGCCAGATCGACAAGCGCGCCATCGAAGCGATGGGCGATGCGCTGGCGGGCACAAACAAGCCCTTCGTCATCACCTCGGGGACAGGCCTCATTGCGCCGGGGGTGACGGTCACCGAAGACATGCGGCGGCCGGACGCCGCGACCATGCCGCGCGTGTCCGAACAGGCCGGGCTGGCTTATGCAAAGCGCGGCGTGCGGGCCGTGGCGATACGCCTGCCGCAGGTGCATGGCGAAAAAGGCAAGGCGGGGCTGATCGGCTATATCGTCGAAAGCGCCCGCAAGAACGGCGTGGCCGCCTATATCGGCGAAGGCAGGCAACGTTGGGCCGCAGCCCACAGGCTGGATGTGGCCCGGCTTTACCGCCTCGCGCTTGAGAAAGGCGCAACCGGCGCGATCTATCACGCCGTCGGCGAAGAAGGTGTGCCGATGCACCAGATCCTCGGTGTGGTCGGTCGCGCCCTCCATCTGCCGGTGAAGTCGATCGAGCCGCAAGAGGCTCCCGCCTATTATGGCCCGCTGGCGATGTTTGCCGGTCTGGACATGCCTGCATCGAGCGCCTGGACGCAAAACGTACTGGGCTGGAAGCCAAAGGAAATCGGCCTCATCGAGGACATTAGCCAGCCGGGCTATTTTGAATGAGACGGCTCACGATGCGGCGCCGCGCAGGCCGGCCGGCTCATCACCGTTCTGCCGGCCTGCGCGGCGCCTCCTGTCGAGCCCAATATGCTGATCGCGCCGGAGCGCTCAAGCATCGCAAGGGCTGGGCTGCTGATCGAGTCCTCGCTGATCAGATCGCCGGCTGCCGGGAATAAGAAAGGGCGGATCTGCGACGGACGCTGAACGCTGATAATCGGATCGATTGCCATGCGCCTTCCGCGTTTGCCGCCTGGCGGTATCGAGGCGGCTGCCGGGCAGCGAGCTTCTGCGCGGAACTATTTGACCCCGTGCCGCGAGACCTTCCGCCCTCAAACTGCGCATCAGCGCCTCGCCGAGGTGTCCAGCACTGCCGGTGACAAGGATGGTCACCGCTCAGCCCCCCACGCCATGGTTTGACGTCGCCCAAGAGTCCACAGGACACGTCACCTCTCACTGACAGCCAGTTGGATGCCAAGACCAGTAAAGGCTGAGGCGAAGCCGCACCGAAGTAACCGTTGCGCACGCGCGGATTCAATAACAAGCCGGCGAAACGCGTGAGCCAAGAACCCATACGCGACAAATACGGCTAAGGTCATGACCATGAACACAGCACTCAATGTGAGCAATTCGATCAGCGGTTTCGTCGTCCCAGGCCGCACAAATTGCGGGAGAAATGCCAGGAAGAAAATGGTCAGCTTCCGGTTGAAGATGGCCATGCCATTGCTTCGTCGACTTTCCATCGGCTTCGTCGGCTCAAGCCGATGGCGCCGGCGAAGCTGGAGACGTCGCCAGCGCACCTGTCACCGTACAACGGCTCATGCCCCTGTATCCGTTCGTGCGGTTGTCTCGGCGGCCGCATGTCCACGCGCGAGTTGATGCGCCACCTCGGCGACACGACGGCCAAGGTAACGCGCGGTCGCAAGATCGGACGGCGGAGGGGCAACTGCCGGACCTTCGTCGACATTCGACTGGGCGCCGACACCGAGCCAGAACCCGAGACGGTTCAACTCGGCCTCTGACCCTTGCGAGGAGTTGTGGCCGGGCGGAAGGGCGAGATTGACCCAATGCATGCCGTGCTGGGCGGCAAACAGCGCGAGCGCGACAAGCGTGGCAAGCTTGTCGCCGGAACGGCAACCCGAATTGGTAAAGCCCGCGGCAACCTTGTCCTTCCACAGATAGCCTTTCGCCATTACCGCCTTCGAGGTCGCATCCTGGAACGCCTTGAAGCGCGCCGACACGTTGCCCATGAAGGTCGGCGCACCGAACACGATGGCCGCGGCGGCGGCGAGATCATCCCAGCAGCGCTGCGCGGTTTCGACATCGAGTAAGAGCGTTTGAGTGCGCGACACCTCCTCCGCGCCCTCCCGCACGGCTTCGGCAAGACGTGCAGTATGTCCGTAATCGCTGTGGTAGACGATCGCGACCGTGAGCATTCGCGGCATGACGGCTCCTATCTTGCAGTTGCTGTCCTGATCGACCTTGAGATGAGAGGCAGTTTCCCGGTGGCAATGCGCGTTACATCGCGGTGAGACGATGCAGGTGCCTCGTCTTCTCGGGATTGCGCACGACGTAGATCGCCGCGATTCGTCCTCCTTCGAGGGCTAGAGCGGTCGCCTGGAGGACGTTGTCGCGCTCGATCGTTACGAAGCCGGGCAGGCCGTTGACCGTACCGTAGCGGACGAGACGCGACATCGCTTCGGCAAAGGTCGAAGCAAGCTGTGCAAACAGCGCAAGCACATTGTCCCGTCCGACGACGGGCATGAGCGGCGCCGTCGTCTTGCCCCCGCCATCCACGTAGACGGCAACATCTGCGGCGAGCAGGGCGCTCAGCCTGTCAAGATCGCCGCTGCGGGATGCCGTAAAGAACGCCGCGGCGATCTCGAGCCCGCGTTCCTTCGGCAAAGGAAAGCGGGGGCGCTTCGCCCGCACATGCCGGCGTGCCCGCAAGGCCAGTTGCCGGCAGGCCGCCGTCGTCCTTCCGATGATGCGCGCGATCTCCTCGAAGGTGAGGCCGAAGGCGTCATGGAGGATGAAGGCCGCGCGTTCGAGCGGCGAAAGTCGTTCGAGCGCGAGCATGAGCGGCAGTGTGATGTCACCGACCGACTCGCCCTCCGGCTCGAGGACGGGCTCCGGAAGCCAGAAACCGACATAGGTCTCGCGCTTCGTACGTGCGGATTTGAGGTGATCGAGGCACAGGTGCGTTACGATCTGCCGCAGAAACTCGCGGGGCTTACGCACCTGTCCGCGGGCAGCCTTTAGCCAGCGGACGAAGGCTTCTTGTACCACGTCCTCCGCATCGGCCACCGAGCCGAGCATGCGGTAGGCGATCCGCAGGAGTTGGGGCCGCAGCGGTTCGAAGGCGGCCGCCGCAGCGGCCGCCTGTTCAGCGCCTTCGGAACTGCCCTTTTCGATCCCGGCCATGGTTGTTCGCCCTTCCTTCCTGGTCAGCCATAAGACGAGCCACGAGGGAAAAGTGTGACAGGCACCGTTGCGTCATTGCGCCGGCGGCGGCTCCGAGTGGGCTCAGTGCCGGAGAACAACCTTTCCGAAGTGTGCACCGCTTGCAAGGTACTGCAACGCGGCTGCAACCTCGGTCCAGACAAAGCAGCGATCGATGACGGGTCGCAGTTCGGCCGTGGCAATGGCCCAGTTCATCGCCTCGAAGGAGGCGCGCGAGCCTACCGGAATTCCTCGCACCGTCGCCTGGCGGCGAAAGATGTCGAGGGGATTGATACTGCCCTCCGTGCCGCCGAGATAGCCCATGATGTCGGCCCCACTAACCATCCAGTGCCCCCGAAAGGCATATAAACACGGGCGCCGGCTGGTGCAGGCCACGGCGAGGCCTGACTAAAGCGGTACACCGCAAGGAACGGGTCAGCACGTCCTTAGTCCGCTGTCACGCTTCCCCCTTGTAGCTCGTCATGACTCTCGGGACCGACCTCCACTGATGCCGGAGGTCTGGCCGAACCTCGTTGGAGGACATCATGACCAGAACCAAGCCGATTGCGACCATCGATCCCGAAGCCAAGGGAATAACCCTCATCAACATCTACGAGGTCGCTACTGACAATCAGACCAAACTCGTTAAGCTGCTCGCCGAGGGAACGGACAAGGTCATGCGTAGGATGCGGGGCTTCGTCTCGGTGAGCATCCACCAGAGCCTCGACGGCACACGCGTGGCCAACTACGCCCAATGGGAATCGAAGGAGGACTTCGACCGCATGCTCAAGAGCCCGGAAGCACAGGCGCAGATGAAACAATTTGCGGCACTCGCCAAGAGCGTCTCGCCCGTGCTCTACCGCGTGAGCTCGGTACACCGAGGGTGATCCCGTGGGGGGCCAATAGCAGGGCCCCTCATGATGAACCGGCGGCTCGCAAGAGTCATTTGCCCGGCGTAGTGAATCTCGACCTTCTCCGTCATCGCGCCGCATGTGAAAGGCGAGCGCGCCCTTTCCGATCAACGGATCGATACCCTTGGCAAGCAAATAGCGCTCATAGGCGTCGGCCTTCTCGCGCGTGCTGCGACACCGCCAAATCCGGACGAATCTGGCGGACGTGCCCGGTGACGTCATTCAGTCTCCCAGCTAAGGTTTATCGCGTCCCGATGAGGGGCGTAACAACGGCGGATCTGTCGTTATTGTCGGCAGATTGAATCGAGCTGTCAGGCCGGCGTTGCGGGTGGTCCGACGAGGGAATCGTCGCTCAATGCACAATCGTTTCCAAGCTCGTACCGCATTTAGTGTTCAATCGCCGAATGGATCGAATCGCTTAAGCGAAGCAGTTCCGAACCAACGTGCCTCCCACGATAAGATAGACCTTGCCTGCCCGCACTTTGCGCAATCGTACCATCCGGGCCCAAGTGCGGATCGGTTGGAGAAAAATGCCCTGCAGAGAACGGCAATCGCGCAAATTTTGGTCGGCGCACGCCTCGCAAGGTGCGGATGTCGTGCCGCGAGCCGGCCCGTTTCCTGCACAGAAGTGGCGACAGCGCGGGCGCCGGAGAGACTCCCGAAACGGAGTGCTGGCGGAGGGAGAGGAATTCGGAGCGAACTTTCTCCACTGATCTCAAACACCACACCGCTTCGTTATTAGCTGAATCACCGGTAGCGAAGAGCCCATGTCATCCAACCGGGTGCTGGGCCGCAAAGAGGTTTGCCTCCGCGCGAAGCCATTCGCAAAACAACGCCGATTTTCGATGGGCGCGCTTGCGGCGCAAGGCGACGTAGTCTTGCCCGCTTTCTACGAAGCCGTGGGGCGCCACCAGTCGCCCCGCGAGGATGTCGTCGGCCACGAGCGGCCAGGGTGCTATGCACACGCCGAGCCCTGCCGTCGCGGCCTCCAGCATGAAATAGAAGTGCTCGTATTCCGTCCCGGCGGCGGGCGGTGGGGTCCACCCCGTGCGGGCGCACCAATCCGCCCACGCATGAATGCGGGTTCGAGTGTGTAGGACGGGAATCCCGGAAAAGTCCGCCGAGGCCTTTCGGGCCAGCCGTGGCGCGAGAACCGGGCCGACGTGCTCGGCGAGCAGGCGGACGACCTCGGCGCCCTCGGGCCACGGTCCGGCGCCGACACGGATCGCCACGTCGAAGCCGTCGCGCGCCAGGTCTACGGGGTTGTCAGAGGCCGTAAGCCGCACCTCGATCGCCCGATGGGCGGCCTTGAAGCGGTGCAGCCGGGGGATGAGCCAGCGCATGGTGAAGGTGCCGAGGCACGACACGTCGAGGGGTCCCTCCTCCGTGTCGGCGACCAGCCGCACGGCCACGTCGATCTGGTCGAAGGCCGCGGTGAGGCCCGGCAGCAGCGTGCGGCCGGCTTCGGTGAGCCGCAGCGCGTTCTTTGGTCCCTCGAAGAGCTGCACGCCCAGCAGCTCCTCGAGGTGCTTCACCTGACGGCTCACCGCGCTGTGCGTGACGTGAAGCTCGCCAGCCGCCAGCGTCATCTGTCCGTGACGGCCGGCCGCCTCGAAGGCGCGCAGGGCATTGAGCGAGGGAATGCGGCGGAGCATGTACGTTTTCCGAACATCCTCCGTTCGATCATATCGCTTTTCCTGGCATTTTCCATCGGGTTCTCTGGCTTCATGGGGAGCAGGGAGAGTCCGAAAGGGAACATTCGAACCATTCTGTCGAGGCTTGCCCGGCTCCTTGCGTTGTGGGCCGCCCGGTCATCGCAGCGCCGGGCGCTCGCCGAGCTCGAGCCACCCCGGCTCGAGGACATCGGCATCGACCGCGCCGCGCGCGACCGGGAGTGCCGCAAACGCTTCTGGGAAAAGTAGATGGAGCCGATCGTCTTCCTGGCCGTGCTCTTGGCCGCCGCGTTTCACGCCGGCTGGAACACCATCGTCAAGATCGACCTCGACCGCGTCCTGTCCATCACGCTGATCTCGCTGGCGGCGGCCATCGTCGCCGTCGCCGCACTCCCGTTCGTCGCTGTGCCTGAGGCGTCCGCCTGGCCCTGGCTCGCCGTCTCCGCGTGCCTGCATACGGGTTACAAGATCTTCCTCATCCAGGCCTACCGGACCGGAGACTTGGGACAGGTCTATCCGATTGCCCGGGGTGCTGCGCCGCTTCTCGTCTCGCTTGCGATGCTCGCCATCGGCGAGATGCTGACGGCGCAGGCCACCGCGGGGATCGCTCTCCTCGTCGGCGGCGTGTGGCTGATGTCCGTCCGGGGCGGTCGCGATTTGGCGAAACTCGAAGGCAGAGCGGTCGCTTACGCCCTCGCCACATCGCTTTTCATTGCCAGCTACACCGTCACGGACGGCCTTGGGGCGCGAACGAATGGCGATGCCCACGGCTATGCCGTGTGGCTGTTCGTCCTCGACGGGCTGCTGATGCTTGCCCTCCTGCTGCTGACGCGCGGCCGTTGCGGGCTCGGGGCTATGCGCCCCTTTCTCGCGAGCGGGCTGGCGGGCGGCGCCATGTCTCTCGGCGCCTATTGGATCGTGATCTGGGCGGCGACGGTGGCGCCGATCGCGATGGTGGCTGCGTTGAGAGAGTCGAGCGTTCTCTTTGCAGGCGCGATTTCCGTCCTGATCCTGCGCGAGCCGCCGACCCGATGGCGCCTGCTGTCGGCCCTCGTCATTGTCGTCGGCATGGCCCTGATGCGGGCACGCTAGAGCATGATGAATTTAGGTTGGTGCATAGCCTGAGTTGCGGAAGTAGTTGGCGCACTCCTCTGGCGTGAATGCGGCGAGCAACTTGCCGATGGCGGCGCAGACGGTCTGCACGGTGCGCGCGGCGGCTTTGCGCGGCAGATGTTTGAGCTTGGCGAAGACCTGCTCGATCGGGTTCAGATCGGGTGAGTATTTCGGCAGGAACAGAAGCTTGGCGCCGAGCGAGCGGATGAGCCGACGAATGATCTTGCCTTTATGGCTGGCGAGATTGTCCATGATGACGATGTCGCCGGGCCGCAAGGTGGGCAGCAGAACCTTTTCAACGTAAATCGCAAAGCTCTCGCCGTCGATTGGACCTTCGAGAAGCCAGGGTGCTTCGATCCGGTTGTGGCGCAGCGCGGCCAGGAACGTCGTAGTGGTCCAATGGCCGTGCGGAACCTTGGTCACGAGCCGCATTCCACGCGGTGCGGAAGCCACGCAGCGGCGCCATGTTGGTCTTGGTCCAGGTCTCGTCGATGAACACCAGGCGGGCAGGATCGACGTGATCCTGATACTTGATCCACCGCGCTCGCCGGCGCGCCACATCAGGACGATCGCGTTCGCCAGCCACCACGCTTTTTTTTTAAAGCTCAGCTTCTCGGCATGGATGAACTCCCACACCGAGCGGTAATCCACCTTCAGCCCGCGCGCGCCGAGCTCGGCGACAAGCCCGCGCAACGTGAAGTCGCCGTCCTTGATCCGATGCAGCAGCCAGATTCGGTGTTCGCCGGAAATCGCCTTCGGCCGATGCCCGCCCATCTTGCCCGGTGCAACGCTGCCGGTCTGCCGCAGCCGCCGCACCCAGGTGATGACCGTATTGACGCCCAACCCAAATTGCTTCGCCGCTCACCGACACGATAGCCCACCGCTCACGACCGCAGCGACCGCCCGCTCACGCAAATCCATCGAATACGGTTCGCCCATCCATGCTGGCCTCCTCCCAGCCAGCATGGTGAATCAGAATCCGCCGATTTGGGAATCCCAAATCGAATCAGCCTAACTTCATACTGCTTAAGCGCCGCAGCAGCCGGGGCATTCGCTTTCGAGCTCGCCGTGCGCCTCTTTGTCGGCCTTGACCTTCTCCAGCGCCACCACCTGCGCCCCGGTCAGCACCGGGCCCTCCTGGGCACTCTCGGCCTCCAGCGCCTTCAGCCGCTTCTTCATGGTTTCCAGGTCGTCGCGCAGCCACACGCAGCGCACGCCGGCGGGAGAGACCGTCAGTCCGCGCTTCCTCAGTTCATTGGCCACCCGCACCTGCCCGAAGGCCGGCTGTTCGACGGCAAGCGCAACGATCGCTCCTCCACCT
>Ga0209061_1003019_pt1 | contig 19305 bp, 15 predicted proteins | sample Coa_R1_10_FD_187157 | JGI IMG/M metagenome (GOLD analysis project Ga0209061, IMG submission 187157) | Surface soil microbial communities from Centralia Pennsylvania, which are recovering from an underground coalmine fire - Coalmine... | ecosystem: Environmental > Terrestrial > Soil >...
CGACGTTTTCCTCTCTTGCAAAGTAGTTTAAGTACATGTTCATCTGCCCGATGTCGGCAGGCTCTATCTCACCGCTCTTGAGGTCAATAAGTACAAAACACTTCAGAATGCGGTGATAGAACACCAAATCCACGTAAAAATGCCGGTTCGCCAGTGTGATCTTATACTGCCTGCCCACAAAAGCAAAACCCTTACCCAGCTCCAAAAGGAACAGCTCGAGGTTCTGAATAAGCTTCTGTTCTAAATCGCCCTCCACATAGGGCTGTTGAGGCTGTATGCCTAGAAACTCGAACACATAAGGGTCTCGGATTAGGTCTTCTGGCTGTTGTACCTCACTACCTTTTTGGGCGATCTCTAACACCTCCGCCTTGTCCTTACTCAACGCCAAGCGATGGAAGAGCATGCTTTTCATTTGGCGCTTTAGCTCCCGCACGCTCCAGTTCTCCTTCTCGCATTGCCTGGCGTAGAAACTTATCTCCAGGTCGCTGTCGGCCTTCAGAATCTCAAAATAGTGGCTCCAGGTCAATTGGTGAGACAGTGTCTCACTTTTTGGGAAGGCGAGGTAAAATTTGCGCATATAGACTAGGTTAGATCGGCTGAACCCCTTACCGAACTCAAGGGTGAGGTCTTTAGAGAGACGGTCGAGAAGTTCGCTACCGTACTCGGCCTTGATATTTCCGTTCTGTTCAAACTCCACGATATAGCGTCCGATATGCCAATAGGTCTGCAGCAAAATCGTGTTAACCGCTCGGCCTGTCTGCTCTCTCCCTCGGCGTAACAACGTACCGATTTGCTGTTTAAGCTGCTGATAATGCGCCGGGACTATCTCGTTATCCATCTCTTTCCTTTCTGTGGCTTCGCACTGTAGAATGCAGAAAAGATGATCGTTTCGCCTACTCTAAGGCTTGCAATGTCCCATCGGGACTTACTTGGCATTGTGCCTGCTTCTGTAAGGGGTACATAAAGAAATAAAAGGTTCCCATAGTACTCTCTGCTTTCACGGCGGTAACAAACGCTAGCAAGAGAAAAGAGTATAGGGAAACGGCGAACAGAGTCGCCTCGTTAAGAGGCCGACACTTAGATACTACGGGAACGAAACAAGCCTAGGTGCAGCGGTTCGATGGAGTCACCAAACAAACTCAATGCCCAGGAGAGGAGTCGAACCTCCAAGCCCTTTCGGGCACTGGTACCTGAAACCAGCGTGTTTACCATTTCACCACCTGGGCACAAGATTAAGACGAGCACAACCGGAAGACGTTTTTAGTATAACCAGATAGGGTAAAATTTGTCAAGTGGAATATCGGTGGCCGGGAGGGCAAAGTCCGCTTGATTCTAACTGTAACGCTCAATCCCTGTGTGGATAAGACCTATTTAGTAGAGGACTTTGCCATCAATAAACTTAATCGGCCTTCGCAGGCGCTTACCGTGGCCGGCGGCAAAGGGCTGAACGTGGCCAGAGTCTACACACGCCTAGGCGGTCAGGCGCTCGCAACCGGCCTGTTAGGCGGGCACAACGGGCATATCGTTCAAACCGCCCTTGCGGGTGAAGGCATCGCCCACGATTTCGTAGAGATCAGTAAGGCGACCCGACTCTGCATCAAAGTCGTAGATCCTCTGCACAAAACAGAGACGGAGATCAACGAGGTAGGGTCTACCGTTTCCGAACCGGAGATGGTTCGTTTCATGGAACATTTTGAACGTCTCTTGGCTAGCCGCCCTTTTACGATGGTGGCCTTCTGCGGTAGCTTGCCGCCCGGCATAGAAGTCGGCTGGGTGAAAACGATTTTGAGGCGTGCTCAACAGGCCGGAGCCAAAACCGTACTGGATAGCAGTGGTGCAGCACTGCACGAAGGGGTTTCGGCCGGCCCCTGGCTGGTAAAGCCGAACCGCGTGGAACTGGAGGAGCTTTGGGGGCATTCGATATCGAGCGTGGAAACGGCTCGATGCGCGGCAAGTGCGCTGCGGAAGAGATACGAAGTTGAAGTTTTTCTGTGTACGTTAGGGGCAGACGGTGCTCTGTGGATTACGGAAAAGGAGGCCTATCAGGTAAAGGCCCCGCCGGTGAATGTGATGAGCGCCGTTGCTTCCGGCGACAGTTTTTTAGCCGGCCTGCTATTGGCCTTAGAAAAGGGCGATTCCGTCGAGAACGCTTTGCGCCTGGCTGCCGGGGCAGGAGCCGCCAACGCCGAGGTTTTAGGTGCCGGCTTCTGCGATGCAGCCACCGTGCAGCGACATGCCCAACAGGCGCAGGTTTTACGGCTAGCGTAGTGGGGAGATAAGGAAAGATGCTTGCATTTCTAGATAGTCCGGTACAACTTATTGCCGTAGCGGTTGTGCTGCTGATCGTTTTTGGGCCTAACAAGTTGCCGGAAATACTGGGGCAGCTCGGCAAGGCCATGCGCGAGTTCCGGCGCTATACCTCCGAGCTAAGCAACACGTTGAATACGAGCTACTACGATAGCTCTTACCAACCAACCCGATACGACAGCTATGGCAACCCCATTCCGGATCAACAGAATAACAACAACGGCTATTCTAGCTCCTCGTATCGGCCACCGTACGACGGAGTGAACATGTATTCGGCCTACAGCAACATCAATGAGCCGCCAAAAGGCGATGCTGCCGCGCCCGCGTTGGCGCCGACCGAAGAGGAGAACGGCTCTCAAGGGATCACGGAGGGCGCCATGGGACCTTCGTTGCAGGAAAACCCGCAGGTTGCTATTCGACCGGCGGAAGGAACGGTGCCGCGCAAGGAGTAGATCGGGTTTGTGGCCGAAATGTGCCAAAATTCCGTAAACAAAATAGGCTAAGAACGTTGTGAAGAGGGGAATAGAGAGATGATCGCCAATATCTTTACGAATGACTGGGGATGGCTTATCGTCCTGGTAGTCATTGTGGTACTCTTCGGAGGCTCCCGCATCCCAGAGTTGATGCGAAACTTGGGCAGGGGCAAGCGCGAGTTCGAGAAAGGTCTCCGCGGTGAAGATGAGGATGACGAGCTGCGCCGGGAGCGCGAGCGAGAAGCCGAAATCCGACGCCGCGTTGAAGAAGAGATGCGACGTGAGGGGCATTAAAGCCCTTTCCATACACCAAATAAAGCCTTCATAGGAGATTGAAGAAGAAAACATGGCCATTGTGCATGGTTTGTTGGGTGTGCTTATCTTTGTGCTCTCGGTGGCGCTCATCTACGTCATCACCATTCAGGAGAGCAAAATTGATGGACTGCAGGGCCAGATAGGCTCGGCCTCTGTCTCGACCTTCAAAGGGAAAGCCGGCAAAGAGGAACTGCTGAACTCGATAACGGCACGGCTGGCAGCGGTCTTGTGCATCTGCTTACTGTTGTATGCCATTCTTGGGCGTTAGCTCCAAGCCATAAGAAGGTAGAAGCCGCATCGGTGGCTCCGTAGGAACCGCTATATATGGAGGGGCAGCAGAGCAGACGCCGTCAACGCCTTATTGAGCGACGGCTTAGTCTATCGGCTTGTGCGCTGCTGCTCTGTGTTTTTCTTCTGGTGTTTTTTGCCCGTTGGCGTGCCGAGATTCCGGCCAACACTCTGCTCGTCAACCAGGTTAGCGCCGATACCCTGGCCTTGTCGTTGAACATAGACATCGGCATTGCCCAGCAGATCGTAGCCTATCGCGAGGCACACCGCGGGTTTTCGAGCGTGAATACGCTGCTGGGTATACCGCTTTTTCCAAAGAGCCAATGGCCCTCGTTAGAGGAACGCCTTTCTGCCTCCCACCTCGATTGGCATACGGCCAACCCCACACAGTTCGCCGCCGTGCTCCACATCCCCTTCTTCCAAGCGGAACGACTTGTAGCCTTTCGCGATTCCCTGCTTACCCAGCTCTCCCCAGAGCGCGTGAGACGCCTCACTCCTCCGTTTCTCATCGAAAAAGCTACTCTATTAGACCCCACCGTCAAGCCGCTTCTAAAAAACTACCTCGTAAGGCGTCCCTCCACCGTTTTTTGGCACTTCTGGATCGTGGCCGGGCTGCTCTGTCTCCTTCTCTTTCTTCTACCCCCTTGGCTACGTAATCGCGGTCGGGTGTTCGGCGATCCGTTCCTGGTACCTTTGGCCATACTTCTATCCGGCTTTGGAGTAGCCCTCCTGTTTAGCCTTCGCGATCCCTTGCGCGACTCGGAAGACTATCTGCATCACGCCTACGGCATCCTTTTGGGAACGGTTCTGTTGGTTCTTTGCGCTCGAATTGCGCCGGAGCGACGCCGCCAGTGGCTGCAGCGCTATCGGTATCTGTGGGGGCTTGGGGCGGCCCTATTGCTGCTGCTACTGTGGCTCTTCGGCCGGGGGCCGGGCGGAGTTAGAGTAACCTTGCTTGGGTTTCAGCCCGTGGAGATCGTGCGCCTGCTGGTCATCTTCTTTCTTGCAAGCTATCTGGGCGAACGCGCCATCGATCTGGCGGAAAAGACCTCTAAAAAAAGAGGCCGCCAACTCCCTTCGTTGGCCGACCTCGGCCCCGTTGTGGTGCTATTCGGATTCACGCTGGTTCTTTTCTTAGTTATCAAAGACCTCGGGCCGGGGCTTTTACTTTTCGGAGCCTTTATTCTCATGCTGATGCTAACCACCGGAAACAACGGCTATCTTTGGAGTGGCCTTATCCTCATGGGCATCGGCAGCTATATTGGCTACCATTTCCGCATTGGGGTTTTTCCGGTCAGGGTGGATATGTGGCTGCATCCCTGGAAAAACGCACACCCTCAAGGAATGCAGCTCGGCCAGGCACTGTGGGCTTTCGGCTCCGGCGGGTGGAGTGGCACCGGCTTGGGGCTTGGCATGCCGCGCGTTTTGCCTCGCGGGGAAGACGATCTGGCCTTCGTGGCCTGGAGCGAAGAGGCAGGCTTCATCGGGGCTTTCCTAGTGGTGCTGGTCTTTTATGCGCTCATTGCGCGAGGACTAGCCATCGCTCGCCAGGCCGCAAACTCCACCGATCGGGCGCTCGCCTGCGGCCTTACCGCGATTTTGATCATGCAGGTGCTGCTTATTTTAGGAGGAGTCACCGGCCTTACACCGCTCACGGGCATTTCGCTTCCCTTCCTCTGTTATGGCGATAGCGCCCTCCTTTCCAGCTTTGTCCTCATCGGGCTATTGTTGGGCATCTCGGCGACGCCTCGCCGTGTAGAGGAGGCCGAGCCTTTACGTCCTGCACTGCTTTCCGTTTCCAAAAAGCTGGAGCTTGGAGTTGCCTTTTTGCTACTTAGTGTCATCGGTTTGGGACGATTAGGGCAGACAATGGTGTTCCAGGCCGATCTGTTTGCTACTCACCCCATCTACACACCCGATCGAGATGGCGTGGTGCGCGCCCACTACAATCCACGCCTATTGGCCATCGCAGAGCGCATTCCGCGCGGCACCATCTACGACCGGCAAGGCCGTGTTTTGGCCACCTCTCGCCCCACCGAGATATTGAAGCTTGTGCCCGACCGACAGCGCGCCGCACAGCTGATTGCACAACACAGCCGCTTCTACCCGCTTGGGCCGTGTGCGGCTTCCCTCATCGGCGTGGTGAACCCGGCAATAGGAGGCCCATCCGGCCTTGAAAAGGCGTACGACACCGTGTTACGCGGCTATAACCACCTCTCAGACCTTATCCAAGACTATCGCGCAAAAGACCTTCCGGGCTATCGCCCCCGCAGAGGCGGCGATCTGTACCTCACCGTGGATGCGGCCCTGCAGAGCATCGCCTACAATGCACTTGCCGCCGTGGCCGATAAGTTGAGCGGTAAGGGGGCCTTGGTCGTATTACAGCCGACGACCGGTGATGTGCTCGCAGCCGTAACGCTTCCCTCGTTCAATCCCAACGCACTCACTCCCATCTCCTATCATCAGACGCTTGTCATGGGGAATGGAGGCCCCCTCTTCGATAGAGCGCTTGACGGCTTTTATCCACCGGGTTCCACATTAAAGGTCGCCACAGCGGCCTGCGCGTTGGATCATCTCCCAAACGCCCTTCACATCGCCGTGCCCTGCAACCGAGTGGCCACGATTCGGTGGCACGTGGGGAAGAAGGTGTATTCGCGAACCGTTCACGATGATCCGCACGACCCTGCTTTCGGCACCATCACCATGCCTGAGGCGTTTCGGGTGTCGTCCAACATCTATTTTGCCACATTGGCCACCCGCATCGGGCCGCAGATGTTTCACGATAGTTTGCAGGAGGATATGGGGTTCAGCCATGTGCCCCCATTGACCGATTTCTACGCCGATTTGGCCGACCTCGGCTACGGTCAGGGACGCATGTTGGCCTCTCCGATGGAGATGGCCGTACTAGCCGCCTCCGTGGCTAACGAGGGCAAGCGCATGAAACCTCGCCTGGTGGCAAGCCTGAAGACGTTTCAACCAGGAGAGCGACGTGAAGAGTTGCCCCCAATGCAGGTGGGGCAGGCCATGACCGCCCAGACCGCAGCCACTCTCCAAGGGTTAATGCGCGGAGTGGTGACAAACGGTACGGCAGCGGGAATTTTTAACGATATCGCCGAGCCGGTGGCAGGAAAGACCGGCACGGCCCAAACGGGTATTTTAGGCGCCAAGCCCCATTCTTGGTTCATCGGTTTTGTTCGTCCCTATGCTTTTGCCTGCGTGATCGAAAACGGTGGCTACGGTCGTTCGGCAGCGGCTGTTGTCTGTCACAACTTTCTACGCCGCCTCTATTAGGCCGTCTGGGGCCGTGGATAAATTTTTTTTGCAAAATGATGCCGAAAATGTTGACAACAGGAACGCCGGTATGTTATAATGCTGTTAGCTCAACCGGTTAAGCGACTTGGAGGGACGCTTAAAAAGCAATGGCACGACGAATTACGATGCAGGAGATAGCGGAGAAGGTAGGCCTCTCTAAATCTACCGTCTCCTATGTGCTTAACGGCCGCGGAGATGCCGTGCGCATTCCCAAGGAGACGCAAAAACGCGTCTTCGAGGTGGCACGCTCGTTGGGCTACCACCCAAACGCCTTGGCGCGCGGGCTTGCCCATCAACGAACCTACACCATAGCCGTAGTCATGCAGTATCCCCTCCTCTTCGCAGGCTGGTCGGGGTTCACCAATGAGCTGCTGCACGGGGTCACAGACGCCGCCATCACCTTGGAGTACGACCTCATGCTGCATACGCGCAAAACCACACCGGATTGGCAGTGGGAAGAGCAAGATACCGTCTCCTCCGAGGCCGCTCGTCTCATGGATGGTCGTGTGGATGGGGCGCTTTTGCTGCGGGATGTGGACGACCCGCTTGCCGAGATTCTCTATGCGCACAACTTCCCTGCCGTCCTCATGTTTACGCACACCACCAAGCCGCACATCTGGTACGTGGATTGCGATAACACAACGGGCGCCGTTTTAGCCGTCGAGCACCTGCTACGTTTAGGGCATCGCAGGATTCTTCATGTATCTGGATCGCCCCATTCCGGTGCCGCTCAAGAGCGCATCGAAGGCTACCGTTGCGCCATGGAACGGGCCGGCATAGCCATAAAAGAGGAGTGGATTCAAGAGGCAACATCGCCAACAGCCGACTTCTCGCAGATCGCCGCCCTCTTTCAGCTCTCTGCCCAAGAGCGGCCAACGGCAGTGTTCGCCTGGAGCGACGATGTGGCCGTACGTCTCATGCAGATTCTGCGTTCGTTGGGGCTACGGATACCTCAGGACGTGGCTATTGTGGGCTTCGACTCCACCGGCATATGCGACCACGTGGAACCGCCCCTCTCCAGTGTGCGACAACCCGTCTACGATATGGCCCATAAGGCGGTTGAGCTGCTGCATGCGCGCTTGCGTGGAATGCGCGTAAAACAGTTTCAAATCCGGGTAGCTCCTACACTCGATGTTCGGCGATCGTGTGGGGCCTACTTGATGTCATGAGGGAGTGAGAGATGAAAAAAGAGATACATCCCGGCATTGTCGCCGCCATCGTGATCGTGCTTGTTGTGATCCTCGGTTTTTTGGCGCTTCGTATGTTTCACAGCCCTGCGGCAGGCAAGGCGCTAACACCACAACAAGCCGGGTTGGGCAAACCGGTTTTGCCCTCCATTCCGCCGCAACCGGCCCGCACAGGGCAACCTTAGAGCAAAAAATTTCTTTCCGTGTGCACATTCAAACCAAACTCAAGGAGATGAAACCAATGAAAGTCGTTTCTACCGCTAGGCAGCGTAGGCTCGGGCGATATGGGTTTACGCTGATCGAACTTCTCGTGGTTATCGCCATTATCGCCATCCTCGCGGCGATCCTCTTCCCCGTCTTCGCCCAGGCCCGCGAGGCGGCCCGACTTACAAGCTGTCTCTCTAACATGCGTCAGATCGGGCTGGGGATAACCATGTACTCCCAGGATTATGATGAGTTCTTACCGCTTGTGCGCGATGTCGACTCCACCTACATCGAGGGAAACTGGAAACACCTCATCAACCCCTACATCAAAAACTATCAGATATTCCGTTGTCCCTCCAACCCGGCCTCGCAGGTTTACGACGAATCGGCCGGTCCTACCACCCCGCCCTACAACCCCAACCTCCCGAAAACCTATCGGGGCTACTTCTACTATCGGGCCTTCTTCAAGTCCTCCGCGCCCATAGGCTCCGGCGATTGGTGGGCAGGCAACCAGTACAGCTCGGTTGCTTTCGACTATCCGGCCAATACGCTCATTGTGGGCGAGAACAAGGATGTCTATCCAGACTACGGCCCGTGGATGGCGGTAATACCCAACGTGGGGCCGAATGCTTGGGGGCCAAGTGGCTCGAACTGGGGTGCTAAACACCGTGGCAGCGACCGGGCGGTAAACCTTACCTTCATGGACGGCCATGCCAAGTTCACTACATGGGATGCCACCTGCCAACAATCTAATCCCGATGGCACCAATATGTGGGCCTATAACCCGACCAACATGAACTTCGGTGGCATGGACTTAAGCTGGCTCAATACCTTCTGCACAACCTTGCAGCAGACGGAAAGCAGCGGTCAACTGCAGTAAAAGTAAACCTGCACTTCAGGAAGGCTCCCTCGTCTCTCGTTGGTGGGAACCGAGGGAGCCTTCACTACTCAAAAAACAAGGAGGGCAAAACGTTTTGAGAGTTCCAAAAGGATATCTCTCCGCTATCCTACTCGGAGGGCTTCTGTTGATGCAGGGAAGACAAATCTCCGCCGCTCCACAACATACTACACCAAGACGATGGTTTACAGGCTCGTATCTTACCGATCCCCTATTAACCGAGGTAGAGCAACGGGCGTTTCGATTTTTCTGGGAACAGACCGATCCCAACACAGGTTTGGTGAAGGATCGCGCCAGCAACATAGGCCCCACAGACACCTACACTGTTGCCAGTATCGCCAGCACGGGCTATGCACTCGCCGCTTTGCCCATCGCAGTGCAACACCACTGGATAACGCCCCAGCAGGGCTATCAACGCGCCCTAGCGACGCTGCGCTTCGTTGTGAATCGCATGCCCAATGTACACGGCTGGTACTACCATTTCGTGGATATGCACACAGGCAAGCGGGTCTGGAACTGTGAGCTTTCCTCCATAGACACGGCACTGCTGCTGCTCGGGGCTTTGTCGGCCGGGGCGCAATGGCCTGGAACGGAAGTACAGCACCTTGCCAATACCCTATATGCCCGGCTTGACTGGCAATGGATGCTAACCAATGGAGGGCAGGAGCCACAAAAACAGGTGCTCTCTATGGGCTGGAAGCCAGAAAGCGGCTTTTTGAACGCCAACTGGGATAGCTACTCCGAGGGCATCATGCTCTACCTACTGGGGATCGGAGCCTCGAAGAACGCGCTACCGGTAGCCTGTTGGTGGGCGTGGAAACGCCCACGATATACCTATCATGGCCTCACCTCCTTCGTAGGAGGGCCTATTTTCCTGCACGAAATGCCCTATGAGTTCTTTGATTTTCGTGGTTGGCGCGACCGCGATGGGTGGGACTATTGGAGAAACGCCGCTAATGGCGTGAAGATCAATCGGCTGTTTTGTCTTGACCATAGGACGGAGCGCAAAACCTATGCCGCCGGCATGTGGGGATTAAACGCCTCCGACGGCCCAGATGGCTATAACGCCTACGGCGTGCCCAAGCCGGAAGACGGGACGGTCTCGCCGACCGGGGCCATCGCCGCCGTGCTTTTTGAACCAGACCAGGCCTGCGCCATCGCTCACGCCATGTACTCGCAGTTTCATGAGCGACTTTGGGGGCGTTACGGTTTTAGCAACGCCTTCAACCTGGATAGGAACTGGTTTGATAAAGATGTCATCGGTATTGATTTGGGTATGGCACTTTTAGGCATCGAAGATGCACGCACCGGTTTTGAGTGGCGACGTATCGCCGCTCTGCCCTCCACAAAACGAGTGTGGCTGCGCATCGGCTTCAGCCGAAACGATGTTACCAAAGGCAGATAGGCTCTACCCTGTCAAAGGCAAAAAGACGGCCACTTTGCTCCCAAATAGGAGGTCAGGCACGACTGGCCTGCTATAAGCATATCGCTTGCAAAAACGGGTAGGATGAGGCCTCCTACCCGTGGGCCCGGTAGACGATGCGCTTACGCCCCTAGAAGCCGTAATAGTATCCCTGATCCCCATAGAGGGTCTGAATGTAGCACACCTGACCGAGATGGTAGCACATGTTCCAGTAGGGACCAGTGATCCAGTAGGTCAAGGTGCCATTCTCACCCCACGGCAATTGCACCGGATCGTCGAGATGTTCGGAGGGGAAAGCCAGAATGGCATGGGCAAGTGACTCGGTCTCGGCCCGTAAGCGCGCCAGAGCTTTCTCTATGGTGTCAAACTCCATGCGAAATCGGTCGGACTGCTCCCGACTCCATTCGGGCTGGCGTCTTTCCGTGAGCGTTTTGGCGGCAAAGCCGTTCAAGTACGCGCACTCTTGAACCAGATCGAGCACCGTGCGGCCTTTATCCAGAGGGCTCCAGGTTTGTTTGTCGGGTGGGGTGGCCTCGGCATGGCGGATGAGGTCATCGGCCCCCTGCCGAACCAGTTTGGCAAACAGTTCTTGGATCGTCGGCATGTGCCTACTCCTTTAAGGAATGGATGTCACGTGACACTTCGCGTGGTCTGAAGCCAGTGGCTTCCCGTAGATACCCACAGCTACGCGAACAGGGTCTGGGTGGCCTTGTGCCTACCCCCTACTTGCGGCGGGCCGGAACCATGCGATTGTCAGAGCGACAGAAAATAGGATACAATAAAAAGTCGCTTTTTGTCGAGTAATTCCCAAAAATTTTTCTTCTCTCCCCAATGCTCCGCTAAACCGAGGCACATCGCGTGCCTTGCCCTCAGGCGAATGCGGTTATACCACCGGCAGGAGTTCCTCATCAGGTTGCCGAATTGAGCAGAGGAATGTTGAGGAAGTACGCTTTTATGCCAACTCAGAGGGTCAGGAGAAAACTTCGTGCCTCCCTTTTCAGCAGCCTCTTCCTGTTGGGGCTGACCTATATGGCACCATCCTCTCCGACCATAGCACAGGCTCAGAACGGCTTTCAGCCGCTTACCCCGGTGCGTCCCGCCTGCCCCGTGCGACTTGGAGGTGTTTTCACCATGGGCCTTGGTGCAGACAGAGACCCTTTGGAAGCCTCCGCGCAAAACGGTACAAAGCTTTCGTCCGACAGCGCCAAATGGATCGGGGACAACTGCGACGTCGTGGCCATTAGCCCAAACTGCTTAGAGCCGCAAACCTACCCTACCATTAGAAAAGAGCACCCACTTTTCAGCCCTCTCCTCTACGTCTACGCCTCCTGCCTATCGGAAAACCCCAACGCGGAAGGCAATGTAGGCGGTTGGACGCCGGCGATGGAGGCGCACGTGCTTACCGATGCTAATGGCAAAGAGATTCCCTACCCTACACCAGGAGGCCATTGGATGGATTTCGGTAGCATCGCCTGGGCGCATTTATGGCGAGATCGGGTGCTTCAGCTCGTTGGTCAATATGGAGCCGACGGCGTGGTGGCGGCCGAACTGCCCATCAACAACACATTCCTACCACAAACACCTGGCAAATATCCAAATTTTGCCGCCAGAGCCGAAGCCACCCTCCGTTGGCTTCGGGCAGCTCGCGCCAAAGGGAGGTTCTTTATGGTGCCGGAGGCCCTTGGATTCGATAGGCCTGCCGGCCACCCCACTCTTCCGCCCCCTCTCCAAGCCGACGCACCTGCCCTTAAAAATCGCCTCTGGGACGACTACTTTCCCTACATAGATGGAGCGTGGGTAGAAGATTGGGTTGAACCCTACTGGACAGGTAAACCGCTCCCAGAATCGGAGTGGGAACGCCAGCAGGAGGCCGCGGAACGCTATTCGCTGAACACCCTTTTCTTCATCGCTGCCGGGGCCTACCATAACCCTGCCGAACTGGAGTATGCCTTGGCCAGCTTTTTGCTGATCGAGCATCGGCAGGGCCGTGTCGCTTTTCAGCCGATGCCGCTCTACCCAGGCCAACGCAACGATGTCGGCTTTAGCCTTCGCATTATGCGCCAGGAAGTGGAACACTATTCAAACTACTTCAACGTGCCCCTCGGGCTTCCACTGCAAGAGCGTCACAAAGTGCCTACTACCGGTGGCATGGTGTGGCGCCGAACGTTCCAAAACGGAGCCGTCTATGTGAACCCCTCTGACACGCGCACCTTAACCCTCAACTTCGGCTCACCGATGCGGCGGCTTAACAATCACCTCGTTCGCAAAATCGTTCTGCCGCCTCACAGCGGCGCCATCCTTCTCTACCAGCCTCCAGGAGACTGACAATGGACAACAACGCTTGGCCGGTTCTCTCTCGTTATGCTCACGAACACACACAAGCTATTGCCCTTCCTGTCGGCGGCATCGGCACCGGGTTCTTCGCCCTCGGTGGCCGCGGACAGCTGACCGAATGGCAGCTTATGAGCCGCCCTAACCGCGGCTGGCGCCCACCCTATGCCCACCTGCTGCTTCGCACTCAGCGCAACATTGGGCAGCAAGAGGAGATCAAGTTGCGGGTGCTTGAGGCGCAAAGCGATGCCGATCTCGGTGCCGATTTCGGTGCCCCTGGCACGCTTATGGGCGTCGCCCGCTTTCCTCACGCTCGTTTTGAAGCCGCCTATCCTTTCGGCCGCGTGATTCTGGAAGATAAGAGCGATGTGCCGGTGCGCGCAGTCATCGAGGCCTTTAACCCGCTTATTCCCCACGACACCCCCAACTCCAGCCTCCCCTTCGGCCTTCTCACCATCACGCTTACCAACATCACTCCCCTGCCCGTTCATGCCACGCTCACCCTCCTGATGACCAACATCATCGGCACCGATGGCATCGTATCCGACCTAAAAGACAATGTTACGGAAACGGCTGAGGCCGCCGGCTGGCGTGGGATGAAGTTCTATAAAGCCCGTGAGCTGCGCACCGCCCAAAACGGCACCATGGCTTTCCTCACCGACGCACAGGAGGTGCACATTGCACGCCGTTGGCCCTTCCAGGGCAGTCCGTGGAATGGAGAGGCTTTGGGGATTATCGACTCGCTCCTTCAAACCGGTCGCTTACCCGATGCCGATCCGAACGTGCCCTGCCCCCCGTCGCCAAATGATACCTGGCATAGCTCCCTCACCATGGTGCTGCCACCTCTCGCTTCTAATGAAAGCCGCACCGTGCATCTCCTCATTACCTGGCACTTTCCGCTGCGCAACCTTCAAGAGGAGGGCTGGTGGTCACCTGAAGCAGGCCAAGACCCCATCCAAACCAACTGGTACGCCACCCAATTTCAGGATGCGCTGGACGTGGCGCGTGGTGTCATTCCACGCTTGCCGGATTTACGCGAGAAAACCATCGCATTCGTGAAGAGCGTTGTGGAGCATCCTGCTCCTCATGCATTACGCGAGGCAGCTCTTTTCAACCTCACCCCTCTGCGCACCCATACCTGCTTTCGGCTTGCCGACGGCACCTTCCTAGGCTGGGAGGGTTGCGCCGGCCAAAGTGGCTGCTGCATCGGCAGCTGCACCCATGTTTGGAACTACGAGGTTGCAACCCTGAGCCTTTTTCCAGACCTCCATCGAAGCATGCTCGAATCGCATCTTAACTACGGTGTTGTGCAGGATGGAGGCGAGCGGTTTCGTCTCTCTCTGCCCCTCATTAACCCGACCTGGTATGGCGCCGCTGCCGATGGGCAGATGGGGCTTATCGTTCGCGTCTACTCTCAATATCTCAACGATAAGGAGCACGACGGCGAAGCCTGGCTGCGAAAGGTCTACCCCACCGTAAAACGCATGCTGGCGTTTGCATGGCTTCCCGGAGGCTGGGATGCGGATAAAGATGGCGTGATGGAAGGCTCCCAACACAACACCTACGACGTAGAGTTTTTCGGTCCGAACCCGCTCTGCACCGGCTGGTATCTTGCTGCCTTAGAGGCGACGGCGCGCATGGCCGAGATCGTCGGCGATGCCGATTTTGCCAACACCTGCCGAGAGTTGCGTAAGAAGGGCGCCTATTGGGTAGATAACAACCTCTATAACGGCCAATACTATCAGCAGCAGATCACCGCCCCTCCCGCGCAGCCGGCCCCCATGACCGCCGTCACCGGTGAGTATCATAATCCCCATCCGCAGTTTCAACTCGGCGAAGGCTGCCTTATTGACCAGCTTGTGGGTCAATACCGTGCAAACCGCTGTGGGCTGGGCGATCTTCTGGATCGTTTCCACATTCGTCAAACGCTCGCTTCCATTTTTCAGTACAATCACCATGAGAGTCTGCGCGATCACTACAACAACATGCGCACCTTCGCCACGCCGGAGGAGGCCGGAACCGTTATCTGCTCCTACCCTCTCGGCCATCGCCCGGAACGCCCCTTCCCCTATTTTGGAGAGTGCATGACGGGCTTCGAATATCAGTTCGCCGTCCTGCTTCTGGACTATGGGATGCGCGATGAGGCCGTACGGGTTGTGGAGGCCGTACGCAATCGGCATGACGGCAAAAAACGCAACCCCTTCAACGAGCCGGAATGCGGCAGCTACTATGCCCGCAGCATGGCCGCTTGGGCGCTTCTCAAGGCGTGGGAAACTACCTCCAAGGCGATATAATATTTTTCAAAGGCAAACAACTATATGGCAACAGACGGCCCATCAAATTGGGGTTTTGAAGTGTGCTGCTCTATTCAAAAAATCGAAAGATTTCTAGGAACCCTTCATTTGCTCTCACCTTGTTTGGGGAAACGTGCCTCTCCCCAAGCTTTGCTTTCTTCATGTCGGCTTTTAACTCCTCCAAGCCTAACTTTCTTCAAGCGGAATCTCTCCCCAACAGAATGTGCAGTCTGCATTGTGAATTGTAACAACTTTAGCAATAAGCACATAAAGAGAATAGGTGATTTTCTTTAACTTGAATCAGCAAAAAGTTTATTTAATCGACTTGATTCACCAATACCGTATCGTGGCGTTCGCTCTCCACAGGTTCCGGATAGTCCAAAACGTAGTGCAGACCGCGGCTCTCATGCCGCTGCAAGGCCGATTCCACAATTAACCAAGCGACCTGGGCAATGTTGCGAGCTTCCCATAACGCCATGTCGGAAGCTAGCCCCACCTTAAGCAAATTTAAAGCCGCCTCTATCTGCTCCCGTGCCTGCAGCAGCCCGGCGGTCGTGCGTACAATGCCCACATTGCGTTGCATGATCTTCCTGATCCGTCGAACGACTTCTTGCCCCTCCGACACTGCCATCGGCTCCCCTAACTGCTCCTCTATCTCCGCAAAAGCCTCGTTCTTCTCTTCCTCCGTCAGCGGTTCAGAGGCAAACTGTAGGCTATGGGTTGCCGCCCGATGCCCAAAAACCATCGCCTCCAACAGCGAGTTAGAGGCCAACCGATTCGCCCCATGCACGCCTGTACAGGCCACCTCACCGGCAGCGTAAAGACGCCTAATGGGCGTGGCACCGTGAAGATCGGTGACAACTCCACCGCACTGGTAGTGTTGAGCCGGCGCTATGGGAATGAGATCGCGGGAGATGTCAATGCCCACCTCCAAACAGCGCGCATAGATGGTTGGGAAGTGGCTCTTAAGCTTCTCCTCAGGAATATGCCTGGCATCGAGATAGACACAGTCTACTTCACGCCGCTGCATCTCACTGACAATAGCCCTCGCGACCACATCGCGCGGCGCCAGCTCTTTCAGAGGGTGATAGCGCTCCATAAACGTCTCTCCATCCTTATGGCAAAGCTTTCCTCCCTCCCCACGCAACGCTTCGGTAATGAGAAAGGCACGTGCCTTAGGGTGGTACAGTGTGGTAGGATGGAACTGGATGAACTCCATATTGGCTATCGGGGCCCCAATGCGCCATGCCATCGCCACTCCATCGCCCGTGGCGACCTCCGGATTGGTGGTGTGTTCGTAAACTCGTCCGCATCCACCGGTTGCCAAAAGAGTGGCCCGAGCGCGGAAAGCAACATAATTCCCAGTCCCTTCATCCAGAGCCAAGACGCCAGCACAAACTCGATGCCCTCCAAGCCGGCGCACCAGCAGCTCACAGGCAAAGTAGTGTTCGAGTATCTCCACCGAGGGCTGCTTGCGCACGGCCTCCAGCAACGTCCGTTCGCACTCCCATCCTGTGTAGTCGGCCGTATGCACAATGCGATTCCGAGAGTGACCGCCCTCCCGCCCCAACGCCAATATCTCCTCGCCATCCGGGCCTATCTCCGTATTGAAACGGGCGCCTAAGGCAATAAGGTCGCGAATGCGCTCCGGCCCCTCGCATACCAAAATCTCAACCGCATCGGGATGGCAAAGGCCGGCACCGGCCACCAACGTATCGTTGCGATGAAGCTCCAAAGAATCGTCCTCACCTAAAGCGCCTGCGATACCCCCTTGCGCCCAACTGCTGTTTGCATCGGTGCGCGATTTCTTGGTCAATAGGGTAACGTGCCCATAGGGCGCCAGCCGCAAAGCGTAGGTTAGCCCGGCCAGCCCGCTGCCTATCACCAGATAATCCGTGTCAAGAACCTTCATCGTCCTCTCTCCTCAACCTAATAGAACGGCCCCGATCACTCTTCGAATCGGGTGCCTCCGTAAAGCACCCTCGCCCTCTTTTTGAAAATCAGGGATGCTCCTCGATCAAAGCCTTCGCCCCGTGTTCGAGCATCCTACGGGCCAACGTCGTCCCCACCTCCCTTGCACGAGAGCGAAGCCCGGCGTGCGTATCAAAGAGCCGCTGCCTTCCATCCGGGCTTATCACAACCGCATCGAGCACTACCCAATCCCCATCAAGATAGGCCGAAGCGCCCATCGGAACCGTGCAGCCACCGCCCAAAGCCGCCTGGAAGCTCCGCTCCGCCTCCAAGGTGCAGGCCGAGTCGGTGCAGTGCAACGTGGCAAAGAGAGCCATAAGGTCTGCTCTATCTGCCCTCGCTTCCACGGCTAAAGCCCCCTGCCCAGGGGCCGGCAGGCAGACCTCTTTAGGGAGAATCTGCGTGATCAGCCCCTCCCACTCCGCTCCCAGCCGATGGAGGCCGGCGTAGGCCAAAATCAGAGCATCGCACTGCCCCTCTTTCAATTTACGCAGGCGGGTATCGAGGTTGCCGCGCAGCTCCACAAACCGAAGGTCAGGCCGGATATAGGCCAGTTGTGCCCGCCGTCGAGCGCTGCTTGTGCCGATAACGGAGTCCTTCGGCAAAACCTCTAAACTGCAGGCCTCCCGCGCGATCAACACATCATTGGCGGCCTCCCGCGGCGGAATGCAGATAATAGAAAGACCGTCCGGCAGCTCGGACGGTAGGTCTTTCGCGCTATGTATGCCCACATCTATCGCACCCTGCAGCAGAGCCTCTTCTATCTCCTTCACAAACATTCCTTTGGTGCCCACCTGCGTGAACGGTCGGTCACGCTGCTTATCGCCGGTGGTTTCAATAACAACCAGCTCTACCTCAATCTGAGGATGAAGCTGTTGTAACCTATCCGCCACCCACCGGGTTTGTGTTCGTGCCAAGAGGCTGCCGCGGGTGCCAAACCGCACCTTTTGAACGGGCGTTTCCACAGGACTTCTTCTACCTCATCTTTTTCTACGCATCACATAGCCCAGAAGCTTCGCGGAGAGGCAACTAACGACTTAACTCATCACGATAGTCGTAGTGGCGCGTATGCGCTTCCTCTAGGTATGCTGCCAGCAGATCGATGGCGCCCTGAATGTCCTCCACGTGCGCCATCTCGTTTACCGTGTGAACATAGCGCACCGGCACCGAAAGCGTAAAGGAAGGCACTCCACCTCGGCTGCGTTGTATTCCACCGGCATCCGTGCCCCCTCTTGGCAGCATCTCCAACTGATACTTAATTTGCCGCTGTTCGGCCACATCGCGGAAATGGCGCACGAGCTTTGGATGGCAGATCAGGGAGGAGTCGACGATCTTGATGGCGACCCCCTCGCCCAAACGGGTCACCTGCTCCGATTCGGGAGCGCCGGGAAAATCAACCGCCAGCGTAACATCCAAAGCGATCCCAATATTCGGCTCTAGGGCGAAGGCCGCCGTGGTGGCACCTCTCAGACCCACCTCCTCTTGCGTGGTGGCTACCGCGAAGATATGGGCGGGCACGCGCTTTTCTAGTTTACGAAGGGCTTCGATCATCACAAAAACCATGAGGCGATCATCTAAGGTCTTGCTCACGACCATGTCGCCCATGCGTGTGCAGGCGCGATCCATCGTCACCATATCACCGATCTCCACCAACTCCTTCACCTTCTCACCGGGCAGGCCTAAATCCACAAACATATCCTCTATTTTTAAGGCCTTGTTGCTCTCCTCCGGTGTCTGCAGGTGCGGCGGTTTGGTGCCCGGCATCAGCACCCCCGGCAACCGCTGACCCGAACGACTGTGCACAAACACACGTTGCGACACTAGATTACGAGGGTCCCAACCACCTACCGGCAGAAGTTTCAGGAAGCCACGGTTATCAATATGCTTGACCATGAAGCCTATCTCATCCATATGCGCCGCGATCATCACGCGCGGCCCTCCCTCCTCACCGCGCCTGTGACCGATAAGATTGCCCATGGCATCTACATCGAGAGTGTCTACCAGAGGCCTAAGGGCTTCGGCCACCACTTGCCGTATCGGCTCCTCACGACTTGGAATCCCCGGTGTTTCGCATAGCGTTTTTAGCAGTTCGAAATTCAAGGGCTTTCCCCTGCCTTTCTTTGAAAATTTGAACTAATAGTACCCGCATTCAAGCGACGTACCCTATAGTTTGCCCTTTAGGACTCCGATAATAGAGGGGAAAGCCATCTCTGGCCTGAATCCTCCCACGGAGGCGATCCCATTCGATGCTCATTAGAGAGTATGAAGCCAACTCCCTAAAGGAGTGTCTCACGCAGATACG
>Ga0209061_1003020_pt1 | contig 19302 bp, 18 predicted proteins | sample Coa_R1_10_FD_187157 | JGI IMG/M metagenome (GOLD analysis project Ga0209061, IMG submission 187157) | Surface soil microbial communities from Centralia Pennsylvania, which are recovering from an underground coalmine fire - Coalmine... | ecosystem: Environmental > Terrestrial > Soil >...
CGCGTGCCGAGCTCGACGAGCTGCGCCGGGCGCTTGACGACCTCCTACTGCTCGCCCCGAACCTCCCATGGGAAGGAGCCCCAGTCGGCCCGGGTGAAGAGGACAACGTCGTGATCCGTACCTGGGGGGAGCCGCCGGACCACCCCTTCGAACCGAAGGATCACGTCGAGCTGTTGGAGACGCGCAGTTGGGCGTACTTCGAACCCGCGAGGAGAGCGGCCGGCGACCGCGCCTACGCGCTTCGGGGCGATGCCGTGCTGCTCGAGCGGGCGATGCACTCGCTCGCCATCGACCTGCTCACTGAGCGGGGCTTTGAGCTCGTGACCGTCCCGGCCCTCGTGCAGCGGGAGGCCCTCGTAGGGACTGGCTTTTTGCCCGGTCACGGCGAGGAGATCTACTTCCTCGAGCGCGACGGCGCCTACCTGGCCGGGACCGCCGAGGTCGGGCTCGTCGGCATGGCGAGCGGAGAGATCTTCGACGTGCGGGCACTGCCGATCCGGTTCGCGGGCATCTCGCCCTGTTTCCGGAGGGAGGTCGGCAGCGCCAGTCGCGACGTCCGCGGACTGCTTCGCGTCCACCAGTTCGAGAAGGTGGAGCAGTTCGTGATCTGCGAGGCCGACCCGGACGAGTCGGCACGCTGGCACGGCCGCCTCCTCGACTCGGCAGAGACGATCCTCCAACTCCTAGAGCTTCCCTACCAGGTCGTCGAGACGTCCACCGGCGACATGGGGCTCGGAAAGTTCCGCATGAACGACATCAACACCTGGTTCCCGTCGCTCGGGACGTACCGCGAGACGCATTCGTGCTCGACACTGCACGACTGGCAGGCGCGACGAGCGAACATCCGGTACCGCGATGCCGAGGGAACTGTGCGCTTTGCCCACACCCTGAACAACACCGCGGTTGCCACGCCCCGGCTGCTCGCCGCCTTCGTCGAGAACCACCAGCAGGCCGATGGATCAGTGGAGCTCCCGGTTGCCATACGCCCCTACCTTGGCGGCCGCGAGCGCCTGTAGACATCGACGGCATGCTGCTGGCCTCAGGCCTGCGCTACTTATCGGTCTGTAGACCCAGAAGTAGCACCGCCCCATCGTGGCGGCGTGGAAGGAGAGCTCCAGCGACGGCTGGGCCGGCAGCTGCGCCGGCGCCGACTCGAGCTCGGGCTCAGCCAGGAGGCATTCGCTGACGTGCTCGACGTGCACCGGACCTACATGGGGGGCATCGAGCGCGGTGAGCGGAATCTCACGTTGAGGACGGTCGAGCGGCTCGCCGAGCGGCTCGGCGTCGACCCGCTCGACCTGATGAGCCACGACGCCACCGAGGCTCACCGGCCCTCCTGACCGGCACCGGCAATGCCGCTGGGCACGGCGGGGCAGCAATCGTCACACCCCAGCCGTAGCCTCTCGGCGCGCGCAGGCGCCGTCGCGCTCTCGGGCAGCAGGCCCCTCGACCGATGCCCGGATGCCTCGGTCGGTGACCAGGAGGCGGGAGCGGGATGGCCAACAGCGACGACACGACCCCGGACATCACCATTCATGAGCTGCAGCGCCGTCTCGAAACGCTGGAGCAGTCCGTCATTGAGCTGGGCAACCAGGTGACGACGCGTCGGTTCGCCGTGCTCGACGGCGACGTCGAGCGGCTCGTGGCGGAGACCGTGGAGGGGGCATTTGAGCTCCGGCTGGAGCTTCCCACGTCGAAGTGGAGCTCCAGCGCATCACGAAGTAGCGATGATCCCTCCAACGGGAATCGCACTGCGGTGCTCGTCTTCACCGTCCCCGGCGAGGCCGACCTCCCGGCCGGCCTCGGTGTCCAGCTCTGGGCCAGGGGCAACCTCATGCGCGAGCTAACGTGGTGGGGGGACGAGGAACACGAGACGAGCGAGACGGCTGGTCGGGGTGAGGGCAGTACGACTCCCGGTCCTACGGGGTCTCCTTCTCCACCTCGGCCCGGAGCTCCGGAGCCTCCCGGGACGGCGCCAACATGATGGGTCACCCGCTCCCCCGGTTTCGCTCGCGGCGAGCGGCACTCACCACGCCGTTCACCGGCCCCGACAACCTGGGTTGACACCTCCCGCTGGTTCGCGCGGAGCACCCTCCTTCCCCCCGGGATCATGGCGGAGGTCGAACCGGCGCTGGCCCGAAGCAGCCAGTGCCACCTGCAACAGGAGCAGGGCCAGGGCAGCGGCCTCGCGAGACAGGAGGTCGCCCTCGCTGCTCTGCGCGACCCCAGCTCCGGAACGGCGTGGCGGTCGGGGTACCAACCGGAGACCCGCATGGTCGCCAAAGCTCTGCCCGCCCGATCGAGAGGGTGGTCAGCATCCGGTCGGCCTCCACGGCCTCAGAATTCCAGCTGCGCTGAGCTCCTCCTAGCGCGCCCATTCCGCATCATCCGAGTGCGTCCGCTCACGAGAGGAGGACCCTTTCCCGGGCTCCGGCCCCGATCGTGGGGACGCGACGGAGCATGCTCACCTCGCCTCTTCGGCGGCCGATGAGGCAGCCGGGCAGCTTCCGGGCCCCGAGGACCAGGGCGAGCCTGCCGGGCAGCTTCTCGCGAGCGAAGTCCCGCTCCACGGCAGCAAAGCCGCGCTGACGTGGCCGGGCCGCAACGACGTCAGCGCGGGATCACTGGTCGAAGCGGATCGGCAACGGGTTGTCCTGCTGGACGATCCACCGATTCCCGTCCGGGTCTTCGATCGCTACAGAGCGCCCCCAAGGTGCCGACTCGATCTCGTCGTCGTCGTCGAGCACGCCGTGGCCTCGCAGCTCGGCGACCGCCGCATCGATGTCCGGCACCGACAACACGGTCCCCGCGAGAGTCCCAGGTGGCATCGACTCGTACCAGGTGGTCAAGGTCACCGCTGTCTCGCAGCCGGGGGGGCGCAGCATCACCCAGCGCAGGTCGTCTCCGAACTGCTCGTCCATGAGAACCTCGAAGCCGAGGACCTCGACGTAGAACGCTTTTGCCACGGCGGGATCCCGCACCGGCACGGAGATGACGCTGATGCGGTGACCTTGCACGTGCCGGCCTCCTCGCAGCTGCAGGTTGCGCGACTCGGCGTCAGTCGACGATTGCCTGGTAGACGAGCCGGCGGAGCTCACGGCGGAGCGGGTAGGTGCCCGAGGGGAGCAGCTGCGTCATGAAGATCACGAGCAGGTCCTCGATCGGGTCGACCCAGAAGATCGTGCTCGCCGCACCGCCCCAGGCGAACTCCCCCTCGCTCGCAGGGACCTTCATGGCGGCGGGGTCGATCACGACGGAGAAGCCAAGGCCGAAACCGAGTCCCTCCTCCGCCTCGCCCGAGACCGGGCGGCCGAAATGCGCCATGTCCTGGTTGCCGGGAAGGTGGTTCCGGGTCATGTACTCGAGCGTGCGCGAGCCAAGGAGGCGGACGCCATCCAACTCCCCCCCGTTCGCCAGCAGCTGCGTGAAGCGGTAGTAATCACCGATCGTGGAGACGAGTCCCCCACCGCCCGACAACACTCTCGGCGGGCGCGTGATCAACGAGCTCATCCGCTCGCTCGGGACCGCCTTCCCGGTGACGGCGTCCGGCAGGTAGAGCGTCGCAAGACGATCGACCTGGTCCTCTCTTGCGTAGAACCCGGTGTCGTCCATCCCGAGCGGTCCAAGGATGCGGTCCTTCAGGAAGGCGTCGAGAGGCTGCCCCGAGAGCACCTCGACGAGCCGCCCGACGACGTCGGTGGCGTGTGAGTAGTTCCAGCTGCTCCCCGGCTCGAACAGCAGCGGAAGCCGAGCCCACTGCTCGCAGGCGCCGGCGAGGTCGACGTCCTTCGGAGTCCCCCACTCGAAACCGGCGGAGCGATAGATCGCATCGACGGGATGGTTGTACATGAACCCGTAGGTCATTCCGGAGGTGTGCGTGAGCAGGTGCCAGATCCGGATCGGCTCGGCAGCCGGTCGCAGGATCGGGGTCACCGACGACCCTCCGGCGAAGACCTTCGGCTCGGCGAACTCGGGCAGGTAGTTCGCGACCGGGTCGTTGAGGTCGAAGCGGCCCTCCTCGTAGAGCATCATGGCCGCCACCGAGGTGATGGGCTTGGTCATGGAGTAGATGCGGTAGACGGTGTCCGCCTCGATCGGAAGCGAGCGCTCGAGGTCGCGCAGCCCGGCCATGGTGAAGTGACCCACCTCGCCTCCTCTCGCGACGAGGAGGGCGAAGCCGGCGAGCTGTCCCCGATCGAGATAGCCGCGCATGTGGGAGTCGAGTCGTCGAAGCCTCTCAGCGTCGCAGCCGATCTCCTCGGGGTCCACGGTCTTCGGTGGGATCGCCATGGGGGCAACCATAGGCCAGTGAGGAAGACCCCTCCCGGCCGACGGAGCGTGCAATGAGGCGCGGGATCCATTGATGGAGCTCTCCGACGTCGCCGCCGGAGCGCACGTCCACCACCCAGCCGGGATGATTCGGCTCCCGGCCGAAGCACAGGTCGGGTCCGGTCGTTGGCTCCGCGAGCGAGGACGTCGTCGTCGGCCCACGGCGTCCCCTGACTCAGCCTTCGGCGAACATCAAGGAGCCGCCGGTTGCGGCGAACAGCTAGCCGAGCCGGCTACAGCGTCGCGGAAGACCACGACAGGGGCGATGTCGGCTGCGGGCGAGGTGGGCAGACGGCAGCGGTCGAGAGCAGACGCGGGTCGGAGCGGCATCAAGACGCTCCTTGAGGCGCCTCGGCGACAAGCGTGGGGCGCTCTTCCGCGAACCAGCCAACGGCTCGAGCGGGCTGGGTGGGCGCCGTGGCCGAGGCTGCAGAAGGGCCAGGCTCCTCCGGTGGTTCGTGCAGCCGCTGAGCGGTGGCGACCACCGGCGCCGGCACGCAGCGGCGCACCGTTGCGGCCGCCAGGCCTCATGACCCTGCCGCTCGGGCGGCCTCCTCCAGGGCAGGTACTGCGGCTGTCGCGTCCTCACCGTGGAAGTGCCACGAGTCCTCGGTACGCCGCCTGGTGATCCAGGCGAACACCAGCCCGAGGGCGAGCAGTACCGCGAAGGTCTCGTCGACCCCGTTGCCGATCGCCCTCGGCCCGTAGACGAAGAACGCGACTAGCAGCGCCCCCATGGTGGCGCTGGAGAAGACGGACCCCGCGAGCAGCAGGCGGTGACCGTGGGGCCGGAGCCGGACATCGGGGAGCCGTCGATGGCCGACGGTGAGGAAGACCAGAGCCGTGACGGAGTCGAGGAAGAACTCGGCGAGGAGGAAGAACCCGGCCGCGGAGAGCACGAGGTTGAAGAAACTGGAGAGCGAGGAGACGAACAGCTGGATGGCCACGACCACGGTCGCGCTGCCGAGGCTGACGGCGACGGCGACCCACGGGACGCGAAAGCGGTTGACTCGGCTGAAGGCCTCGGGGATCAAACGCTCGCGGCCCATCGCGTAAAGGGCACGGGTGAGGATGAAGCTCGTCAGCCAGAGACCGCCCGCGGTCGAGAGCAGGATCGGGACGAGCATCACCACCGGAGCACCAGGGATGAGCCGGTGCGCCCAGACTGCGAGCGGATCGACCGAGCCTGCAAGGGAGTGGAGGGGCGTCTCCGACATCATCAGCGGATACAGGACGGCATAGAACAGGAGCGCCCCGAAGGCTCCGATGATGCCGCCGAGGCCGGGGTCTGATCGCGGCCTGACCGCCTCCTCGGCCGCGTAGCTGTCGATCTCCCAGCCGTCGAGGATCGTCGCCGCGATCACGGCCACGACGAGCATCCCGCCGATTGGCGGCGCGCCGAAGTGGATCGGCACCGACAGTGCCCTTAGGCGCGCCAGGCCGATGATCCCGAACGACGCCAGCGCCACCATCTCCACGAGGAAGAACAGCTGCGTGATGCGCGCCGTCGGGCGACTCCCGAGCAGAAGCGGCGCCGCCGCGAAGGCGACCCAGAAGAGCGTCACGGCCAGGTGGACGACAGCGGGTGCCTGGTAGTGAGGAGCGACCAGCGCGAGCGTGTAGGAGCCGGCTGGGATGGCGATCGGCGGGATCGAGAGGAAGTAGGCGAGGATGAGGATCCATGCCTGGTACCTCGACACCCCTCGACCCACGATGCGCGCCGACCAGTGGTATGACGCTCCCGCGTGCGGGAAGTGCCGGTTGAGCAGGCGGAACACAAAGCTCGAGATGATGAACGGGACGGCGAGGATTCCGATGGCCGGAAGCGTCCACCACCCTGCCTGGGCCGCCATCACGCCCCCCGTCGCCGCCACCGAGAACATCGGCCCGACACTCGAGACCGACAACGGGACGAGGTCGCGCAGCCCGAAGGACTGGGCGAGGCCAGGACCCGCGTCCGGAGTAGACGAAGACTTGCTGGGGACAGCCTGAGGCACGAGGAAGGAGACTACTGCGACGACCTCGCACCCCCTACCAGCTCGCTACATCGCAGAACCCTGGAGCATCTCTCATCGCTCGCAAGGTGCGGTCGGTTGCAAGACGACGCAGACGGCAACACCGTCGCCGTGACTGGGCAGTCCGGTGGGCCGGCAACCTCCGACCCGCTCACGAGCTCGACCTGTGCCGGCACGACCTGCAACGCCCTTGCGGCACGCCGGCCGTCCCGAGTGGTTCGCCGTACCGGGAAACTCCCATGGGCACACAGCCTCGTCCTCGGCTCACCCGCCCGAGCAAGACCCTCACTCGCCAGACCACGGGTGCTCGTTCGCGTATGCTTCCCGCCACAGGACAGAGCCAACCAGGGTTATGGACAGCGTAGGACCACGCGCTCCCGCCTGAGAGGCAAAAGTCCTGATGGAGAGGTGCGAGAGCGGCCGAATCGGACTCACTGCTAATGAGTTGACCTGGGAGACTGGGTCCGAGGGTTCAAATCCCTCCCTCTCCGCTCGATGGCTGGGTATCCGGTCTTTCGGCCCTGGTCCCGGCTGCCCAACCTGATGCCGGTCGCCTTCCCGCACCGTGCCTGCTCGGCCGCAGTCAGCCCGCTTGCATCAACTGCTGCCTCAGAAAGTCGCCGACCCGCCGGGTCTGCGCCTCGATGGTCTCCTCGTACGACCAGCGCCAGGCCGCCTCGATCAGCTGTGCGCGCCGTACCGGATCGGAGTCGAGCAGCTCGATGGCGTCGAGGATCGCATCAAGATCACAGGGTGGCACGAGAAGGCCTCGTTCACCATTCCCGAGCGCCGACGCGACGCCGCCGACCGCCGTCGCGACTATCGGCAGGCCGAAGGCTGCGGCCTCATAGAGGATTTGGGGTTGGCCCTCGGTGAGCGAGACGTGGAGCAGCATCGTCGCCCGCTCCCGATAGAGCGCCGCGAGCTCGTTGCGGATCAGCCGGCCGTGGAACGTGATGTTGGTCAGTCCCCGCTCCCCTGCCTCCCGCCGCAGATCGTCCGCCATGGAGCCGGTGCCGGCGACCTCGATGTTCCAGCGCCCGCCCTGCTGAAGCGCGGCAGCGACGTCCAGCAGCAGGCGCGGGTTCTTCTCGGGGTCGAGCCGCCCGACAACGAGGATCGTGCTGGACCCGGGCCAGGCACGAGCGAGCACGCGCTCGAGCGGGAGGAACTGCTCCTGACGCAGCAGTGAGATCCCGGTCTGGAGGACTGTGACGCCGTGCGCGGCGTAGATCGAGGCCATCTCTCCACCTACCACGATGGCCCCCGCCGACGCGAGCCGCAGGTGAGCCTGCTGCATCGCAGCGGCTGCCGGCCGAACGAGCCGATGACGCCACCCGGCCGTCCGATGTCTCAGATAGTCGTTCAGGTTCTCTCGCACTCCTACGAACACGGGGATGCGACGGGCACGCGCCTCCATCCCGAGGAGAGTTCCGAGCGGGTGTGGGCCGAACAGGAGCAACGCGTCACAGTCCGCAAGCTTCCGATGCCACCGCCACCAGCTCCTTGGCGTCGCGCGCGCCACAGCGGCCAGCCGGTGCAGGCTCGGGTAGAAGGGAAGCTCCACGAAGTGGACGGACCCGCTGGCGGGCAGCTCGAACGGTGCCCGCCCCGGAACCGGGTCCACCCGCCCGAACAGCACCAGCTGGCCCACCTGCCCAGCCAGCTCGGACAGCCACGAGATGAAGGCGGTGGTCGTGGAGATGCCGCGGTCGTCGCGGCGGTAGGAAAGGTCCGCGTACACACCGAGACGCAACTCCGAGGCCGGCACCCGACTTCGAGCGGTGGTGCCATCCTGCGAGCGGTCCGCCAGCCTGCCCAATCGCCGGGCATGGCGTCCGCAGCTTCGGTCAGCGAGAGCGAGGAGGTCGCCGCCGAAGCTCTCCCACCCGTTCCCGAAGGCGAAGTAGCCGTGGTCGGAGAGGACGAGGCGGAACGGGGTCGCCAAGTGGCGGAGCGGTGCGTCCCGGTACGCCGCTCTTCTCCGCAGGTAGGCGGACCGGGCGCGCATGCGGTCAACCACAGCTGCATCGAGCACCACGCCCTTGTCACTCAGATGGTCGATGACCCCGTCAAGCGTGTTGGCCGTCATGGTCCAGTTCCGCACGTTGCGGCTGGTGTCCCGGCGCCCGAGCACGCCGATCACGCTGTCGTCGTGTTGCCGGTACATGGTGAGCACTGCCGGGCACAGCGCCATGGTGCCCCTGGCCGAGGTCACGAGCGCGATCCAGTAGTCGTAGAAGACGTCGGCGCCCACCGGCCACAGGTCTCGCTGCAGCGCCTCCCGTCGAATGGCGATGTTGTGGCCCATTATGAAGTTCCGGCTCCCAAGGACGTCCGACGACGCTTCCGGAACGACACCGTCGAGCGCGATCTCCCAGACCGTCCGGGTCGCGGGCTCGCTGGATCCCGCGGTGAACGGGCGCGAGTTGCAGCAGACGGCCTCGACATCCGGCCGATCGAGGTAGGAAAGCAGCGTGGCAACCTTGTCCGGCAGCCAGACGTCGTCCTGATCGCAGAAGAAGACGACATCGCCCTCAGCGCTCTCGACGAGACGGCGCACGTTGGCGCATAGCCCGATGTTGACGTCGCTCGGCAGGGTCCTCACGACCACAGGGCTGATCGAGGCGAACTCGGCGACGACGTTCAGCGTCGCGTCGCTGGAGCAGTCGTCGGCTACGAGGATCTCGTCAGGCACACGGGTCTGGGCGAGAAGGCTGTCGAGCTGCTCGCGCAGGAAACGCTCGCCGTTGTAGGTCGGGATGCAGACCGACACCCGGAAACGGTCGACAGGACGGCGGCTCCCGAAGCTCGCGTCCGACGGCTCACCCTCCGGCATCGCCCTCGTCGGATCCCCTTCCGGTGTCCGGCGGCGCCTCGGAACCCGGGGCTCCTGAGCTCCCCGTCGACTCCTCGCCGCCCTCGGGTGAAGAGGCTGGCGGCGACCAGGAGATACGGGGTGGCGGAGGTTTCGGCGAGACCGCCGGCCACACCGACGTCGGTGGGGGCTGCGGCGCGGACGGAGCGGGAGCTGAACCAGGCTGGGCCGAGGGTCCGGCGGTGTTCCACGGCGGAGGCGGAGATGCCGGGGGGTTCCACGGAGGTGGCGGACCCGGCGACGGCGGAGTTGGCGGTGGATAACCGGGCGGTGGGTACCTGGGCGGACCCTGCGGTGCGACTCCCGCTGCTGGAGAGCCGGGCCGCGAAAGACCAAGGTTGGCGGCAACCTCGCCAAGGTTGACACCGCCTTCCTTCCGGTTCTTCAGGTCGAAGAACAAAAAGGCGGTGATGATGGGGAGCCATGGGGCAAGAAGCAGCTCGACGACGAAGCTCACGAGGAGCCCGAGCACTGACCCCCCGACCCCTGCCGACCCGAGCCCCCCGATCACGAACTGCATGATCAGGCTCACCACGCCGGCAAGGATCCCCGCGAGAAGGAGTGCCCCGAACGTGCCCCAGAAGCGCCCCCGCACGAGCTGGAACGATCTTCCTACGACGGCCGCGCCGTGGCGGCGCTCCAGCACCACGATCGGCAGCACGAGCGAGAGGCTGACCGCCACGTAGACGCCTGCCGCGAACACGAGGAGGAACAGCAACGAGGCGTACGGTCCTAGGTGCACAGCCACCACGAGGCCGCTTAACACGGTCAGCAAGGCGCCGCACGCAACAAACAGGAGCGAGATCAGTACGAGCACCCACAGGATGGAGCGCGCCCGCTGCAACCCAAGCCGGAGCGCAGACCGCCAGTCCGGCCGGCTCCCGACGTACCCCTGCCCGACGACGGCAACCAGCGCAGCAGCCTGCACCAACTGCAGGAGCAGGTACAGGAGGACCACGACCCCGAGCACGACGAATGGCACGACGAGGCTCGCCCGGGTCCCGCTGTACCTGATGGTTGTCACGCCGTTGGTCACTCCGGTGTGTACCCGGCGCAATACGGGATACCACACCACCCCGAGCACCGCGAGCATGACGATGCCGGCGATCCCGCTCAGCACGATGGGGATCGCTACGAGCTGCCGGAACAGCCTCCGGTACGCCTCGAACCCCTGACTGATGATCTCCGTGGCCGAGAGCGGCCGGAACCGCGACGTAGGTGGGCTCTGCACAGTCTCCGCGGGACCCTCCGACAGCGCACGCTCCGGCCCCGGGAGCGAGCGAGTCCAGCGTACCCAAGTCAAGGCCAAAGTCTTGGATCAGGGGTCATCAGAGCGGGTGTACCAGCTCTCTCGCCCCCGCCCCGGCCCGGTTACACTCTCGGTTCGCAACTCCAGCGCTCGTAGCTCAATTGGAGAGAGCATCTGACTACGGATCAGAAGGTTGGGGGTTCGAGTCCCTCCGAGCGCGCCGGACCGGGGAGGTCTTCACGTTTCACGCGGGGACCACTTCACGTTTTGAGCCGGCGCCATCGTTGCAGAGGGTGGTGACCTAGCGGGCCGCCGACGTGTGAGACGAGCGGGACGGCCGGTCCGGAGCCCTTGAGGCGCCTTTGTCGGGTCGCACCGGCGTTCTCGCGCAAGGGTCGGCGACTACGGGGGTGTGCCGGCCGATGCCCCGGCGAGGTCACCGAGGGTGGTACGTCGGCGTCGTCGGGTCCGGGGTGGTTGTCCGGCTTTCGCCCGGCGGCGGTCTTCTTCTTGGCGGGCGCAGAAGGCGTCGGCGACGGCCAGGTTGCGCACGGCGATGGCGGTGGCGAGCCACAGGGTCATGGGGGTGAGCCCCATCGTCCGGCACCATCCTCGGGCGATGTCGATGGTGGCGGGGTCTTTGATCCGGGCGTTGGCCCGCTCGGCGGCACTTCGCCGGGCCTAGGAGCGACGCCAGGCTTTGGAGGGATAGTCGTGGCGCTGGGCGGTCTTGGCGGTGACGCTGGACCCCACGGTGATGGTCTGCTGGGTGCAGCACAAAGGAGGGTGCTCGGGTGGGTCGAGGACCTCGGGTCGTGTGAGGGCAAGGACCATCGAGCCTGGGCGTAGCGGGCAGCGGACCTTGCCCAAGAGGGCCGGGCACATTCGCCGGTGGTAGCCGTCGTGGTCGTCGCCGCTGACGCGACCGAGCTTGTAGCGGGCGAGCTCGTCGGCCCGTTGGTCGTCCGCCTCCTCTTGGCTCGCCCCGCGCTGCAGCGGCGCCTGGCCGAAGAGGGCCACCGGCGTCATCGGGCAATAGAGGCTCCCGTGGTGCAGGACCGCTCCGGCGTGGGTGCCCTGGGTGCCCCGGTCGTTCGGATGGAGGTCCATGACGAGGCTGGCTCGGGCGGCCCGCAGCGGCAGGGCGAAGTGGGTGGGCAGCCGGTGGGCGTAGCCCGAGTCGGCCACCACGTCGCCGAGGGGGATCCCCGCCTCGGGCAACCCGACCAGCACGCTCACCATCGCCGGCACCGGGTCGTGGTTACAGCCGACGAGGTTCATCCGCCGGACAAGCTCGGGGGTGTCCCGGCCGCCGGGGTCGTCGCTCACCATGGTCGAGAGCGAGAGGTAGTAACCGAAGAACAGCTCGTCTTCTCGCCCGGCCCCCCGCCCTTTCGGTGCCCCCAGGATGCCTAGTCGTCGGCGTAGTGGCCGCTCGGCTTGGTTCTTCTGGTGGAGAAGGACTCGACGTCAGTCCAGTCGACGGCGAGCGACGTCGAACCCACCTTGAAGTGTCCTTCCACCGAGGCCTCCACCACAGCGTCGGTCACCGATTGGAGGACCTCGCTTGGTGCGCCGTTGGGCTCGTCCTTGCCCAAGGCGCCCACCATGAGGGAAAAGGTCCGCTCCACTTGGCGATACGTCAAACGATGCGGTCCGTTCCGCCAGTCGACGTCGACCCCGAGGCGCCGGCGGTCGGGGTCGGGAAGCGAAAGCAAGCAGCGGTGCACCCGGCGCAAGTGGGCCGGCCGGCCCTCGGCCTGGCACATCGCCATGCCCACCAGCAGGGTCCGCACGCAGAGCTGGCGGGGTCGGACCCCGACTGGCAGGAGGACCTCGAGCACAGGGGGCGATCCCCGAGCGGTCGACGACCGCCTCGATGCGGGCGAGGTCGACGCTCACCGCCGGCCGCCGAGCATCGTCACCATCTCGTGCTCGGCGGGCACCGCCAGCCCTGCCACGAGGTCCCCCAGCCGCTGGGAGCAGGTGATACCGGCCGCCTACATGAAGGCCTTGAGGCCGATCGAGTCGGCCACCTCGGTGAGCCAGGTGGCCCGCAGCCGGGTGATCTCGAGGCGCGCGAGGCCGGTTCCCCCAGAGAGCGCCGAGGTGAGCGGCGTGGTGACCTTGCGCCGCTCGGGCGATGTCCCCCCGATGAGGAGCCGTGGCCCGGCGAAGTCGGCCGCCGCCAGGAGCCGGTCGTGATACCGGGTGAGGACCGGCACCACCCGGGGCCTGCGCCCGGCGCGCACGGAGACGACCACCCCGCCGAAGCGAGCGGCGACGTCGGTGCCCCGCAGTGCCTTGAGGTCGGCGCCAAGGAGCCCGGCGCCCGCGCCGAGACCGACGAGGGCGCCGGCCCGCATGCGGCGCGACTCGGTCGGCTGGGCGTCTGCCAGGGCCAGGTACGAGGCGATCTCGGCGCTCGTGTAGGGCGCCTTGGCCTGCTCTCGAGGGAGCAGGACCGGCGCTGGACCCATCGCCACCCGACGGGCGATGGCCCGCAGGTTGGTGCGCACCGTGCGCCGTGTCGGTGCCGACATCGTGCTCACCGCAGGGCAGCAGCATCGTTCGATCATCGAGGGATGGAGGGCCACCTCGGGTCGCAGCCCCAAGCCGACGGACTCGCAGAAGGCCCCGAGCTTCGATGCGGCGAACAAGAAGGCCTTGGCCCGGTTGGGGGTCTCGGGCGCCGCCCGGGCCGTCACCTCTCTGGCGAAGCGCCCGGCGGCAGCTGACACCGTGCGCGGGGTGAACCCCCAGATGGCCGCTACGACCTCGAGGGGCAGTGGCTCTGGAGCACGGTGCCGTGGAGGCGTACTGTCGTTAGATAGGCCGGTGGTGGTGGATGCCCGGAGCGAGGATGAGGCGTGGCGCTGACCCCTGATCAGCACAAAGAGGCCCGGGCCATCGCGAAGGAGCTGGCCGCCATCGCTCGCAGCGCCAGGGTCCTTCCCGGTTCTCTCACCTCACGACGCACCCGCTGCGGCCGCCCGGGCTGCAAGTGCATGGCGGACCCGCCTGAACCCCACGGTCCGTACTGGCAGTGGACGAGAAAGGTCGCCGCCCGGACCGTGTGCCGCTGGCTCGGTGCGGACCAGGCCGCCGACTACAGCTCGTGGGTGACCAACGACCGGCACCTGCACGAGCTCGTGGCTCGTTTGGAGGCCATCGGTGTCGCCGCCGTCGAGGCCGACCTCCAGTCGGTGCACCGTCCCGGTGGTCGCAGACCGGCATCACCCGGCTGACCGATGTGGGCGTCTGGCGCGTATCCCGTGGGCGATCCTTCGATCACCTCGAGAACGACCTGCTCATACCCAAACGTGAAGACCTCGCTGAGAAAGTCCAGCTCAGGACACCGAATGAGCGCCGACGGACGGAGATCCTCTCCCTCACTGCTACTGCGCGCTGCGGCAGGACGACACCCAGAAGCCAGCAGATTCTCTGTCTGGGGAGTTACCGGTGTTCAACAGTCAGTGATACTGTGAGGCCAGCAATTCGCCATCAGATCGAGGTAATGGAGTCCTGATGTCAGAGCCGGCGGGTATCAGCGCACGGGGTCGGGCAGAGCTGGCGCGCGTGATGGGCGTCGACCGCCGATTCGTCGCGCCACAGGACCTGGTCGACACGCTCGGCATCGACGCCGATACAGCAGCAAAGAAGCTGTCCCGCTGGGCCGAGGACGGATGGGTACGACGGGTCCGTCGTGGTCTCTACATCCCAGTCCCGGTCGATGCCGCTAATCCCGCGGCGTGGTCGGAGGATCCCTTGCTAGTGGCGGCCGAGATCTGGTCCCCCTGTTACTTCACCGGGTGGACCGCTGCACGCCACTGGTCTTTGACCGAGCAGGTGTTCCGGGCGACGGTGCTCAAGACGACGGCGCGGGTCAGATCCTCGCTCGTCCATCTGCTCGATCACGAGTACCTGGTGAGCCATGTCCCTGACGACGCTTTGGCGTGGGGAACGAAGTCCGTCTGGATTGCGGATACCCGCGTCCGGTTCGCCGACCCCGCTCGGACGGTGGTCGACATCCTGGACAACCCGGCGCTCGGAGGCGGGATCCGGCACGGAGCCGAGATGCTCGCAGCTTTCCTCGCGGAACACGACTGGCACACCTTGATCGAGTACGGGGACCGGCTCGCGAACCGCGCCGTGTTCAAGCGACTGGGCTACATCGTGGAGGCTCTCGGTGAGGACCGCGAGGAGCTGTTGACGGCGTGTCAGGCGCGCCTCTCGTCCGGCATCTCGCCTCTCGATCCGAGCGGCCCGGCGGGTGGCCGGCGCGTCATGCGCTGGGGGCTGCGGGCAAACGTGACGGTGATGCGGGAGGGGGCCTCGTGATCCCGCAGGGAGAGCTGGCCGCGCTGCGCGCCGAGTGGACCCTCGACCAGGGCGTCATCGAGCGGGACTACGTCCTCGGCTGGTTGCTCGCCGGGATCGCCCACCACGACGCCCTCAATCGCACCTGGGTCTTCAAGGGAGGGACCTGTCTGCGCAAGTGCTACTACGAGACGTTTCGCTTCTCTGAGGATCTCGACTTCACGATCGTTGACGGGGGGCCTGAGGAGCCGGACGAGCTGACCCGAGTCTTCGGTGAGATCGCGGAGTGGCTCCTGGAGGAGTCGGGTATCGACCTGGTACTCGACGAGCGATCGTTCCAGCGGCGACAGAACCGGCGCGGCCAGCCGACGACCCAGGGGCGGATCGCCTACCGCGGCCCCAATGGCAATCCCAACATGCCGAAGGTGAAGCTCGACCTCACCTCGGATGAAGTTCTCGTCGACCGGCCTGTGCTGCGGCCGGTGGGCCATCCGTACAGCGATCAGCTGCCGGGAACCGGGGTCCTCTGCTACTCGATCACCGAGCTGTTCGGGAGAAGCTGCGAGCGCTCGCCGAGCGGTGCCGGCCGCGCGATCTCTACGACGTCGTCCATTTGCACCGCCACCCTGATCTCGTTGGCCTCGCGCCCTCTGTCCGCCGGGTGCTCGAACGCAAATGCGCTCACGCGGGAATCGATGTGCCCACCGCGGCAACGATCGAGACCTCGCCGTTCCGGGCCGAGATCGAGAGCGAGTGGGAGAACATGCTCGGCCACCAGTTGCCCCGGCCGCTCGCACCCTTTGAGGGTTTCTGGGATGCGCTCGACGACGTCTTCTCGTGGCTCGCCGGGACCCGGCAGATTCATGCACTCCCCAGGGCGGAGGTCGGCAAGGTCACGGAGTGGGAGGCGCCGAAGGCGATCACGTCGTGGCGTCGGCAGGTGCCGCTCGAACTGTTGCGGTATGGGGCGCGAATCGCCTCAAGGTCGACATCGACTACCGCGCCCGAGCGCGGTCGGCAGGGAGCCCGTCGCGTGGAGCCGTACTCGCTCCGATACACCCAGGACGGCAACCTCGTCCTCTTCGTCGTCAACGATCAGGGATTCCTTCGCAGCTACCGGGTCGACAGGATCGCCGCGATCCGGCCGACGTCTGTCGCCTTCACTCCGAGGTTCCGGGTGGAATTCTGATCGTCGAGCCTCGGGCGTCGATGGTCCGCGCAGACTCAGCCTGAATCCACCGTCCCGGGACCTGTCTGGACCAGCTGAGCGCTGAGCTCGGCGGATCTGCTGGGGTTCGTCGCTCGATCGTGGACCGAGGCCGCGCCGGGACGTGTTCGACCAAGGTTTTCCGGTCGTTGTTCAACTGGAGGTCGCCGGGAACGCCGCGAGCCGACCTCGATCCCCCGTGCTCAGGTCCGCAGCGCGCAGAGCCGCTCGAAGCACGTCTTCCACTGGTTCGCCCAGGGCCATGCGGTCGGCAGGTGGAGCTGACGGCGTCGTGCGCGCCGTGTGATCCTGCCCGGCACTGCGAAGTAGCGGCGGCGAACGGTCTTCATCACGACCGGGCCGTCGATCCCGAGACCGAGCTTTGTGACCCAGCGGACGAGGTTGTGGGCGACAGTCGCGAGCACCGCCCAGGCGCCGTTCGCCGAGAAGTCGCCCGACGGGCAGTGCAAAAGGCCCGAGCCCTCCTTCAGGTCTCTGATCGCGAGCTCGACGACCGCGTGGCGGCGGTGGTCGGCGTCGAGGCTTAGGGCGTCACCGACGCGGTTCGTGATGAACGCGTGGTAGCGGAAGACGGGGAAGAGCGCGGGTTGTGCTGCGGCGAGCCTGGTGCGGCGGACGATCAGGCGATGACCGTCGCCATATCCGGTCTCGGCGACCCATGCCTCGCCGTTGTCGGTGTACTCGATCGGGGTCCAGGTCCCCTCGTCGAGCCGGAGATCGCCTGTTTCACGCCGGCGTTCTGCGGCGCGGTGATCGAGTAGGCGACCTCGTGGTCCCGGCAGGCCTTGACGACGTGGCGGGAGTAGAAGCCCGAGTCTGCGCGCAGCGTGAGCGGCCCGGCCGCCCCGGCGCGGCGGCACCGCCCGACGAGCTCGCGCACGAAGTGCTCGGCGCCGCGCCCCGACCCGGCCGAGCCCTTGCGGAAGCGGACGTGGAGCACCTCGCCCGTCTCCGCGCGCGTTGCCAGCAGCGGGTGGTAGCCGAGGACCTTGGTGTAGCCGTAGGCGGCACCGTGCTTCTTCTTGCCGCAGACCTCACAGATCGTCGAGTCCATGTCGATCGTCATCGACTCCTCGCCCGGTCCCGCGCCAGCACCCCAGGCGCGCGTGAGCATCGTCTCGGAGAGCTTGTCGAGCTGGCGGAGGTGGCCGAAGCTGAACTTGCGGAGGAACGTCCCGAGCGTGGAGGGCGCCATCACCGGGTGGCCGAGCACCACGCCGGTGCTGCCCGAGCGCAGCACGTCGGCGTCGTCAATGCACTCGGCGCCGGCGACCATCGCGTGCACGAGCGTGGCGACGCGCTTCCCCGGGAAGGGGCGCACGTCGACGAGCTCGTCCGCAGCCTCTGCGAGACCGAGTTTCTCGCTCAAGGTTGCGACGAGCGCGAGCCCGGCCGAGGCCACCGCGTGGTCGTCGTCGAACATCACCGACAGACGCGACGGACTGTGCGAGGATGGCATCGGAAAGGTGTCCTTTGAACAAGGGCGAACGGGTCGTTTGGCGACGCTCATTCTCCCTGTTCGGGACGCCTTTTTCGCGGATGGTCAGCCGCTCGGAGACCCATCTACGCGGTGGATCCAGGCTCAGTCCGGCTCCGTTGGGGCAGGAGAAGCTTCGCCACCGCCGCTCACAAGACGATCCAGTGCGACTCGGAGAACGAGGACTCGACGGCCGATGCGGATGGAGGGGATCTCACCGCGACGGACGGCCTCGTAGGCGAAGGCCCGGCTGATGCCGAGAAGCGCCGACGCCTCTTCGACCGTGAGCGTGAGGCGACCTGGCGCGGAGGTCGCCGCCGCGCTTGCGGCATGGCCATCCGTCGGTAGGTTCTCGGTGATCGGGGGTTGCCCCAGCGGGCTTGTCCCAAGGGCTTCGGCCAGGGCAGCCGGTTGGCCGGACCAGAATCGGGGATCCGTGACGGCGGCAAGCCGGGCTGGATCGGCCGGCGCCGGCCGGGTCGGCAATGATCGCCCCGGGGGGCGGCCTGAGCGAGGAGCCCGGCGATATGGTCAGGGCGCAGTGCCCACGCCTGACCGTTGACGATCGTCACCTCGGCGCGGTCAGCCATCACCGTGGGTTGGTCCTCTGGGCGCCGCGCAGCTTCATTCGGACCAGCCAAGAGGCCCTCGGCTGTCTCTTGAAGCAGTAGCCAAGCACTGGATTTTGGGTCGCGCGGAGCGGCGCAAACGCGACTGTCCTGCTCAAGGGCGATCACTCCGGGGGTGCCAGGGTGTCCGTGGGCAAACGGCATCTGACTCTGCAAAGGATGCATCGCGGGACCACCTGCAACCCGACGGCCGCCGACAGCAAGAGGGTCGGATGCGGTGGCGATCTCCACCGGCCCACCGGCCGGACCACCGCCGGGATTGGGAACGGCGTGGACGCCTTCGGGAGTGCGAGCCTCCGCGCCGAGGTGGACCGCGAGCTCCGGTGTCCGACCGCTCTAGGCGGCGAAGTTGACGACCGTGATTGAACCGGCCGGGGCCACGTCGAGGCCGCGCACCGCAGTCGAGACCACTGGCGAGCCACCTTGGGGCTCTTGGGCTCCGCCGCCGTAGCCCCTATCCGGCGAGCGCTTCCGCTGCCGCAGCCACCGAAGCCAGTTGCCGCCGGCTGCGCCGCTCGACATTGCCGAAGTCAGGAACGTCGCCCAGGTAGTCCCCCAGCTCGTGGTCCCAGCGGTCTCGGTATGCGGTGAGCCGACGCTCGAAGGTCGTTGCCCACTGGGTCGGCGGTGTGCGCTGGCGGCCACGGGTCTCGTCGTTGGCCGCCTTGCGCAGGTACAACAGCCACGCTTCCATCGGATCGATACGCGCGCCGTCCAGCAGTTCGTGGAGGTCGTACAGATCCCGGCACTGCAGCCGTTCGGCAATGCACCGCAGCTTCTCGGCGCCGACATCGTCCAGTTCGTACCCCTCGATCGACGCGGAGCTGGGAAGGTCGGGCCAGCGCGGCTGGAGCGGAAGGTTGCCGTGGCCCTCGACGAGCTCGTCATCCGAGATGTCCAGCTTGATCTTTCGGGGCCGGGCGCCGAGCGGCCCGACGTACGAGATCCACGCCGTCCCACCATCCCCGGGGGACACCTCTAGTAGAGGAGTCTCGATGCGCTGCCGGCAGGCCTCGACCGCACGAGCGACGGCGGACATCGCTTCCGGCAGGGTCATGCCGTCGATGGCCGAGAAGTCGAGATCGGCGGAGTAGCGGTACTCGTCGAAGTAGCAGAGCCGCAGAAGCGTTCCGCCCTTGAAGACGAGCCGCGGATCACCAACGGCGCCGATGTCCGA
>Ga0209061_1003022_pt1 | contig 19293 bp, 17 predicted proteins | sample Coa_R1_10_FD_187157 | JGI IMG/M metagenome (GOLD analysis project Ga0209061, IMG submission 187157) | Surface soil microbial communities from Centralia Pennsylvania, which are recovering from an underground coalmine fire - Coalmine... | ecosystem: Environmental > Terrestrial > Soil >...
CGTCTCGGCGCGGTCCGCGGACGGGTGGTCCCAGGCGGACGGGTGGTCCCAGGAGGGATAGCCCCGCCGGGCAAGATCCTGCTGCCCGTAGTCCTGCTGGAAGATGTCGGGCGGCGGTCCCGCGTGCCTTGGCTCGGCGTGCCTTGGCTCGTGCGAGAGGCCGCCCGCGCCATGGCGCGGCGGCCGGCGGCCGGGCTGGAAGCGATCGGGCTGGAAGTCGTCGGCCGGGAGGCGACGATGCCAGTCGTCATCGGAACCAGGAGACGCCGCGCCCGCGTCGGGCCACTGGCCGTCGCCGCCTTCCGGGATGCCCGGAGCCGGAAAGGCCTGCGTACCATCCCCATCCCCGCCTTGCGGGTCCCCCCATGCAGGCCCTGGAAAGGCCTCCCAGCCACTCATCTGCGCTCATTCCCGGACGTGGGCCACGAAGGGCTGCCGCCCTCCAAGAACTAATGTCCCTGAGCGTACCGAGCGGCAGTCGGGTCGTTGGGCATTCCCGGCAAAATGACGACTCATGAGCCTGCCGTCCCAGCGTCCTGGACGCGATACCTTCCGGGCGCTGGCCGACGTCAGCCAGCCCGCGGGCCGGGCAGACTGCCCCGTGGCGTCGGGTCAGCTTTCCCCGTGGCGTCGGGTCAGGCAGACTTCTCCCGTGGCGTACGGCGGGAGACGTCGCGCGGCACCAGCGTCGGGTTGACGTTCTCCAGCACCGCCTCGCGGGTGATGACGACGCGCTCGACATCCTTGCGGCTCGGCACCTCGTACATCACCGAGAGCAGCACTTCCTCCATGATCGCCCGCAGGCCGCGGGCGCCGGTGCCGCGCAGGTTGGCCTGGTCCGCGACCGCCTCCAGGGCGTCCGGGGTGAACTCGAGGTCCACTCCGTCCAGTTCGAACAGCCGCTTGTACTGCTTGACCAGGGCGTTGCGCGGTTCGGTCAGGATCTGGATGAGCGCATCGCGGTCCAGGTTGTGCACGCTGGTGATGACCGGCAGGCGGCCGACGAACTCCGGGATCATGCCGAACTTGAGCAGGTCCTCCGGCATCACGTCGGCGAATGCGTCCTCGGTGACGCGCTTGCTGCGGACCCGGAGCACGCCGTTGAAGCCGATCCCGTTGCTGCCGGACCGCTGCTCGATGATCTTCTCCAGGCCCGCGAACGCGCCGCCGCAGATGAACAGCACGTTCGTCGTGTCGATCTGGATGAACTCCTGATGCGGGTGCTTGCGGCCGCCCTGCGGCGGCACGCTGGCGGTGGTGCCCTCCAGGATCTTCAGCAGCGCCTGCTGAACGCCCTCGCCCGACACGTCCCGGGTGATCGACGGGTTCTCGCTCTTGCGCGCGATCTTGTCGATCTCGTCGATGTAGATGATCCCGGTCTCCGCCTTCTTGACGTCGTAGTCGGCGGCCTGGATCAGCTTGAGCAGGATGTTCTCGACATCCTCGCCGACGTACCCGGCCTCGGTGAGGGCGGTCGCGTCGGCGATCGCGAACGGCACGTTGAGCAGCCTGGCGAGCGTCTGCGCGAGCAGCGTCTTGCCGGATCCGGTCGGGCCGAGCAGGAGGATGTTGGACTTGGCCAGTTCCACCCCGTCGTCACCCGGCCGGTCCCCGCCCGACTGGACGCGCTTGTAGTGGTTGTACACCGCGACGGAGAGCGCCTTCTTGGCCTTGTCCTGCCCGATCACGTACGCGTCGAGGAACTCGTAGATCTCGCGCGGCTTCGGCAGGCTGTCCCACTTGAACTCGGACGGCTCGGAGAGCTCTTCCTCGATGATCTCATTGCACAGATCGATGCACTCGTCGCAGATGTACACGCCAGGACCGGCGATGAGCTTCTTAACCTGCTTCTGGCTCTTCCCGCAGAAGGAGCATTTCAGCAGGTCCCCACCGTCACCGATGCGTGCCACCCAGTTTCTCCTTTACATGGGGCCGCCGGCCAGGCCCGCGCGGGGCTGGCGCGGCGGGCACGTCCCGCCATGCCGTCATGCGCTTGCTATTGACGGTACCGCCTTCGGGGGTCCGATGGACCAATCAAACCCCTCAGCGGCCCGGGAGGGAAGAGGTGAGTCTTCCCGCTTAGGATGACACTACCTCCGGAAGGCGCGCCGTCCCCCGCTTGAGGACGGTCAGTACCTCGTCGATCATCCCGTATTCCTTGGCCTCCGCCGCCGTGAGGAACTTATCCCGCTCGATATCGCGCCGGATGACTTCCTCGTCCTTGCCGGTGTGCCGGGCGAGGATGGCCTCCATCGCGGTCCGCATCCGGAGGATCTCCCTGGCCTGGATCTCCATGTCGGTCGACTGGCCGTAGCCGCCCTCGGTGGCCGGCTGGTGGATCAGGATGCGCGAGTTCGGCAGCGCCATCCGCTTGCCCTTGGTTCCCGCCGCGAGCAGCACCGCGGCCGCGCTTGCCGCCTGGCCGATGCAGCACGTGGTGATGTCCGGCTGGACGAACTGCATGGTGTCGTAGATCGCCATCATGGACGTCATCGACCCGCCAGGCGAGTTGATGTACATCGTGATCTCACGGTCCGGGTCGATGGCCTCGAGGGTAAGCAACTGGGCCATGACATCGTTCGCGGAGGCGTCGTCGATCTGGACGCCGAGGAAGATGATCCGCTCTTCGAAGAGCTTGTTGTACGGGTTCATCTCCTTGACCCCGTACGAGGTGCGCTCGACGAAGGACGGCAGCACGTACCTGGACTGCGGGTACCGGCTCAACTCGGTCACGTTCGGTTCTCCTTCTGTCAGGACTGGAGGGGCTCCGTAAGGCCGCGCGGGCGCGGCCCTGGGCTGGTCATGACACCGGGCCCATCGACGGAACCTCGCGGGCGCTGCGGATCACGTGGTCCACGAAGCCGTAGTCCTTGGCCTCTTCCGCGGTGAACCAGCGGTCGCGGTCGGCGTCCTTCTCGATCTGCTCGACGGTCTGGCCCGTGTGGAACGCGGTGCGCTCGAACAGCGTGCGCTTGATGTAGAGCATCTGCTCGGCCTGGATCCGGATGTCCGAGGCCGTGCCGCCGATGCCGCCGGAAGGCTGGTGCATCAGGATCGTCGCGTGCGGCATGGCGTAGCGCTTGCCGCGGGTGCCCGCGGTCAGCAGGAACTGCCCCATGGACGCGGCCATGCCGAACGCGTACGTGGCCACGTCGTTCGGAACGTACTGCATCACGTCGTAGATCGCCATTCCCGCGTACACCGAGCCGCCGGGCGAGTTGATGTACAAGGCGATATCGCGCTTGTCGTCTTCGGCGGACAGCAGGAGCATTTCGGCGCAGATCCGGTTGGCGATGTCGTCGTCGACCTGCTGGCCGAGGAAGATGATGCGGTTCCGCAGCAACCGCTGGAACAGCAGATCGCCTGGCATCACAGGGGTGTCAGGGACGGCCGTCCTTGCTGCTGGCAGAGGCTGTGTCACGTGGTCACCTGCTCCGATCACTTCGGGTGTCGTTGAAAGGACATTAACGCCACTGCGGGGCACGCGAGTCCGGCACACCCCGCTGTTCGCTACCGGCGCACGGCGTTGCGCCCCTGCTGCGCCGCGTCGCGCACGGCCAGGGCCGGCCGTGACCAGAAGGCGCACCCGTGATTCAGGCCCGCCATTACCGTGCCCTCGCCCGGACGCCGGTCTGCGCGGTCATTGGGTGTCTTTCCGGGCGCTATTCGCCCGGAAAGACACCCAATGCCGAATCAGCCATTAAAGCCGGTAATTCCGGCAAACCGGGCAAGCCGGCTCGCCGGCCACCGCGCCGTGGCGGAGATCAGCTCTCGCCGGCGCCGGCGGACTTCTCCTGGGCGGACTCCTCGCCGGCGGCCGCATCACCAGCGGACCCGCCGACAGCGGCGTCCGCGACGTCGCCGGGCTCGGCCGTGTCCTCGTCGGCCTCGCCAGCCTCGTCGGCCTCGCCAGCCTCGCCAGCCTCGTCGGCCTCAGCGGCCTCAGCGGCGGCCTGGGCGGCGAGCATGCCGTCGATGTCGGAGTTGAGCGCCTCGATTTCGGCCTTGACGTCGACCGCGTTGCCGGCCTCGTCGGTCACGCGGACCCGCTCGGCGAGCAGCGTAGCGGTCTTGCCGCGGAGCACCTCGGTGACGGCGGCGCCGATCTGCCCGGACTCGCTGAGCTGCCTGGCGAGGTACTCCGGCCCGATGCCCATCCGCTGCGCCTGGTCGGCGACGAAGTACGACAGCTCCGCCTGGTTCACCGAGAGGTTCTCACTGCGGGCCACCGCGTCGAGGATGAACCCGACCTTGACGGCGCGCTCGGACTGCCTGCGCAGCTCAGCCTCGAACTCCTCCTGCGTCTGCTCGCGCGACTCCAGGTAGTCCTCCATCGTCATGCGCATCTGCCGCAGCTGGTTGTCCACCGACTCGCGGGCGTGTTCCATCTCGTGCTCGACGAACTTCTCCGGCAGCGGGATGTCGATGCTGTCGGCCAGCGCGTCGACGGCGCGGTCCCGCGCCTGGGTGGCCTGGCGAAGCCGCTTGACGCGCTCGAGCTGGCGGCGGGTGTCGGCGCGCAGCTCGCCGAGCGTGTCGAACTCGCTCGCCAGCTGGGCGAAGTCGTCGTCGAGCTCGGGCAGTTCCTTCACCTTGACGCTTTGCACGGTCACGGTGACCTCAGCCTGCTGGCCGGCGAACTTGCCGCCCGCGAGCTCGCTGGTGAAGGTCGCCGACTCGCCGGCGGACATGCCGATGAGCGCCTCGTCCAGGCCCTCGAGCATGGTCCCGCTGCCGATCTGGTAAGACAGGCCGCTCGCCTGCGCGTCCTCGACCGGCTCTCCGTCCACCGACGCCGACAGGTCGATGGACGTGTAGTCGCCGTTCTCGGCCGGGCGCTGCACGGTCTTGAGGGAGGCGAACCGCTCCCGCAACGACGAGAGGTACTCCTCCACGTCGTCCGGGGTGACCTCGGCGCTGTCCACGGTGACCGATAGCTGGGACAGGTCGGGCAGCTCGAACTTCGGACGTACCTCGACCTCGGCCGTGAAGGTCAGGTCCTTGCCGTCGTCGAGCTGGGTGACCTCGACCTCCGGCTGCCCGAGGGTGAACACCTCGGCCTCCTGCACGGCCTTGCTGTAAAACTCGGGCAGCGCCTCGTTGACCGCCTCGGTCAGCACGGCGGCGCGGCCCACCCGCATGTCGATGACGCGCGGCGGGACCCGGCCCGGGCGGAACCCAGGGATGCGCACCTGCCGCGATACCTCGCGGTAAGCCTTGTCGAGGCTCGGCTTGAGTTCCTCGAACGTAACTTCGACGCTCAGCCGGACACGGGTCGGGCTCAGCTCTTCGACGGCGGTCTTCACGGCGGCGTGGCTCCTGGGATGTGGACGGTAACTGCGCGCACAGGCGCAGCGAAAGTGTACGGCGGATAAGTCTACGGCCTCGCGGCCTGCGGTCCGTGCCAACGGGGATACGCGGCCCGTGCCAGCGGGGATGATACGGCGGGCGGATGGATCCAGGTCAGCCGCGGTTCCGCTCGTCGCCGAGCACTAGGTGCAGTACCCATGTCACCACGCCGACGATGAGCGCCCCCTCCACGGCGGCCACGAAGCCGGTGACGTGGAACGGCAGCTTGAGCTGGCCGGCGATATAGCTGGCCAGCCAGAACAGCAGGCCGTTGACCACCAGCGCGGCGAGGCCGAGCGTCAGCACGTAGAACGCGCAGCCGACGGTCTTGATGACCGGCTTGAGCACGGTGTTGATGACACCGAAGATCGCCGCGACGGCAAGCAGCGTCCCCGCCTTCGCGGCGTCGCCGTGCCCGGAGACCACGATTCCGGGCACCGCCCAGGCCGCTACGCCAAGCGCCGCCGCGGACACGATGACCCCGAGGAGGATTCTCATGGGCCTTTTTCTACAGTATCGCGGCCTATGCGCGCGGCGAGGATGCTGGTGTCAATCGCGGCGGCAGGCCCGCGTCCCTCCGCACTCCGCACCCGTTTCGGGCGGATTGCCGGATCTCAGGCTGAGACTTGACGCGACTTACCATGATCGTGAAAGATTTTTATAGCTATAACCGTTTCTTCTTCCATCATGAAATTTTTTTCGGTAAATGTTGTCGCTGCCAGCCTGTTGAAACGCCCGGTACGGGTAATAAGGTCTGCTGTGAGGAGCGCATCTGGCGGGCGGCTGGCCGTGCCCGACTGGCTGAGCGAGGCGGTGCCCGACTGGCTGGCCGAGGTGATGCGGCCGAAGAAGGCGCCGGTCCCGTGGCCCGACATGATCCGCGCCGTGCTGGCCATCTGGGTGCCGCTGGCGGCCGGGTTCGTCACCGGGCGGCGCGAGCTGGCCCTGCTGCCGGCCATGGGCGGCCTGCTCAGCGTCATGATCGACACTGGCGGCCCGTACCGGCAGCGGGTGCGCCGGATCGGGACTGCCGCCGTGTTCGGCGGCGCCGCGGGGCTGGCTGCGGGCACCGTGCTCCACGGCCGCGGCTGGGTCGCGGTGGCCGCGATCGTGGTGATCGCCGGCGTGTCCGGGGTCGTGTCCCGGCTCGGCGCCACCGGGTCGGCCACCGGTCTCCAGCTGCTCGTGTACAGCTCGCTCGGCCTCGGTCCCATCGGCCTGCTCCGCCCCTGGTGGCACACCGCACTGGAGTTCCTCGCCGGGGCGGTGTGGGCGGTGGCCCTGATCACGCCGAGCTGGCTGCTGTCCCCCCGGAGCGCGGAGCAGCGGGCCGTCGCCGCCGTCTACCACGCCCTCGCCGCCGACCTGCGGGCGATCGGCACCCCGGCGGCCGCGGCCGCGCGGCGCGCGGCGACCAGCGCGCTCAACACGGCGTACGACACGCTGCTTACCGGCCGGGCATCGGCCAGCGGCCGGAACGAGCGCAGCATGCGCCTGATGGCCATCCTGAACGCCAGCCATCAGATGACCGAGGCCGTGCCGGCGCTGCGCGCCGAGGGCGAGCGGCCGCCGCCGTGGGTCACCGACACGATCGACAGGCTCGCCGACGCCATCGCCCGCGGGCCGGAGAGCGGGGCGCCGCTGCCCCTGATTCCGCCGCAGTGGTCGGCGAGCCCGGGCGCGCTCGCGCTGCGCGACTCGATGGTCGCGCTGAGCGGCGTGATGTCGGGGGACTGGACGCCGCCGTCCGCCCCGCCGGCGCCGCCGGACCTGCGGTCGCGGCTGAGAGGCCGCGCGGGACACCTGGCCGAGCAGCTGATGGGCGGCCGGATCGCCTGGACGTTCACCGCCCGGCTGATGATCTGCATCGGCGTCGCCGCGGCGGCGAGCGAGGTGCTGCCCTTGCAGCGGTCGTACTGGGTGGTGCTGACCACGGCGATCGTGCTCAAGCCGGACTACGGCTCGGTGTTCGCCCGCGCGCTGCAGCGCGGCACCGGCACGATCGTGGGCGCTGCGGGTGGCGCGGCGATCCTGGCGGTGGTGCCGTACGGGCTGTGGCTGCTGCTGCCGTTCGGCGTGCTCGCGGCGCTGCTGCCGTACGGCAAGAGCCGTAACTTCGGGCTGACCGCCACGTTCCTGACGCCGTTCGTGGTGCTGCTCATCGACCTGCTCGAGCCGCTCGGCTGGCGGCTGGCCTGGGACCGGCTCATCGACACCCTGCTCGGCTGCGTCATCGTGCTGGCCGTCGGGTACGCGCCGTGGCCGGCGGCCTGGCAGGCCCACCTGCCCGCCCAGTTCGCCGCGACGCTGCGCGCGGTGGCCGCGTACATGGACGAGGGCCTGGTCACCGCCTGGGCGGCGGGCGGGCGGCCGGACTGGGCGGCGGGCGGGCGGCCGGGTCCGGTGCCGGACCCGCGGTCCGGCCGGCCCGGTGCCGGGCCGGCGGCGCCGAGACCGCCCGCGGCGCCAGGATCGCCCGCGGCACCCCCGTGGCGGTCGCGGCTGCGGCGGCGGGCGGCCCGCTCGCTGGCGGACCTGCGTGCCGAATACCAGCGGACCATGTCCGAGCCGCCGGCCGTCAGCCGCCGCGCGTCGGCCTGGTGGCCCGCCGTCGTGGGCCTTGAGGAAGTGCTGGACGCGACGACCACCGCGGTCGTGGCCATCGGCCGCGGCGCCGCCGGGCCCGCGCCGGACGCGGTGCACCGGCTGACGGGGGCGCTGCGCGCGGTCGCCGACGCGATAGAAGCGGAACTCCCCCCGCGATGCCCGGGCGAGCTGCCGTCGGATCCGGCTCTCGCGCCGGTCACCGCGGCCGTCCGTTCGGTGCTCGCGCTGCTGACCCGCGGCGAGCCGCGCTCGCGCGGCGAGGCTGCCACGGTACCCTGAACCTGCTGAGCTACGGTTCGCCAGGCGACCTCAGGTGGTATGTCATGAGCATGGAAATGGTCGCTCCCGAGTGGATGCACGAGCAGATCACGGCGGCCGAGTACGACTCCTGGACCGAGGAGCAGTGCGCGGGGATCGAGATCGTGGACGGGATGGTCGTCGTGAGCCCAAGCGCGTCCAAGCGTCACAATCGTCTTGCCCGGATCCTGGCGAACGCCCTCGATGCCGCGGCCGGACCGGACTGGAACGCCGATACTGACTTCGATGTCCGCTTGCAGGATGTGCCGCTGACCAACCGACGGCCGGACGTCGTCGTCTACCGGGCCGACACCATCGACATCATGCCGACCCGGCCCGAGCACGTCCTCCTCATCGTGGAGGTCGTCTCGCCGGGCTCGGAAACTACGGACAGGATCGTCAAGTTCAACCAGTACGCGAGCGCGGGCATCCCGTTTTACTGGCGGGCAGAGCTGGCCGCCACCGGCGTTCCGGTCGTGTACACATACCTTCTCGACCCGGCGAGCAGGCGCTACCGCGACGGCGATGTATTCACCGGAACAGTCAAGACCGCAGCGCCCTTCCCTGTCGAGATCGACCTCACGAGCTGGCGATAGCGCGGCGCGGGCCCAGCATCACACTGGGCACAGCAGCTGCTATCACTTCCAGCCTGCCTTCCTACCGAAAATGCTCGGTATCGAGCAGGCCCGGGCCCCGGCCGATGTCGCCATCATCGGCGGCGAACGCCAGGCCGGACAGCAGCTCCGCCGCCTAGCCGGCGCCGGCGCCGGCGCCACCCAGCTTGTGGCCAACGTCGCCGGCTTCACCGCCCCTGAGGAGCGTCGGCGCACCACCGATGTGCTCGGCACCCTCGCACCTTGGCGACTGCCGGGTATCCGTATGATCACACGGCGCGGTTACCCCAGCAGGCCTGTTCACCTGCCGGGCGGATGGCCATCAGCCGGATCATGGCTATCTTGATCACGGCCTCGGAACGACAGGTCGGGCGCTCGCAGTCACGGCTGAGCCGCCGGTCCCGGATCAGCCAGCCGAACGCCCGCTCCGCGACCCAGCGACGCGGCAGCACCTGAAATCCCCAGACGTCCTCGCTGCGCTTGACGATCTCCAAGGCGATGCCGGCGGCCTTGCGCGCCCAGGTCACCAGGCTGGCATCGATCTGGCTGGCGTAGCCGGCATCGGCCCATAGCAGCGGCCGCGAACGCCAGGTAGTCATCCAGCAGCGGACGGCCAGGCGTGATCACCTCGATCCCGCCGCCCGTCACCGGGCGGGTCAGGCACGGCACGAACTCCAACGGGCGGCTCCCTTCCGGCCGGATGACAGATCGCGCCGGGCGATCATGTCACCGCTCCGAGATCACCGCATATAAAGCACCGGACGCCCGAGGCGACCGCGCACTAGGCGAAGCTCGCCCCGAACGCGCTTGCCAGGGCCTACGGCGATGCCGGGTACTTCGCGGGGAACGCGCGCACCATCGAAGTCCTGCCGGCCGCGGCGCTGTCAGCTCCGGCGCCGCCGCCAGCGGCGGGTCCTGGCAGCGCTACGACCTGGGCCACGGCTGGTGCAGTTACACGTTCTGCGAGCAGTGCCGGCACCGGACGGCCCGCGCACGCTGCGATTCCTGCACCCGAAGGACTCCAGCAAAGGCCAGCTGCTGGAGGCGAAGGACAACCTCCAGAAGATGCTCGCGCACGTCCCCCTCGCCGGCGACGTGCGCGCCGCCGTCGACGACGGGCAAGCCGCCCTTGACCAGCTCCTGGAACGACTCGCCGGCGTCCCCGCCCCGGCCGGGCCGACACCGCGTCAGGTCGGCACCCCGCAACTGCCACGCTCTTGCCGATCATCAAGGTGCGACGGGATAAACCCGACGATTATCGACAAAACGAATTCCACGGATACGGCGTGAAGTCCGCCGGCAGTGCCCGCCGCTCGATCCCGTTGCGGGCCACAAGGGCGATCGCGTCGCACATCGCCCGCGGGTCATGGACCATCGGCCGGCCCCCGGCCAGGACCGGCTCCCTCATCACCTGCCGCGCCCGCGGCTCCAGCACCGCCCACTGCCCGCCGGCCAGGTCCGGCGGGCAGCGCGGCACGCGACCGCGGCACAGGCAGCCCGGGGACACGCACGTGATAACGCGGGCCGTGGCAGGGTAGACAGCCATCAAGGTCCCTGGCGCGGGAGATGGCCGGATACCTCTCCGCTGCCAGGGGTCCCTTCATCAGCCGCGGCAACGCGCCCGCGGTGACCAGCTCCAGACGATTACGGGCCGGCATCTCCTGGCGCGGGCAGGGGCCAGCGGGGGGCGGGCAGGGGCCAGCGGGGGGAGGCAAGGTGAGCAGTCCACCGGCGGGTCCGGCGGAGGACGCGTATCTGCCTGGCGGCGGCCCGGCCGAGATACGTCACCTCGTCCATCAGGCGGAGGTGTACGCCGCCGAGGCAACTCAGCTGCTGGAGCGGGCTGGGATCGCGGCGGGGGCCAGGGCAGCCGATATCGGCTGCGGCGTCCTCGGCATCGTGCACCTCCTTTGCGACTCGGTGGGACCGGGCGGGCGGGTGGTGGGAGTTGACCGCGAGCAGAAGATCATCGATTACGCCCGTGAGGCTGCCCGCCGGCGGGGCCTGGCCGCCGAGTTCATCCAGGACGACGCCACCGCCCTCGGGCTGCCCGCCGGCGAGTTCGACTTCGTCCACTGCCGGACGCTGCTGCTCAACGTCAGCCAGCCGGAACGCGTGCTCACCGAGATGGTCCGGATCACCCGGCCGGGAGGCGTGGTGGCCGCGCAGGAGCCGGACTCCGCGGCCTGGGTGTGCGATCCAGCGCACCCCGCCTTCGAGAGGCTCCGGGACGAGCTCGTCGCCGCCTATGCAAGTGCGGGCAAGGACTTCAACATCGGCCGCCGGCTGGGGAGACTCCTCCGTCAGGCCGGCCTGACCGGCGTTGAAGTGGTGCCTACCGCCCGCGTCACCAAGCCCGGCGACTACTACCAGACCTTCTTGCTGGCGCTGACGGGCTTGGTCCGCGAGCAGATCCTGGCCGGCGGGCGACTGTCCGCCGGCGAGTTCAGCTCGCTTTCGGCTGAGCTAGGCGAACACCTGGGCCAGGCGGACACGCTGACGTGCCAGCCCCTGTTGTGGCAGGCGTGGGGGACCAAGCCCCGGTGAGGAACCGGACCCCGGTTACGACCCGCCTGCCGACCCGGCCCCTTTATCAACAGGCTCTAAGCCGCCCTCCCGGGCAGGTTCCAAATCACGCCGCGGGCGGTTTGCCGGGCACCGCATCGGGAAGTCGGGTACGCCACGAGCCGGTTCGGGGAGGGCTGGCTTCCTTCCTTCCCGGGCTCCTGGAAGGAAGGACGGAACATGGACAAAGGCCCCATTCCCGCGGACGCCGCGCCGGCCGATGCCGTGCAGGCCGTCGTCACCTTGCGGGTCGACGGCGAGAGCCGCCGGCTGGCCGTCGACACCCGCACGACCCTGCTCGACGCGCTGCACGAGCGCCTCGGCAACACCAGCCCCAAGAAGGGCTGCGACCACGGCCAGTGCGGTGCCTGCACGGTCCTGCTCGACGGCGAGCGCGCGCTGTCCTGCCTGGCGCTGGCGGTCGCGTACGACGGCGCGGAGATCACCACCGCCGACGGACTGGCCGCCGACGGCGCGCTGCACCCGGTGCAGCAGGCCTTCGTCGACCACGACGCCTACCAGTGCGGCTACTGCACGCCCGGGCAGGTCTGCTCGGCCGCCGGGATGCTGGGAGAGGCACGCCGCGGCTGGCCCAGCCACGTCACCGCCGACTTGGCCGCGGATCCCGCGCTCACCGACGCCGAGATCGCCGAACGGATGAGCGGCAATCTCTGCCGCTGCGGCGCTTACGTGAACATCGTGCCGGCGATCCGGGCGGTGGCCGGGACGGCCGCGGCGGGACCGGCGGGAGGGGTGCGATGAGGCCGTTCGCGTTCATCCGGCCGACCGACGTCGCCGAGGCCGTACGCACCGTCGCCGGCCACCCCGGCGCGGTGTACCTGGCAGGCGGGACCAACCTGGTCGACCACCTGAAGCTCGGCGTGGCCCGGCCGGACCTGGTCGTCGACGTCCGCACCCTCACCTCCCGCGAGGTGACCGACACCGGCGACGGCGGGCTGCGGATCGGCGCCGCGGTGACCAACAGCGAGCTGGCCGCCGACCGGCGCCTGCGCGAGCGCTACCCCGTGCTCGCGCAGGCGCTGCTGTCCGGTGCCAGCGGCCAGCTGCGCAACGTGGCCACCACCGGCGGCAACCCGCTGCAACGCACCCGCTGCGTGTACTTCCAGGACGTCACGGCGGCGTGCAACAAGCGCGAGCCGGGCAGCGGCTGCTCCGCCGTCGGCGGCTACACCCGCTACCATGCGATCTTCGGGGTGCCGGAGTCGCCGGACGCCGCGGCGCCGGATACCTGCATCGCCACCCACCCCTCCGACATGGCGGTCGCGCTCGCCGCGCTCGACGCCCGGGTCCGGGCGCGGGGGCCGGCGGGCACCCGGGAGATCCCGTTCGGCCAGCTCCACCGGCTGCCAGGCGACGACCCCTCCCGCGACACCGTGCTCGCCCACGGCGAGCTGATTACCGCCATCGACCTGCCGCCGCTGCCGGACGGCGCGCGGTCGGCGTACCGCAAGGTGCGCGACCGGGCCTCCTACGCGTTCGCGCTGGTCTCGGTGGCCGCCGTGGTCGCGATGGACGGCGGCCTGGTGTCCGACGCCCGGCTCGCCCTCGGCGGGGTCGCGCACAAGCCGTGGCGGGCGGCCCGCGCCGAGGAGGCGCTGCTCGGGCGGCCGGCCACCGAAGAGGCCTTCCGCGCCGCCGCCGACGCCGAACTGGCCGGTGCCCGGCCGCAGCCCGGCCTCGGCGGCGGCAACGGCTTCAAGATCCCGCTGGCCGCCCGCGCCATCGTGGCCACCCTGCGCGAGCTCGCCGGAGGCCTGACATGACCGGACTGCTCGAACCCCGCGCCATCGGACAGGGTCTCGCCCGCCGCGACGGCGCGCGCAAGGTGCGCGGCACCGCCGCGTACGCCTACGAGGCCCCGGTGGAGCACCCCGCCTACGCCCAGATCGTGCAGGCGACCGTCGCCCGCGGCCGGGTCACCGGCGCCGACACCTCGCGCGCCGAGGCGCTCGACGGGGTGCTGGCCGTGCTCACGGCCGGGAACGCCGAACGGCTGGCCTCGGCCGGCGACCGCGAGCTGGCCGTGCTCCAGTCCGGCGAGGTCGCCTTCCGCGGCCAGCCGGTCGGGCTGGTGGTCGCCGAGACGCCGGAGACGGCCCGGCAGGCCGCCGGCCTGGTGCGGGTCAGCTATGACGAACGGCTGCACGACGCCGAGCTGCGCGCCGACCGGGAGGACCTGTACAAGCCGGAGAGGGTCAACCCGGGATACGAGACCGACTTCGTCCGGGGCGACGTCGCCGCCGCGATGGCGTCCGCCCCGGTCACGCTCGACCGGACCTACACCACGGCGATGTACCACAATAACCCGCTGGAACCGCACGCTACGACCGCGCTGTGGGACCCGGCCGCCGATGTGCCGCTCACCCTGTGGGACTCCACCCAGGGAGTGCACTCAGCGCGGTCGGTCGTGGCCGGCGTGTTCGGCCTGGCCGAAGAGCGCGTGCGGGTCGTCTGCCCATTCGTGGGCGGCGGCTTCGGGTCGAAGGGCCTGCCGCACGCGAACGTGGTCCTCGCGGCGATGGCGGCCCGCGCGCTGCCCGGCAGGCCGGTGAAGCTCGCGCTGACCCGCCAGCAGATGTTCTCCCTCGCCGGCTACCGCACCCCGACGATCCAGCGGATGCGGCTGGCCGCCGACCGCGACGGGCATCTGGCGGCGATCGCCATCGACGTGATCGAGCAGACCTCGCGGATCAAGGAGTTCGCCGAGCAGACCGGACTCCCGGCCCGGATGATGTACGCCTCGCCGAGCAGGCGGAGCACGCACCGGCTGGCCGCGCTCGACGTGCCGGTCCCCTCGTGGATGCGGGCACCCGGAGAATGCCCCGGCATGTTCGGCCCCGAGGTCGCCCTCGATGAGCTCGCGGGCCAGCTCGGCATCGACCCGGTGGAGCTGCGGATCCGCAACGAGCCGGAAGCCGACCCCGAGACCGGCAGGCCGTGGTCGAGCCGGCACCTCGCGGAATGCCTGCGGGAGGGCGCCCGGCGGTTCGGCTGGCACGGCCGCGACCCGCGTCCCGCCGCGCGGCGGGACGGCGACTGGCTGGCCGGCACCGGCGTCGCCGCCTCGGTCTACCCGGCCCGGCGCTTCCCCCAGTCGACGGCGACGATCCGGTTCTCCGGCGGCCGGTATGTCGCCGAGATCGGCGCGGCCGACCTCGGCACCGGTGCCTGGACCATCCTGCCCCAGATCACCGCCGACGCCCTCGGCGTCCCGGTGGAGGATGTCGACGTGCGGATCGGCGACACCCGGTACCCGTTCGCCTCGGTGGCCGGCGGCTCGACCGGCACCAGCACCTGGGGCTCGGCCCTGGTGGTGGCGGCGCGGGAGTTCCGTGACAAGTTCGGCGGCAGTCCCCCCGACGGCGGCGAGGCCAGCGGCGAGGCCGGCCAGGCGGAGCAGGACGACGCCCACGTGTCCTACGCGTTCGGCGCCCAGTTCGCCGAGGCGCGGGTGCGGGCGGACACCGGCGAGATCCGGGTGCCGCGCCTGCTCGGCGTGTTCGCCGCCGGGCGGATCATCAACCCCCGCACTGCCCGGTCGCAGTTCATCGGCGGCATGACCATGGGCCTGTCGATGGCCCTGCACGAGACCAGCGTGATGGACCCGCGGGCCGGCCAGGTCGTCAACCACGACCTGGCCGGATACCACATAACGGCCAACGCGGACGTGACCTCCGTGGAAGCGCACTGGCTCGATGAGGAGGACCCGTACGTCAACGCCATGGGCAGCAAGGGCATCGGCGAGATCGGCATCGTGGGCACCGCCGCGGCGATCGTCAACGCCATCCACCACGCCACCGGCGTGCGAGTGCGCGACCTGCCCGTCACCCTCGACAAGCTGCTGGCCGCCCTGCCCTGACGGCCCGGCCGCCGCCGAGGCGCTAGACTTCGTTGCGCCACGGGCTGTAGCGCAGTTTGGCTAGCGCGCGTGCTTTGGGTGCACGAGGCCGCGGGTTCGAGTCCCGCCAGCCCGACAGCGGATGCCGGCCGTCCGTACGGCCGGCACGCCGGCGGTCACCGGCGCGAGGCCCTGCGCGCTCAGGCGGCCAGATGGTGCCCGCCGCGCCGCGCGGGCGCTCCTTGCCTTCGGGCTCTACGTGGCGCGCAGGCGGGACCAGGCGTCGCCGCCGACGGCGAGCAGCAAGATGATGCCGAGGGTGATCTGCTCGTACAGCGGATTCCACCCCAGCAGGGTGAAGCCGTTGCCGATCAGCGCGATGAACAGCACCCCCACCACCGTGCGCCAGATCGCGCCCTCGCCGCCCAGGATGGACGTGCCGCCGACCACGATGCCGGCCAGCACGGTGAAGGTGAGCGCCGTGCCGCCGTTCGCCGACGACGCGGACAGCACCCGGGATGCGTCCAGGATGCCGCCGAGCGCGGCCGCCCCGCCGCTGATCGCGAACGTGACCAGCCTGATCCACTGCACCCGGACGCCGGCCAGCCGGGCGGCCTCGGCGTTGCTGCCCGCGGCGTACATGTACCGCCCGGCGATCGTCCGGGACAGCACGATCCCCAAGATGATCACCACGCCGGCCATCGTCCACGCGGCCGTCGTCACATCGAGGAACTGCGTCCTCGCGAAGTTCGCGAAGCCGAGCGCGGAGTAGGCGATGACCAGGTTCCCGCCGGTGATCAGGGCGGCGGCGCCGGTGATCACGAACGAGGACGCGAGCGTCGCGATGAGGGAGTTGATCCGGAAGAACGTCGTGATCACGCCGTTGACCGCGCCGACTCCGATGCCCGCCAGCACGCCCGCGATGATCGCGAGCACCGGATTGCCGGTGATCGCCATCTTGGTCGCGATGACCTCGCAGAGCGCGTAGGTCGCGCCGACCGACAGGTCGATGCCGCCCGCGATGAGCACCATCGTGCCGGCCGCCGCGATGATCAGGGTCGCGGACTGCTGGTCGAGGATCTCAAGCAGGTTCGTCTTACCGTAGAAGGTGGGCCCTTTCCAGATCGCCAGGATGATGAACAGCAGGACGAACGGGTAGACGATGCCGCCCTCGCGCGCCCTGCCGAGGAACTCTGCCCGATGCACCCGGAAGATCGTCTGGATCGAGGCACCCTGTTTGCCCGCGCTCCCCGGCTTTTCCGGCGCGGGGGTCGCGGCCTGCGGCTGACTCATTCAAGCACCTCTTTCGGTGGCGCCGAACGCGGCGCCGAGGATCGCCGCCTCGGTCACGTCGTCGCCGGCGAGCTCTGCCGCGACCCGGCCGCCGCGCATGACGAGCACGCGGTGCGCCAGGCCGAGGATTTCTTCGACATCGGAGGAGATCAGCAGCACCCCGAGCCCGCTGTCGGTCAGCGAGGCCAGCAGCTCGTAGATCGCCCGCTTGGCGCCGACGTCCACGCCCCTGGTCGGCTCATCGGCGATCAGCACGACCGGGTCGCGCAGCAGCGACCTGGCGAACAGCAGCTTCTGCTGGTTGCCGCCGGACAGCGCGGCGGCGGGCACCGCGTGGCCGCCGCCCCTGACGTCCACCCGGGCGAGGGCCTCTCGCACGGTCCGCCGCTCGGTCCGCCGCCGGACCAGGCCGGCGGTGCTCATCGCCGCGAGCGTGGACAGGCTGACGTTCTCCCTGACCGGCCGGCGGAGCAGCAGGCCCTGTTCCTTACGCGATTCGGGGATCATCAGCACGCCCGCCCGCATGGCGGCGCGCGGGGTGCCGGTCACCGCGGCCATGCCCGGTCCCCTGGCGACGCGCACCGACCCGGAGTGCACCCGGTTCGCCCGGAAGATCGCGCGGGCCACCTCGGTACGTCCGGCGCCGACCAGGCCGGCCATGCCGAGGATCTCCCCCGCGCGCAGGTCGAACGACACGTCCGCCACACCCGGCGCGCGGAGCCCGCGGACCGACAGCACCACCGGAGCGTCCGCCGGGACGGGCCGCCTGGGCGGGAACGTCGCCTCGAGCGGCCGGCCGAGCATCGCCGCCATGAGCGAGTCCTCGGTCTGCCCGGCGGCCGGCACGGTCTGCACCAGGCGCCCGTCGCGCAGGATCGTCACCTCGTCGGCGAGCTCTAGCACCTCGTTCAGGAAGTGCGAGACGAGCACCACGGTGGTGCCGTTACGCGCGAGCCGGCGGATGACCTCGTGCAGCGCCGCCACGTCCGGCCGGGACAGCGCCGCGGCCGGCTCGTCCATGACGATGACCTCGGCGCTGCGGCACAGCGCGCGAAGGATCTCCACCTTCTGCTGGTCAGCGGTCCGCAAGGACCCGGCCCTGGCGTCTCCGTCAAGCTCGAACCCGACGGAGGCTGCCAGCTCGGCGTACTTCCGGCGCAGCTCGCGGCGGTCCTGGAAGCCGGCCGCGCTCGGCTCCACGCCGAGGAAGACGTTCTGCGCCACGGTCAGCGACGGCACGATCGCCAGCTCCTGGGCGATCAGGATCACGCCCTTGGCGATGGCGTCCCGGGGAGAGTGGAACCTGACCGGCTCGCCATCGATCAGGAGCTGGCCGGAATCGGGGCCGTGCACCCCGGCGATGATCTTTCCCAGGGTGGACTTGCCGGCCCCGTTCTCCCCCACCAGGGCGTGGATGGAACCGCGGCCGACGGACAGGCTGACGCCCTCCAGGGCGTGCGTTCCGCCGAACGATTTGGAGACGTCCCTCAGCTCGACGTGCACGCCCCGGAGGCTGTCCCGGGCGTCGGGCACAGTCAGCCCGGCCACTCGGGGGTGAACTGGCTGGCGTCCGCCTTGGTGACGACGCCGCCGTCGGGGAAGCCGGCGACCGGATCGATGGCGCCGCTGACCTTCCCGCTCTGGATCGCCGCGACCAGCGCCTGAACGGCCTCCTTGCCCTCGGTCGCCGGCGCCTGGGCGACATCGGAGAACCACGCGCCCGACTTCACTCCGGCCACCGCCGCGGCGCTCGCGCCGTAACCGACGAGCAGCACCTTGCCGGTCAGGTGCGCGGTCTGCAACGCCACCGACGCGCCCTCGATGCCCTGGTCTGACCCGACGATCAGGTTCAGGCCCGGCTGCGCCTGGAGCATGGTCTGCACCTGCTGCTCACCGGTGGTCGGGGTGAAGTAGGACTGCCCGGTGGCGGCGATCCGCACCGGGGAGCCCTTGATCGCCGCGGTGAACGCGCCGTAGATCGCCGTGTCGAGCGAGGACGCCTTGATGTCGTACAGGTAGCCGACCTTGCATGGGTTCAGCTTCTTGGACGCGCACGCCGCGACCACCTGCTGGCCGAGCTTGGTGCCGATCTCGGTGGGCACGAACGTCACGTTCGCCGACAGGCCGGGTACCTGCGGCGCGTCGGTGTCCAGCTTCGGGCCGAGGATCTGGTCCATGTTCACGACCTTGATCCCCTTGGCGATCGCCTGCTGGACCAGGCTGATCAGGCCGGTGCCGTAGATCGGCTGGGTGATGATGCCGTTGTACTGGCCCGAGTTGATCACGGTCTGCAACTGGTCGTACTGGGTCTGCGGGTTGTTGTTCGCGTCGAACACCGTGATCTTGGCACCGAGGATCTGCGCCGCCGTCTTCGCCGCCGCCAGCATCGGGGCGTCGTAGCTGTTGTCCACGGCGAACGACAGGTATGCGATGTTCATCGGCTTGCCGGCCGCGGCGGTCGCCGCCGCGGCCGGCGAGGTCGAAGCCGGGGCCGAGGCGCTGCTGCTACTGCTACTGCTACTGCTACAGGCAGCGAGCGCGAGCGCCGTGGCGGCGGCCGCCGCCACGGCGCTCGCGCGCCCGATACGGTGGCTGCCCCTGCCCTCGGGCGCGCGGCCGCGGGGGACGGGGGGACGGGCAGTCCCCCCGTGCGGGGGCCCGGGGGGGACGGGGGGACGGGCAGTCCCCCCGTGCGGGGGCCCGGGGGGG
>Ga0209061_1003023_pt1 | contig 19291 bp, 18 predicted proteins | sample Coa_R1_10_FD_187157 | JGI IMG/M metagenome (GOLD analysis project Ga0209061, IMG submission 187157) | Surface soil microbial communities from Centralia Pennsylvania, which are recovering from an underground coalmine fire - Coalmine... | ecosystem: Environmental > Terrestrial > Soil >...
CTGACGACGAGCCGTTTTCTGGTGACGGAGGAGAATGCGCAGGTCACGCCGATAGCGCCATCGCCCGATGAAAGTGCCTGGCGCTACTATGGTGAATTCCCGCAGATTCCCATCAATTCGCCCGATAACCCCAAGCACTATAGCTACCTCGACCACCTGCGCCACCTGCTGGCCTCTGATCCCACACTCGACGAGTTGGAACTGCCCGGCGGGCTGAACACCTGGTTGTATCGCAATACTGGCAAGGTTCTGGAATGGACGGGCAGCACGCGCGACGCCTGGCAGGACAATCAGGATATTGAATTCGTGCGTCGCCAGGCTATACGTAGTCTCGATTATCTCGACGGCATCTCTTATGTGCAGCAAGATCTGCCGCCCGATACGCCCCTGCTGGTCAATGAGCGCCTGGCTGGCATTGGTCTGGTGCAGGTGAATGGGCCGGACCAGGATCCGCCGGATTATCTCGATCATATCGCGAGTCATCTCAACGGTCTGCTGCTGGCGGCAGGCTCGCCTTCAGGACTGCGGCAGGATGCAAGCAATATCATTACAGCATTAAATAACGTCAGGGGCTGGCTCACGCAGGTGCGCATGGACGCGCGACAGATCATGAAGATGAGCGATGCCCGGCTGCGCCAGCCCTCGACGCTCTCGCTGCTCAACGATATGATTGTGAATGCCACCAATGCCTACGTCGGCCAGGTCGACCCCGCAACGGGGCAGATGCTCGAAGGCGTGAACTGGATTCACAATCAGATGCAGTTCCTGGCGTCAATGAATGTGACAGTTATTACCGGCGGAAGCTCGCATATTCAAATGATCTCGAATGACAGGCATACAGGACTGTGGGAAGATAAGAGGTATGCCATATGAATATGCGTGTGTTTGTAGTAATCGTTGGAGCGCTGATCGTCATTATGGGCCTGATCTCCGGACTTTTCGTCGGCTCGATGCAGCGCGCGCTGACGCTGCCAGCCATGCAGCAAGGAACCGGCGTGAGGGCCGCGACAAGGCCCCGGACTCCCCTGCCTGCGACTCCCACGGCTACACCATCTATGCCGGCTCTGGCTCCGACAAACGTTCTGGCGCAGGATACATTCCAGCGCAAAGATCAAACATTCTGGGGGACCGCCTCTGACGGCCGCACCTGGGGCGCGGATGCCAACCGCAGCGCCGTCTTCTCCATTGTCGGCATGACGGGGCAGATCGCGCATGGTCAGGGGACTTTCAACGCGGTGCTCGGCCCGCTGCGCACGAACGTTGAGGTGCTCGTGAGCGGTTCGCTCAGCCACTTCGCCGCCGGTGGCGCGACCAATCTGGGCGCGGTTGTGCGCTGGAACGATAGCAACGACTGGTACAAAGCATTGATCGATGACGCCCACCTGACCATTCTCAAGCGCGTCGGTGGGCAGACCACTACGCTTGGCAGCGTTCCTTTTCATCCTCGGGATGGACAGACCTATATGCTGCGCTTCCGCGCGGTAGGTGCAACGCTATTCGCCCGCGCCTGGCAGGCTGGCACACCAGAGCCGGCGAACTGGATGCTCATGGAGAGCGATACCGGCCTGACCAGCGGGTACGGCGGCATCCGCGTCCTGGTTCAGAACAACACCGTCGTCACGATCAGGTCATTTGTCGAAACATCGGCGAGCAGCCCGATGTAAATGCACATCCTTTGGGACCGAATTATGCATATTAACAACCGGGATTGGCAATGAGAGAGGGCGATGGGGTCCTGTAGGGGCGCCACGAGCGGCAGCGAACAAGTCCGCCTGGTTGCCAAAAACGAACAGCAGGCGCAAGAAATCCGGGCGGGCTTGCGCCGCAGGCATGTCACCAGCCGTTGCCATTCATGGCATCGCTCTATGCTCATTGCGATCCTGGATGTCAATATGAGGAAAATGGGCCAGCACTGGCAACACTGAGCACGCCAGGCGTGCAGAAAATGTATAGTGGTTCAATATGTAGAGTGCGGCGCTCATAGTCGCCAGTGCAATGTAGCGGCGATCTTTGTGCGGTTTAACAAAATAATTCGGTATAATGATCGCCTTTCAGGAGCGAGATGATGATAGAACAGTTGAGAGCAGCGTATCACAACTACTGGTGGGCCAGGTGCGGCGCGTATGCAAGCGTGCTGGTGGGCGGCGTTCTGCTCTACTGGCTCTCCGGCGGTTTCCCTCCCTGGGCGTGGCGCTTCCTGCTGCGTGTGCTCCCGCAGATCCCCGCGTTGTGGATAACTCAGGGCGCCGGCGTCCTGCTGCCGCTGATCGGGCTGGTGCTGCTCTCGCTGTCCCTCCTGGTTCTATGGAGCATCCTGGTGGCGATTGTAATCAGGATAATGCAGAGCTGGTTGGGAGGCTATCATGAGCGCCGGCAATTCGCGCAGGATCTGCGCGAGGCGGAGCGTATGGCGGAACAGATGGCGGCTAGCGAGACGGCGCGGCGCGCGGGCGTAGAAGAGATGCAGAGGGCCGCGCTGGCCTGGCAGCCACAGCCGATGGCGCTGTCCGCCGCGCTTCCGCAGCGCCAGCCAGCCTGCGCCGTTGCCCGCGCCTCTCGCGTAGCTAACGCTCCACTGCCTTCCGTGCAGTTTGCTGTGCCCTCGCCCCTTGCTCCGACAACGCACTATGGACGACCAGAATCCGCTCCCTCCGGCTCCATACGCGGGCAGTTGCGCGTTGTGCCGCGTGTCGATGAAGAGGCGCCGCGCACAGGCTTTGATACGCAGCCTGGCATGGACGAGGAGCAGGTAATCGATATCTGCGGCTTCGATACGCTGACCGGCGCCGGGCCGCTGCCGCAGGCGGAGGCGGAGCCGGTGCAGCAGAGCGGGCGGAAGGCGAAGCCATTGCGCCTGGTCGTTGGCACGGGCCTGGATGCCGGAATCGTGCGCAAGGATGCACCCAACGAAGATAATCTTTATGCCAGCCAGACCATGCGTGCGGGACAGAACGGACCGGAGCCGGTGGGCCTCTTTGTCGTCGCTGACGGCATGGGCGGCCATGCTAACGGACAGATGGCGAGCCGCCTGGCGATTCAGACCATCGCCGACGCAATCATGCCCAGCCTCCTGCGCGATGCGGAAGAGGGCGAAGCCTTCGGCCAGCTCTTAAGGGAGGCCGTGCATCGCGCTAATCTCACGATCCACCAGCGCAATCGTGAGCGGGAGGAGATGATGGGAACGACGCTGACCGCCGCGCTGGTCGTAGGGGCGACAGCGCATATTGTGAATGTCGGGGATAGCCGCACCTATCGCTACCGGGCCTCGGAAGGTCTGAAGCAGATTACGCACGATCATTCTACCGTGGCGGGACTGGTGGCGAGGGGCGAAATCGCGCGTGAGGATATCTATACCCATCCTCTGCGCAACCAGATCTATCGCTGCCTGGGCGAGAAGCCGGCGGTTGAAATAGACGCCTTCACCGAGGATCTCTGTCCCGGCGATATTCTGCTGCTCTGTTCCGATGGCCTCTGGGAGATGGTGCGCGACAACGATATCGAGCGTATCATTGCCTCTTCCGCTCCCCATGCGGCACAGATTAGCAGCATGCTCATCCAGGCCGCACTCATCCGTGGCGGGGCCGATAATGTAAGCGTGGTCGTCTGTGCACTGCAAAGGGAAGAGTAGGGCTGTTCGCGCGGCGGAGCCGCGCAGGCGATAGATGTTATGGTAAAGGAAAAAATTGCGCTAAGCGCAATTTTTCCTTCACCATAACATCTATGAGACGGGCGCTACAGGCGCGAACAAGCGATAGTGTTGGAAATAGTAATAGACATCACACAGTTCTTGGACCTCTTGACCAATGCTGTATGTTGCGGCAATGAAAGACTCACAGGCCGTACCGGCAGATATCGGTAAAACAGCCTCGCGACGGTGCTCCATCATGCTATAGTAATTGATGAGGGGAAGTTGAGCGACTGTGGCGAGCGCTCCGGTAAAACTCCTCCAACATTACCACGCCGGTGACAGCGCTTGCTACCCGCAGCTCGCTACAGCCGTTCCTCCCCGCTCATGTCACACAAGCGTGAAGGAGCTATAGCATGTCGGATCAACAGCGTATTCCTGGTCGATACGGTTTCGATGAAATCAAGGCCAACCGTTTAGAGCCGTGGCCGAACCCCAACCAGGAAAGAGATTACGTTATCCATTTCGAGATCCCCGAGTTTACCTGTCTCTGCCCGCGCTCGGGCTTCCCGGATTTCGCTACCATCATCATCGATTATGTTCCGGGGCCGTTAGTGGTCGAGTTGAAGAGCCTCAAGCTCTACATCAACGGCTATCGTGACCGCCAGATCAGCCACGAGTCCGCCGTTAACACTATCCTTGACGATCTGGTGACGCTGCTCGCGCCGCGCTGGATGCGTGTCGTAGGCGATTTTACAGTGCGGGGCAATATCAAAACCATAATATTTGCCGAACAGGCGCAGCCCGACTATGCAGGGCCGCGCCCGGAGTACCGGCGCTATCTGCCGAACGCTGCTTAACCTGATAGTAACAGGAGGGGAAATATGTCCGCTACACGCAAAAATGAACTCGCCGTCTTGATCGTGAGCGGCGGTATGGACAGTTGTGTGCTGGCTCATTATTATGCTGCTGCCGGTTTCGACCTGCACCTGCTCTCATTCAATTATGGGCAGAAGCACGTCAGGGAACTGAGTTACGCCGAGCGCTACATAACCAGAATGCGCGAGCGCTTTGGCAGCGGCCCCAACGCGCTGCAAATTCGCCATGATGTCATCGATCTGCCCATAGCGCGCCTGCTCACGGACTCCGATTCCGCGCTCATCAATCCAGAGGTCAGCATGCCGCACGGCCACTATACCGACGACAGCATGAAGGCAACAGTCGTGCCCTATCGCAACCCCAACATGCTGCTCCAGGCGGCCACGTTAGCCTGGGGCGAGAAGGCGCGCGTCATCGCCTATGCCGCGCACCAGGGCGACTATGCACAGTATCCCGATTGCCGCAAGGTCTTTGTCGATGCCTTCAACAACATGCTCTCCGTCGCAATGAACTCAACGGAGATCAGAGTCGAGTCGCCCTTTATGTACTTCTCTAAAGCGCATATCGCGCGTCTGGGCGCCAGCCTGGGTGTCCCCTTCGAACTGACCTGGAGCTGCTACGAGGGAGGCAACGAGGGCCTCGGAGACATGCACTGCGGGCGTTGTGGTACTTGCGTCGAGCGATATGAAGCTATGAAGATTGCAGGTATTACGGATCCTACAATATATGCCAGCGATCCAGAAGAATACCTGCACATTGCCGGGAGCAGAGAATCCGCTTGATTTAAGCGAAGTGCCCACCCCACAAAAATACCCGTTTCGGGTGATAGAAATAGCCCTTTTTGAGGTATGCGAGAGGATGAGGCTAAGATATACTGGGCATGTATTTGAATGCATGTTCAAAAGAGGCGCCCGCTATGCCGGGCGGCCTTGTGCAAGGAGGTCCTATGAGGAAGCTGGCAATCATCACACGCGAATTCAGATTTGAGGCATCGCACCATTTGCCGGGGCATCGTGGCAAGTGTTGCAGGCCGCACGGCCACTCCTATCGGCTGGAGATCTCTTTGCGTGGGCCGCTCGTCGACGCGCCGGGGCAATCAGATGATGGTATGGTCATGGATTTCGAGGACCTCAAGCGCATCGTCAATGCCACGATCATTGAAGAACTCTCGGATTCGGCGCCGCGTGGCAGGAATGCCCAACCCATCGAACGGGGCGGAATGGACCACAACGATCTCAATGCGCTCACCGGCATCCGCACCACCGCCGAAAATCTCGTCCACTGGATCTGGGATGCGCTTGTCAGCGGCGGCCTCCGTGAAGATCTGCTCTACCGCGTGCGCCTCTGGGAGACCGACAAAGGCTTTGCCGAGATCACGCGTGCCGAGCGGGGATTGGAGTAAAACATGGCAACGAGCATCACAGTCGCAACTCGTATCATTCAAGTGAGCGAGATCTTTGGGCCGACGGTGCAAGGTGAGGGTATGCTGATCGGAAAGCCGACAGTTTTTGTGCGCACAGGAGGCTGTGAGTACCGCTGTTACTGGTGTGACACCCTGTATGCCGTACTACCCGAATATAAGTCCGAGTGGCACCCGATGACCACCGGGGAGATCTTTGCCGAGGTGCAGCGACTCTCGGGGCATCAGCCCATCCTCGTCACGCTCTCCGGCGGCAACCCCGCGATTCAGCCGCTTGGCGACCTGATCGACCTCGGCCATGCTCATGGCTACACCTTCGCCATTGAGACACAGGGGAGTGTAGCGCAGCCCTGGTTCGCGCGGCTCGAATATCTCACGCTCTCGCCCAAGCCGCCCAGCAGCAAGCAGGTCACGCGCTGGGAGCGGCTGGACCGCTGCATCTCCTACGCTGGAACTGCTCCCGGAGAGCGAGGGCCACAAATATGCCTGAAAATCGTCGTCTTCGATGAAGAGGACTACGCCTATGCACGCTACGTGGCCTCGCGCTATCCGGCCCTGCCCGTCTATTTACAGGTCGGCAACCACACCCCGCCTCATCTGGCGCGGGAGATTGATATCCCCGGCATTCTGGCGCGGCTGGACTGGCTCGTCCAGCGTGTGGTTGCTGACCGGTGGTATAGCGTCACTGTCCTGCCACAGATGCATTCCCTCCTCTGGGGTAACAAACGCGGCGTTTAGTATTTAGCATTATTCAATATAGTGAGGAGCACGAACCGGATGGTATCGCACATCAATCAGGAAAAGGCGCGCATGAATGGTCATGCCCACAGTGAAATTTCACCTGCCAGAGTCGATTATGCCCGCCTGCTCGAACTGGGGCGTGAGTTGCTGCTGGCCCTGGGAGAAGATCCCGAACGGGAGGGATTGCTGGACACGCCGCAGCGCTGGGCCGATTGGTGGCGCGAATTTATCGAATATGATCCCGGCGTAACGGAAACATGCTTCGAAGCAACATCCACAGATCAAATGGTCTGCGTCTCTGGCATCCGCGTCTCAAGTTTATGCGAACATCACCTCCTCCCATTCTGGTGCGACGTTGCCATCGGCTATATCCCCTGCGAAAAGGTACTTGGCCTCTCGAAATTCGCGCGCATTGCTCACAAATTCGCGCACCGCCTCCAGTTACAGGAGCGGCTCGCTCAGCAGATCGCCGACGAGGTGAGCCGCATTACCGGCTCGCAGGATGTCGCTGTCGTGCTCAAAGGCGAACATCTCTGCATGACCGCCAGAGGTATCCGCACGCCTGGCATCATGACCTCTTCGGTGATGCGCGGAGTCTTCCGCAGCGAAAGCGACGCACGCATGGAGTTCCTGCGCCTGATCGGTTGAGGGGAAGATATTTTCTTGCAGAGATGCGAAGAAATGCCCATTGTGCAATAAACCATCAATTTAGAGGTTTTTCCGATGACATGATCGCTCCCAAAACAGTATACTTCTCTTACTGGCATAAATTAATGCCATGCTCATGTTCTTGTAGAGTTGTGGCGCACCGCGCAGTGGAGTAGTTCAGAATGTGTCTGATCTCCAGCCCCGCCGCCTGCTCGCGCCAGCGACGCTCGCCGGATCTCAGGGAGGGTGTGGGCACAGGCGCTAAGCGCCTGTGCCCACACCCTCCCTGAGATCCCCGGGGGCGGCTCCGCCGCCCCACCGCCCGGCGAGAGCACTGAGCCTCGGACACTTTCCCAGGTAGCCCCTTGCACATGGTATTAAAAATAATGAAGGAGCGGATGATGTCACTGTCGCGTCTTACCACTTCTACGCTTCAACTGGGAGAACTGCGTGTGCATCTGCTGGAAGCAGGTTCGCCTGGACTCCCAGAAGTGCTGCTCATTCCCGGCGGAATGGGCGATGCCGAGTCGCATTGGCACAAAACTCTGGTAGCTCTGGGGACATCTTTTCATGTGTATGCCCCTGATCTGCCGGGCTTCCATAACGAGAGCGATGCATTAAAGAAGGTATCACTCCCTCAGATGATGCAGTGGATCAATGAATTGCTTCGTACTCTGAATATAGAGAAGGTCGCGCTTGTCGGTACCTCAATCGGGGCCTTGCTCGCTCGTTTCTATGCAGCCCGAAGTCCTGCTGTGGTAGAACGACTTGTCCTTGTTGGTGGAGGAGGGATTACAAAGCTTCCGGGCATCGCACGCATGCTCCTCAATGCTCCCGGGATCTCTCAGGTCTTTTACCGGGACAGGTATCGCCGCATCTACTCGCGGGAAGCGCTCAGTCGTTCGATCTATCAGCAAGATGTGCTGACCGAGGAGTTCTTTCAGAGGCTCAAGCGGGCCAGTGAGGGGTTTATGCCACTCTTGCGGGCCATCCTCTCTGATCCCTTGCCTCCCGTTCAGACTCCAACCTGCCCGACGCTGATTATCTGGGGCAAGGAGGACCGTCTGGCCCCGCTTAGCGAGGGGAGGCAGTTGTTGCGTGAGATCCCATCTGCTGAACTCGTGCTAATTGAGCAAGCCGGGCACATGCCGATGCTTGAACAGCCGGATCTCTTCATTGCCGCCATCAAGCCGTTTCTGGACAGGTGACACATTGGCGTCAAATATGGTTCCTATCCCTGATGGATAATGCTAACTGCCATCTACCAGGGATAGGAGTCGATGTCCTCCTGAGCCGAGCCGGGCCGGATTCATGATTGCCGGCGCTCTCCGCGTGGCAGTGGCGCGCGCCCCGGCGGTTGAGATGGGCGCGGTCCCGCCTTCACACCGGGAATGTGCCGCGTTACTGGTTGATCGCCTGACAGGTGTATTTCTTCGCCATGATGCCACATCTTCAAGGGAGGGCCGCCGAGCAGCCGATAGGTCGCTTCGTGCGGCTTCACCTCGACGCGCAGCCGGCTGCCCTTGAACAGGATATGGAAGGCAAGCCGCTGGATGCTTTCCGGCAGGCGCGGCGTAAAGGAGAGCGCGCCATCCTGCCAGCGCAGGCCGCCGAAGCCGGAGACCAGCGCCATCCAGCTTCCCGCGAGCGAGGCGATGTGCAGCCCATCACGCGTGTTGTGTTCCAGATCTTCGAGATCCATCAGCGCGGCCTCGCCCAGATAATCGTAGGCAAGATCAAGCTGTCCCACCTCGGCGGCGAGAACGGCCTGTGGCGCAGCCGATAGCGAGGAATCGCGCACTGTAAGCGGCTCATAGTATGCGAAGTTGCGCGCCTTTTGCTCTGCCGTGAAGCTATCGCTGAAAAACTGCATCGCCAGGACAAGATCAGCCTGTTTGATAACCTGTTTGCGGTAGATGTCGAAGTAGTGGAAATGCAGGAACAGCGGATACTGGTCTGGCCTGGTATCGGCGAAGTTCCATACCTCATGCTCGGTAAATGCCTCATCCTGCGGCGTCACGCCGAGACGTTCGTCAAAGGGAATGAACATCCGCTCGGCGGCGCGGCGCCAGCTTGCCACCTCCTCGCTATTCACGCCGAGGGCCTCCGCTGCCTCCGGGTGGCGCTGCACGGCGTCCGCTGCCGAGCGCAGATTGTGCCGGGCCATGAGGTTCGTGTAGACGTTGTTATCGGCGAGGGCGCTGTACTCGTCGGGGCCGGTAACGCCATCGATGCGGAATTTACCGGCGGCATCCTCATAGCCCAGCGAGCACCACAACCTCGCCGTCTCGACGAGCAGCGGGAGGCCAACCTCCTCTTCAAACGCGGTATCGCCAGTGGCGCCCACATAGCGGACGACGGCATAGGCGATATCCGCGTTGATGTGGAAAGCCGCAGTGCTCGCGGGCCAGTAGCCAGAGCATTCTTCGCCCGCGATGGTGCGCCAGGGGAAAGCAGCGCCGCGAAACCCGAGCTGGGCCGCGCGGTCCTTCGCCATATCCATGATCGAGTAGCGCCAGCGCAGCGCATCGGCGGCAGCCTGAGGCTGCGTCAGCGTCAATACTGGCAGGACGTAGATCTCGGTATCCCAGAAGGTATGGCCGTCGTAACCCGGGCCAGTCAATCCCTTCGCCGCGATGGGCCGGCGCTCATTACGCGCGCCGGCCTGCAAAACATGGAAGAGTGCGAAGCGCACCGCCTGCTGGATCTGCGCGTCGCCATCCAGTTCCACATCCGCGTTTGCCCAGAAATCGTCCAGGTAGGCGCGCTGCTCCGCGAGCAGGCCATCCCAGCCCGTCAATCGCGCGGAAGAGATCGCGGCCACCACCTGATCGTGGATAGCGGGTCGCGAACGCAGACTCGACCAGCCATAGGCGATGAGCTTGACGATGCGCAGGCGCTCACCCGGTTTCAGTCGCGTGGTGATGGTGACACGGGCCAGGTCGGGATAGCTTTCGGAGGCGACAAACATATCGGGCGGCCCCTCGATGTGGTGATCCATTGCCGCGCCGACGCGCAGCCCACTGAGGCGCGTGTGATGGATCAGCAGCCCGAAGGTACCCTGTGCCTGGTGCTCCTCGCTCTCAAGAGGAGACGTGGGAATGCTGGCGGCACGGGGATCATTGCTCTGATCGGGCAGCGCCTCGTTGGCGACCAGCTCTGATTGGATGACGATACGCGCCGGGGCGTCAACCGGCTCGACCTCGTAGCAGATCGCTACAATGGCGCGCTGTGTGAGGGAAACCATGCGCACGGAAGACACTTTGACTGTGCGTCCCGCCGGAGAGGTCCAGCGCACGCTGCGGCGCAGCACTCCAGCGCGCAGGTCCAGTTCGCGCTCGTGTTCCTGGAGCTTGCCATAGCGAACGTCAAAGGGTTCATCATCGACATGCAGGCGGATCAGTTTGCCGTTGGTGACGTTAATGACGGTCTGGCTGGACTCGGGGTAGCCGTATGCTGCCTCCGCATAAGGCAGGCGGCGCAGTTCATAGACAGAGTTCAGATATGTGCCGGGAATGCCGTGCGGCTCCCCCTCATCGAAGTTTCCCCGCAGCCCGATGTGCCCATTGGAGAGGGCGAAAATGGACTCTGTTTGCGCCAGCAAATCGAAGCGAAGATGTTTCTCACACACTTTCCACCCTTCTGCCATGAAGGCGGGATGCTCAATCATTATGAATCCTTTCCTCAGCGTTGACGGAGATGACAATGCCGAGCCTGAGTAGTGTTGCGTTTCTCTTTTCAGGAACATACAAAATAGGTTAATGATTGTCAAGTTGCAATAAAAGGGATTGATGGCGGCGAGAGATGTGTCTCAAGAGGGGCTTAAAGTTATTTTACTATGACCTTTACCTCATTGTGGAGATCGGGCGGCCCGGATATAATGTTCCTGGACTTAAACTTATTTTATTCTTTATACTTCGAGATGGAAAAACCAGATGGCAGCGATTGAGCAGGATTTCCCATCGGGGCCACTGAGCGTACTGGCCGAATTAGAGAGCTGGCGCAAAGAAGTGAACCGCCCTACCTATCACATGCATAAATGGTGGGCAACACGCCTGGGATCAGTATTTCGCGCAATTCTCATCGGCGCATTAAGTGAAGATAATACGGATATATGGAACGCGTTTTATTCCCACATCAGTTTCCCAGATAAGGTTGTTCTTGATCCGTTTATGGGCGCGGGAACTGCTCTGGGGGAGGCCCTTAAGCTAGGATGCACCGTAGTTGGCTCGGATATCAATCCGGTAAGCGCATTTCAGGTAAGCAAAGCCCTTGAACCTGTTGATATATACGAATTACAACTGGCTTTTGAGCGGATTAAAAATAAAGTGCAGCCACAAATCCAACCAATGTACCAGGCAGTAGATCCTGAGACGGGGAATATAGCCGATATTCTCTATTGCTTTTGGATAATGACAGCTATATGTCCGGCTTGTAAAACGCATGTACGGCTTTTCGATACCTCTATTTTCGCGAAAAATGCCTATCCCCGAAAAGTGCCTGCTGCGTGGTCTGTATGTTTCGCCTGCGGCGAGATCAATGCAACCAGGTATAATGCGCTCAACCTCCGCTGCTCGGGTTGTCAGCGAGAATATAATCCCCAGGATGGTGTTGCCGAGGGGGCGAAAGCGACATGTCAGAACTGCGGTTTTGTCTTTCGCATCGTCGATGCCATTGCTCATACCGGGCGCATGCCCGAGTACGAGATGTATGCGCTGCTCATTCTAACTGCGGAGGGACAGAAAAAGTATATTCGAGCTAATGAAGCTGATAAGGAACTTTACAACAGGGCACACGCATTGTTGAAACAACAAAACCTTTTGCTTCCCACCGGTGTCATCAAACCAGGACATAACACAAATCAGCTTCTTCGCTATAATTACGGTGAATGGCGGCAACTCTTCAATGATAGACAATTATATTGTCTTTCACTTCTTTTGCAAGCTATTCTGGAGGAACCGAATAGAAACTGTCGTGAACTGCTCTTATTACTTTTTTCAAGTATTCTGGAGTACAATAATATATTCTGTTCCTATAAAGGGGAAGGAACAGGGGCTGTTAGACCGATTTTCAATCACCATATACTAAAACCAGAGCGGATGGCATTGGAAAATACTGTGTGGGGAATAGTGAAGGGAACGACAAAAAGTTCCGGATGTTTCCAGACCTTCTTTGAATCCAGATTGATGCGCGCTTTAACCTATCGCCAGAAGCCCTTCGAACTGCGTGCCGTCAAAGAAGATGGAAAAGTCAGTGGAGAGAAAGTCTATAACCTGTCCTGTGCGCCTATCGCTTCGCTTGTAAATAGCTTCGACGCTCTCAGAAGTGGGAAGAACAGGGCTTTGCTTTTTTGCAGCGACTCAGCCCATCTTGCGCTTCCTGACCAATCGGTTGATGTTGTGGTGACTGATCCTCCCTACTTCGACTTTGTACATTATTCCGAATTGGCCGACTTTTTTTATGCATGGCTACGTCTGGGTTTGGAGCAAACGCGGCCAGAATTTGGGGCGGAGACAACACGGCATCCCTGCGAAGTGCAGCAGAGGGATGCCAGAGCCTTTTCTGAAGCTCTCGCCAAAGTATGGCAAGAGTGTGTGCGCGTCTTAAAGCCTGATGGACTGCTCATTTTCAGTTTCCACCACTCACGAAACGAGGGATGGGAAGCAGTAGGCCAGGCACTTTTTGCAGCAAACCTGGGAGTGGTGGCCGCGCATCCAATTAAGGCCGAAATGGCGGGGGCTTCTCCTAAGTCACAGACAGGAGAGCCAATTAATTATGATGCCATTCTGGTGTGTAAACAGCTACCAGCCCCCGTCAGCACATCTCTGGAAGCCGCAATTGCGGATACTCTCGCCCTTGCCAGAAAGAAGTTTGGCACACTTTCCCCGGACAACCAACCCGCCAGGCTTTCCAAAGGAGATCGGTTCGTGGTATTGCAATCGCAAGCGCTGTGCGTTTACTCACGGCACATGGGGCATTTAATAGATGGGAAAGGCGCAGAGGTTACGCTAGCGCAATTTCTTGCCGCTACTACTGGCTGCCTGGGTGCAATCTCTGCTGAGGATGACGAGCAAGCGGAAAGGGCACAAGAACAAGCACAATCAGGCGCTGAAGCGAATCAGTTCTCAGCTATCGTGCTAACTGATCTGTTTGATCACGAGAAATCGGAATTGATGATCGAATAAGGTGACGAGAATGAACGAAACAGTGTTACCGGTTTTTAAGAGATGCGTAGAAGCTATTCACGAAGGCGCTCTTATCAAAAGGGAAAGCAATAAAGACAAAGAATATCATTTTCAAAACTGGTTTGCAGCCAGGCTAGACGAAATACATTTACATTATGACTCTCCTGGTCGCAATCTCTATCCTGATTTCCGCATGGTCTTAACCGCAGAAGGTTATGAATTGAAGGGATTGGCTTATCCAGGAAGAGAAACGACCTATGATAGTAACAGTCAGGTCCCTACAGGTTTTCATAATGGCAGAAGCATCTATTACGTCTTTGGCAGATATCCGGATAAACCAGATGGAAACGAATATCCCGTCCTGGATCTGGTTATCTGCCACGGAGATTTTCTTAACACCGACCATGAATATAAACATAAGAATAAAAGTGTGAAAGGTTTTGGCAGTTATGGGGATATTTTCATTCGTGACAGGAAGATGTATGTTGTGCCAACTCCCTTTCAAATCGCCGAAGGGCTAGCCCATCATCGCACCTTGATTCTTCCCTCTAATATTGAGGTCAATCCAGATTTCTTTGAGGTTGGCACATTGGTTCGCGAAGAGGCAGCGGAGTTGATCGTCGCTTATGCCTTTAATTTAAAGACGAACGAAATATCCGTCAAGACAGAGCCAAATCCACATGCAGGAGAAAAACATATTTTTCGTGCCTGGAGGCTAAAAGGCTCCACCAGAACTCCTGTGGTAATACGTGACTCTCAATCTATTAGAGATGAAGTCGCTGCCAGTGCCGAAGAAGCTGATGAAGGATCTGATGAATGACGCCGGCCTTTCGTTATTACGACGAATGTGCCAGGATATTGAAACTGAGAGATATAGTTAAGCTTTCTTGATTTTCATATTCACGCAGCAAGGAGGTGCCCCCGATGGGTACCAGCATCATCACCCTCGACCAGTGTCGTTACGCTGGTCCGGGGCTGCTGACCTTTCATTCCCTCTCATTCTGTCTCAGATTACATCTCCAGGGTTCTTATCCCTCCCAGAGATGAGAACTTTGTCTGCTCACGTAACGGCACAACTTCTCAATCCCGTTTTAGCGTTTTCGTGCCACGTTGCGTGCAAAGCAGCAATATATGGAGATATTAGATGAACCTGGAGACCCAACCTCTGCCATCAACTGCGCCTGCAAAGAGGCATCGTTTCTTTATCCATCGTCACTTTGCCCTGCTCTGGCTTGGGCAGACCGTCTCGGAGTTCGGTTCGCGCATTACACGCGAGGGCCTGCCGCTCGCCGCAGTTCTGACCTTGCAGGCGACGACAGCGCAGATGGGCCTGCTGGCTGCGCCTGGCTCTATCCCTGTACTGTTCCTGGGGCTTTATCCTTGCTGTAGCTGTGGTAGCCGTGATCAAAGTCAGCCTCACCGCTGAGGCAGTAAAAACGAGCTGGCTTTTAAAAGCTACCGATAAAGACGAGGCATCAAAGTTTGCAGCACTCTCTACCGATCTTCCAACAGTAGTGGATGCGCTTTTTAGTAAGAAACTCTGGCATCCTACCTCCCGCATGCGCCTTATCCAGTACCTTTTCCACAGGTATAGCGTAGATGAGGTTGCGCATGCCATTCAAACCAGGAAATCTGGGTAGGAATAACGATTCAACCTGGCGCTCTAAATATTTAAAGAGCCTGCGACAAATCTGCGACAAATTCGGGATAGGGCTGTGACATCTCCCCGCTATAGTTAGAGTCAGGTGCAGCAAGGCGGGAGCCGTGCTGTGCCGCAAACTTTAGCATGGAGAAGTACAATGACGAACTATGAGCCGCAGAGCGAGCAGCAACAGTATGAGGAGTCATCCGCTTTCTGGCGCGAAGGATACCGGCCCGCAGGAGAACAGCAGCCGGCGTATGAGCAGCCAGCGTTTGTCTACAGGCCCTATCCCGGTGAGAAAGAGGTTGCCAGCGCCGTGCTCTCATATGTGCTGGGCTGGTTTTCAGGGCTGCTCTTTGCGCTCTTCGCGTGGCAGGATCGCTATGTACGCTTCCACGCTGTGCAATCGCTGCTGTTCTTCGGCGGAATCAGCGTGCTGGATATCGGGATGGTCTTTATGATGGGCAGCCTGGACAGGCTCAGATTCTTTGCGTTTTTCCCGCCGGGACGCGTGCTCATTCCCTTTTTCCTGCTCGCGTTCTTCCTGGTGAACGCCGTCGCCTTCGTTGGCTGGCTGGTTGCCATGTTCCAGGCCGCCAGAGGCAAATACTACGGGTTGCCCATCGCCGGGGCTATTGCTGCCAGATGTATTGGCAGAGATGCAACTTTAAAGTAGACTATGATACACTATAGCCATAGGCTGTAATCGCTGTATCCCGGCAGGTCGGTATATGATAACTGTTTTGCTGGTCGAAGATGAGTATGACCTGGCGCAAGTAATCATCCGCGAACTGGAGGTAAACGGCTACCGCGTCCTGCACGCGAGCGACGGGCTGACCGCGCTGCGTTTGCATGAGCGGGAGCAGCCGGCGCTGGTCGTACTGGATTGGATGCTGCCCCGGCTCGATGGGTTGACCGTGTTGCGCCAGTTACGTCAGAAGTCGTCAACGCCGGTGTTAATGCTCACGGCGCGCGATGAGGAGGCAGATCGCGTGGTTGGCCTCGAACTGGGAGCCGATGATTATCTTACCAAGCCTTTCAGCATGCGCGAGTTTATCGCGCGCGTGCACGCGCTGCTGCGCCGTGCAGAGATGGTGCAGCAGATTCTCAGCGCGGACCAGCAGAAGACCGATGGGCACCTCGGTCACGGCCCCTTGCACCTGGATGCCGACGCGCACCAGGCCACACTCGCTGGTCAGCCGCTCGACCTCAGTCCGACGGAGTTCGCGCTGCTTCATCTGCTGCTGCGCAGCCCCGGGCGTGCGTTCAGCCGTGCCTACTTGCTCGATACGGTATGGGGCGAGACATATGTCGGCGGAGATCGTTCGGTGGATAATACGGTCTTGCGACTGCGCAAAAAGCTGGGCGCGGTTGGAGAGGATATTGAAACGGTATGGGGTATCGGTTATCGGCTGCGGCCACAGGGGTGATGATGATACGTAAGGATCGCCTGTTACTCGCTATCAACCCGCTACGCGCTCTGGCCGAGGCCGCGCTGGTCGCGGGCATCTTGCTGGGTGGCCTGCTGCTCATCCGCAATCAATCTTTCCCCTTGCAGGAAGCGATCCTGTTATCGATTGGCCCGTTCTGCATGCTCTGGTACGTGCTGCGTATGCGTGTGCCGGCATCCTTCGTATGGCGGCAGGGCTGCTTTGATGGCGCTGTCGCCTTTGTGCTGGCACTGGCTTTGAGCGCCATGATCTGGGCATTAACGCCTGTCGTGCTGCCATCAACGCTGCTGAGAACGACCATCGGAGGGATGAACAGGGCCGCGGAGATGGCGTCGGTTATGCTCGTGGTAGATTATGTCATCTTTCTCATCGCACGCCTCGCCGTCCGCGTTCTGGTTTTCTGGGATCGACTGCGGCGCAAGCAGCTTCTCTGGTCGCTGACGCACGCGCACCTCATAGTTATCGCCGTGGCAGCGGGTTTGCTGATCGTTTTTATCGATCTGGTAGTACTGGGGGTGACGCTGAGCCATTCAACGTCCAGCCTGGTACTGATCCCCCTGACGCTGGGCCTGGCTGCGCTGAGCGTGATAGGACTGATTATCATCGTGCCCCCATCGGCGTTGTGCTCGTACCTGGTCGTGCGCGGCACGGTGCAGCGCCTGAAGGCGCTGATGATGGCTACCAGCGCGCTGCGCGGCGGAGACTTAACGGTGCGTGTGCCGGTTGTCGGCGAGGATGAGGTTGCGCAACTGCAAGCCGACTTCAACGCCATGGCTGGCGATCTCGAACGCGCCATGCACGAACTTCAAGGGGAGCGCGATACCGTTGCCAGACTTCTCCAGCAGCGCCGCGAGTTGATTGCCAGTGCCTCGCACGAACTGCGCACCCCGGTAGCGACGCTGCGGGGTTATCTGGAAACCGCGCTCATGCACTGGGACGGCAATCCACCGCCGACGCTGCATCACGACCTGCGCGTGATGGAGGACGAGGTGATGCGCCTGCAAAGGCTCGTCGAAGATCTTTTCACACTGGCGCGCGCCGAAGTTGGCCGGCTCACGCTGCAATGCAAGCCAACCGACGTGGGAGACATTGCGCGCCATATCGCTGAGATCAACGCACCTCTGGTGTGGCAGGCCAGCAAGATCGCCGTCGCTGCCGAGATCGCGCCCGCGCTCCCCCCGGTGCTGGCCGATGCGGCACGCCTGGAGCAAGCGCTGCAAAATCTGCTGCACAATGCGGTACGTCATACCGCACCCGGCGGGATCGTCGCGCTGGTGGTCACGAGCGAGGATGATACAGTTACGCTGCACGTCAAGGATACCGGCGAGGGCATCGCTCCCGAGGATCTGCCCCATATCTGGGAGCGGTTCTATCAGACCGAGAGCGCCCGCGCGCGTGGCGGCGCCGGATTAGGTCTCACACTGGTTAAAGAATGGGTTGAGGCGATGGGCGGCAGCGTCTCCGTCGAGAGCGCTCTGGGCAAGGGAAGCTGCTTTAGCATAATCTTGCCGCAGGCTCGGTCCCGTTCTACCCGCTCTATAGGAGAGCAAACTCGTGCTGTTCAGACGAGCGAGGTATAACAAATCTGATCTATAAATTGCGGCGACCACTCAGGACGGATCAATCTGCAAGCCCATCAGATATGTATCTACGAACTGCCCGTTCACATAAAGCTCACGCGTGATGCGTCCTTCCCGCACGAAGCCATACTTTTCATACAGATGGATGGCCGGGAGATTATCAACGCGCACAAGCAGGTTGATCTTGCGGATCGTGTTCGTTTGTCTGGCCCAATCGATGAGATACGCCAACAGATGGCTCCCAATGCCCAGGTTCCAGTACTTGCGCAAGACGCTCATTCCGAACTCACCGGCATGCCGAAGACGAGGACGCCTGCCCGCGCTGAAGGTCAACACCCCGGCGATTTCTCCGGCGATTTCGGCGATGAGATATAAACTGGTCGGCAATGCAGCCGTTTGCAGAAGAAATGCACGTTCCTCCTCCACGCTCATCCCGAACTCGCCAGGACCGAAGGTGATATTCTCGCTCTCGCCTGCCACCTGATCGAGATAAGCCAGGATATTTTCAGCGTCATTCGGCTCTGCCCGCCGCAGCGTGAGTTGGAGATTGTTTTTCAGTAGCGTGTGTTGTGCCACCTCTGCCTCCTGAAGAAATACGTCGACAACTGATGATTGTCCAGAAGTGCAACAGAGATCCTTCGCTGCGCTCAAGATGACACACCCGTTGGCTGTCATCCTGAGCGCAGCGAAGGATATGCGGGATGGTGAGGGCCTTCCAGGAATCAGGCTAATGCCCACCGTTTCTCTTATCGCGCCAGCGAACAAGGCGTTGCAGCGTCTCGAAGTCCCAGGGTGTGCTTGTACCGTAAATGAAGTGCGTCACTCCTGCCCTGACGTATTCATCAAGCGTCTTGTCGCTATCATCTTTTGACGGCTCCGTTGAGCGCTCGATCTCGCGGGGATTGCGTCCGATCTCCGCGCACCATTGATCCAGCACCTGCCCCTTATGCGCCATCGTGGCTGGATCGCCGAAACCGTGCCAGATATTCGCGTAGCGAGCGGCGATGCGCAGCGTCTTCTTCTCGCCGCCACCGCCAATAAGGATAGGGATTGGCTGCTGCACAGGTTTGGGAACATCGACCTGCCAGCGGTGCAGTATGATCGGCAGGGCTTCTTCCAG
>Ga0209061_1003024_pt1 | contig 19283 bp, 21 predicted proteins | sample Coa_R1_10_FD_187157 | JGI IMG/M metagenome (GOLD analysis project Ga0209061, IMG submission 187157) | Surface soil microbial communities from Centralia Pennsylvania, which are recovering from an underground coalmine fire - Coalmine... | ecosystem: Environmental > Terrestrial > Soil >...
CGTGCGACACAGCACTGACGTTGGGCGCAAGCATGGCCCTGGCGGACGAGGTCTTTGCCCAGGGGGTGGGGAATTCCCCCTGGGAGAACGCCGTTCAAGTTCTTCAGACGTCGTTTACCGGGCCGATTGCTACCGGCTTGGCGCTAGTGGCTATCGTCGTGGGCGGACTGGTTTTCGCCTTTGGCGAGGGCGGAGCGAAACGCACCATGGCCGGCGTCATCTTCGGCGTCGGAATGGCCATTGGTGCCGTCAATTTCATGACCTGGCTCTTTCCCGCTTCCTGACATGCAAACGAGACGAACCAACCCGGTGTTCCGCTCGCTCAATCGCCCGCTCACCATTCTGGGCGTCGAGCGGAAGCTTTTCTTCTTTGCCCTGCTCATGGGTGCGGGCGTCTTCAACCTGATGAAGACCTTGTTGGGCGGGATTCTGATGTTTCTGTTGCTCTACTTCATTGGCCGGTGGGCGACGAGGACCGATCCGAAGATTCTGCGCTTCCTGCTCAACTCGGGACGCACAAAGACGCAATATGACCCGATGAAATTCTCTCCGTTCGAGGTTCGGAGAATCGACCATGTTTAGGCTGGACCGAATCGACAAAGCCTGGCGCGAGGCCGGTTCATTCAACGAACAGGTGAACCTGTTCGGATTTGTTGACGACCAGGTTTTCCTGACGAAGAGCGGCGATACAGGCGTGGTGCTGGAAGTCCGGGGAGTGGATTACGAATGCCTCGAATCGGCGGCGATTGATAATCTCACCAAGCGCCTGGAATCCGCCTTCAGAATCTTCGATGAAAAGTGCCGGGTCTACCAGTACCTGTTGAAAGCCAATGGCGAGCAGATTCCCTACCAGACCTACGGCAGCCCGGTCATTGACGCAGCCATTGAGAGCCGGATCGAGTTTTTGCGGAGCAAGGCCGAATCCCTCTATTCCCTGAAAATCTATTTCGTCATCCTCTTCGAGGGCTTCCGGTATAAGCAGGCGCTCATCTCGAGCCTTGCGAAGCTCGGCTCCGAGCCTCGCGAGGCGTGGAGGGAGCTCAAGGCTTATCTCTCGCGCCGCAACCAGGTGGTCCTGATTGATTCAGAGATTGAGCTCGCCCGCGCCGCCGTGCTTGGCAAGGCCCGCAACTTCATCCTCCAGATTAGCGACTTCTGCTCGGTCGAAATCCTCGGGAAACAGGAAGCCTTTCGGGTCTTCAAGCGCATCCTGAACTTCGATCCGTGCAAGCTCGAATCAGCTCGTCTCAAGCACGATACGTTTCTTGACTGGCACCTGTGCGAGTCCCACCTCGAATGCCATCGCGGGCACCTGCGGTTGGACGATTACTTTGTTAAGGTTCTGGCGCTCAAAGAGCCTTCAGCCCAGACCTTCCCACTGATTTTCAAGCGGCTCCTGGAAGTTGAAGCCAATTATTACGTCGTGACGGAATGGAAGAAGCAGCCGCCCGACAAGAGCCGCAGCCTGATCCATTCCCGCCGCCGGCACTTCCACAATACCAAGCGGTCGCTGATGAGCCATTTGACGCTTTCCGATCACCCCGAGCGGACCGATGACATCCTGATTGACGATTCCAAGGAAGCTCAGGTCCGCGATTTGGGCATGGCGCTCAAGGAACTCGAGATCAACGGCAACTATTTTGGCGAGTTCTCGCTTACGGTCGTCATCTACGACCTCGATTTGGGCAAAGTCGAGCGGGCGTGCTCCGATTTCTACAAGGTCTTCAGCGTCTCAGATGCCACGCTCTACGATGAGCGCTACAACCTGCTCAACGCCTATCTTGCGACCGTGCCCGGCAATTACGCCTTCAATCTCCGTAAGATGTTGATTTTGAACACCAATTATGCCGATTACTCGTTCCTGTTCACGCTCGATTGCGGCGAGCCCCGGAATCAGCACCTGAATCAGGAGTACCTGGCGGTCCTTGAGACCAACCACAAAACGCCCTATTACTTAAACCTCCACCACCGCGACGTGGCGCACACCATGATTCTCGGCAAGACGGGCGCCGGGAAATCGTTCCTGCTAAACTTCCTGATCACCAATCTGCAGAAGTACCGTCCCTATACCTTCATTTTCGATCTGGGCGGGAGTTTCGAAAGCCTCACCCAGTTATTCGGCGGTGCATATGTCCGCATCGGAATCAATTCGCCCGATTTCAAGATCAATCCCTTCGCACTGCAACCTACCAAGCAGAACCTCGATTTTCTCGCCCTGTTCGTCAAAGTCCTGGCTGAGTCGAATGGCGCAGAGCGCCTGACGGCCTCCGAAGACCAGGACCTTTACCAGCAGATCGAGAACCTGTATGAGATCGAGCCGGAACTGCGGACGCTCACGGTTTTGGCCAATACTCTCAGCCGCAGCCTCGCCAGCCGGCTGCAGAAGTGGACTGCGGGCGGGCAGTTCGGATTTTTATTCGACAACTCCGAGGACACGATTACCTTCTCCCGGTTCCAGTGCTTTGACTTTCAGGGGATGGACCGCTACCCGCAGGTGCTCGAACCGCTCCTGTTTTACATCCTGCACCTGGCGAACGAGGTCATCGGCGACCGGTCGATCACGCACGTCTTTAAAGCCTTCTTCATCGACGAGGCGTGGGTGTTCTTCCGCAATCCGGCCGTCAAGACGTACATCGTGGAGGCACTCAAGACTTGGCGCAAGCAGAACGCCGCTATGGTGCTCTCTACCCTATCGCTCGATGAGCTCCGCAAGTCCGACATCCTCGACGTGATTCTCGAAAGCTGCCCAACCAAGATTTTTCTGGCCAACCCGGATATGGACCGCGATCTTTACCGACGGCAGTTCCACCTGAACGACAACGAAATTGAGCTGATATCAACCCTGATTCCCAAGCGCCAGATGCTCATCAAGAACCCGGATATCGCCAAGGTAGCGAACCTGGAAGTCGATCCCAAAAGCTACTGGCTCTACACCAACGACCCGTTTGACAACCGCAAGCGCAAAGAAGCTTTCGACGCCTACGGCTTTGAGAAGGGCCTGGAAATCCTGGCAGGAGCATCAGCATGAAACTTGAATCTCTATTTCGGAGGTTGCCGGTGAAATCCCTAAAACTTCATTTTGTGATTGGCCTGGCGCTCGTCTCGCTCGTCATCCCCTGCGCTCGCCTGCAGGCGGCCTGGGGCGCAAGAGTAGTCCACTACTCACAGACCGACATCATTCCCATCCGGGCAAAGATTCGCTTCTCCACTCTCATTGTCCTCCCGGCCAACGAAGAGATCCTCGACTTCACAACCGGCGATAAAGACTTCTGGATCATCAACGGCGTTCATAACCTCTGCTACGTTCACCCGGCCCAGGCCAATATCAAGAGCAACCTGAACCTGAGTACGGCGAGCGGCCACGTCTATTCGTTCCTGCTCACCGAAATCAGCGACCAGCCGGACAAACAGCCTGATCTGAAGGTTTTTGTGGTCCCAAACGATGAATCGAGCATTGCCAGCGTGGGCGGGCAGGCAAAGTACGTCCGGGCCTCCGAGATGGAGGCCTACAAGCAGGAAGCTGAGGCGGCCCAGGCTCAAGCGGCGCAGCAGATCCGTGAGGCCCAGATCCACGCGAAGCAAGAGATCACGGCTTACCGCGAGCAGTACCCGGCCACGCTTCGGTTCGACTACGTATACAAATCCAAAGCCACACGGCCCCCGTTCTCCGTCACCGCCATCTATCACGACGATAAATTCACCTACATCAAGTCGAATGCCCAGGAGAAGCCGGCGATTTACGAGCTCAAGGACGGGAAGCCCGACCTGGTGAATTTTGATTTTGAAAACGGCGTCTACATCATCCCGGAGATTGTGACCAAGGGGTATCTGGTGATCGGCAAGCAGAAAGTTAGCTTCAAGCGCCGAGGGCAGAAGGGAGGCAACTCGTGATAAGCGCGGAGAAGTGGGAATCCGTCACCTGGGATTGGATCGAGCGGGAGATTGTGGAGTATTTGCTGACCGCCAGTAAAAAGCCCGGCAAGACCCGATCGCTCTTCAATCGGCTGGTGAAGCGGTCCGAGCCGGCCAGCCCTTCGCAAAGATCGGCGGCCACGCAGCGACGGAGCACCAGCAATGCCTGAAAATCCTGAGAAGATCCCGAATCCGCCAAATCAGATTGAGGACAAAGCGCCCAAGCCGAAGGGTGTGATCCCGAAGAACACCCAATCGCTCGTCATTATCGGCGTGGCGGTGCTGATGATTCTCATCATGTGGCTGACAGGCGGCAAAAAGGTCCAGGCCCCAGCGCTCTCTTCCTCCACGCCTCCGGCTCCGCCGGTGACGGCCACCGACACGGCCAAGGTGCAGGCGTTCAAGCAAGCGATTCAGGCGGAGCAGCAGCAGGCGATCCGGCAACCTGTGCCACTGCCGGACCTGGGAGCGCCCAACGGTGCGCCGACAAGCACTGGCAGTCCTTACGCCTCCGAGCCAGGGCAGGTGGCAGTTTATCCTGAAAACACTGGGCCGTCCGGTTCTCCCTATTACGGCCAGCCTCAGCAACGCGCGCCGAGCACGGAGCAGGACCCGATCAAAGCAGAGCAAAAGAAGCGCGCCTATTTGTCGCTCTTCGCGTCGAATGTCGCCCTGACTTATCGCAAGGGCGAGGCGGCGGACAAGCTCACGAGTTCGCCGGGTGATCCTGGGCTTGGCGTTTCACGCTCAGCACCCAACGAACAGCCGGTATCGCAGGCCCAGGCGCTGCGGGATGCCGAGGCGCTCGCGGCAATGGGCCCGCCGCTTCCTTGGACCCAACCGCCACAAGCGAGGCTCGCGACGCTGTCAGGCCCAAAAGCAGCATCCGATGGCGGGCAGCAGTTACCAAAGCCCGAAACAGAGCCTGTGAATCCTGACGTTGCCCAGCCGGGAGAGTTCAATTCAGCCAGCGGCAAGAGATACGTCCTCTTCGAAGGCACGATCATCGACACCGTGCTCATGAATCGGCTGAATGGGAGTTTCTCCGGGCCGGTCAATTGCCTCGTCACCCACGATGTCTATTCCCACGACCGGCAGCATGTCCTGATCCCGGCTGGCACCAAGGTTTTGGGCGAAGCCGATAAGGTCGACGCCTTCGGCCAGCAGCGGCTTGCCGTGTTCTTTCACCGCCTCATCATGCCGGACGGGTATTCGGTCAATCTCGACCAGTTCAAAGGACTTGACCAGCTTGGCGCCACCGCCCTGCACGATAAGGTGAACAACCACTACATGAAGATCTTTGGAGCTTCGCTCGCCGTCGGGCTTCTCGGCGGCGTTGCCGAAGCCGGAACGGGCAATGTCTTCACCGGCTCGGCGCTTGACCAGGCCCGCATCGGGTTTGGTGAAACCATGGCCATGACCGGCGAGCGCATCATGGACCGCTTCTTGAACCTCATGCCCACGATCACGATCCGCGAGGGTACGAGGGTCAAGGTTTATCTCTCGAATGATCTCCTCCTCCCTGACTATAATCAACACACAATGCCGTCAGACTTTTGAGGAGGAAATGACCATAAATTTCACTCGCATGCTCGTAATCACAGTAGCCGCGGTAACACTCGCGGCGTGCCATTCGAAGAAGAAGCAAGAGGAACAAGAATTCATTCCGCCCGGCTATTACGTCACCCGCGCGGAGGCTCAAACTCGGGCCGATCGGCTAAATGCAGACTTGGCGAATTCCATAGCGAAAGAGAAGGCCGCAGGCGTAGCTGCCAAAAACCTTCCTTGCGGCCACTACAAGGTGATTTCAAAACGTAACACCGATGGAGTTGAATTTTGGCGTCCGCAATTCGACAGGACGGGCTGCACAGGCCGCAGTGCGTTTCCAAGTCTGCCAACTCTGTTCATCTCGTTTGGAGGTAAAACACCATGAAAGGGCTTCTCCCATTGGTTGCGCTGGCGCTCATGCTTTTGCCGGGCACTGGCCGCGCTCAGTTTTTCGGCGGCATCGTCTACGATCCGACCAACTTCCACAACGCCGTGCTCCGCTATTACCAACTGAGGATGCAGCTTGCCCAGCTTCAGCAGACCTACCAGCAGGTTCTCAATCAGTACAACTTAGCCGTGCAAATGGCGCGAAGCATTCCGAACATGCCAGCGCGGTATAAGGCATATTTTTCTCAATGGCGCTATCTATCGACTGTGCCTGACGTTTATCACAACACCGGAGCCTGGGTGAACGGAGTTAATACGGGGAGCCTTTCGGCCGTGCTCGCGGGCTATCAGAAGGCCACTACAACCCTTCAGACATACAGCCCTGCCGAAATCGCTGCGATGTCGCCGGAAGAGCTTCAAAGGGCTACGGCCGCGTATGCGACGGTTGAGTTGGCCGATGGCGCGAATACCAATTCCATGGCCACCATCGGGAACATTCGCGCCGATGCTCGCGCCGTCCAGAATCAGATCGGCAACCTCGAAAACGATTCCTTCTCAAACAATGCAGCGCTCAACACCGAGGTTGGGGTCCTCAACAAGATCAATGCGGCAAACGTCCTCATGCTCCGCAGCATTCAGGACTCCAATAACCTCAAGCTCGCAGCACTGGAGCAACAGGTTATCGAGTCAAAACGCGAACGGGACGCAACAGCGACCGCAATTAACACCGACATATACCAGCGGAACAACATGGTCAGAGAAATCAACCAGATCACGGCCGGTCTCGGTTCAACCCTTCAAAGTTATCGGCTGCCGTGATCGAGCAAGCGCATCGGACCAGGGGCGAGCACAATGTTTTCCACGCCGAACTACTTCAACTGGGCCTTCCAGGCGATCACGAACATGCTGACTGCGAACACCGGCATGTTCGTCACCATGGGCCGCGATCTTCTCATCGGGCTTGCTACGATCATGCTGGTCTGGTTCGGCTTAAAGACAGCCCTTCAGGCGGGAGATTTTCTTGCAGGAATGCATTTCTCCCGCTTTGCCAGCCTCGTCCTCATGATCAGCTTCGGATTCGGCATGATCAACTATTACGACTCGCCCATCCCCGGCATCGGCACTGATTTCCATCACCTGATCACGGACGAGGCGCAATCTCTTTCGACGACCATTTCCAATAATATGCTCGACACGATTACGACCAAGATTTCCGCATTTGAGGGAACCGTTGAAACGCCAGGGGTGACTCTCGACATTGCCGTCTACTTTGATTACTGGGCAATCATTCTTCTGCTCGCGCTCGCGCAGGCCGTCGCCATGATTGTGGTGGCCTTCGGGATTATTGCGACGGCCGTGTGTGTACTCCTGGGTCCGATTTTTATTCCATTCTTCATCGTGCCGCACCTGGATTGGCTCTTTTGGGGCTGGCTCAAGTGTTTCATCCAGTATGCCTTTTATCAGGTCGTCGCGGCGGCGGTGGTTTTTATCATTGGCAACGTGTTAACCGCATTCATGAGCCTCCAGAACGGCAGACCGATCCCTGTGAGCGAGCAGGGCGCGCTCGTCGCGCCTCTATTCATTGTCATCATCGCCTCGGTCTACGCGCTGATCAAAGTCCCCATGCTCACGAGCCACATCTTCAGCGGCTCAGCCGGGGGTTCGTCAGCGAGCATTGTCAGCTTCGGAAACCCGTTGAGGTCATAGGACGGAATAATGGCGACGGAAGGCAGCACGAATGAAGCGAAGCAACTCTATATGGAACAGTTTGGCGAAGCCTTGGTTACAGGCTCCTACCTCAAGGTTGCTGTCGCGCTGCTTGCACTGGCCGTTGTGGGCCTTGTCGTGCTGAACGTGAAAACCATTCACACATTCCGCAACTTCAAGCCGCTCGTCATCCGCATTGACGAGCTTGGCCGTGCCCAGGCCCTCAGCTACGATTCGTTCGCTTATAAACCGGAAGCCAAAGAAGCCAAATACTTCCTCACGCAATTCTGCCAGCTCTACTACCGCCGCAACCGCTACACCATCAACGACGATTTCAGCAAGGCCATGTACTTTCTCGACGGCAAACTGGCCAACGACATCATGGCCGCCGACCAGAAGAACAAAACCGTCCAAACCTTTCTTGATGACCCGTCAGCGCCTGAAGTCGACATCGATGTTCAGCAAGTCGCCATCGAGCCGATGATCAAGCCGCCGTATAAGGCGAGCGTGGACTTTTACAAGATCGAATATTCACCCGTCGATCACTCGGTTCTCAAGAAGACCCTTTGCACGGCGAGTTTCATCTTTGAGTTTCGCCAGAATGTGCCCAACCCGTTGATCCCCATCAACCCGCTGGGGCTCACGATTACCTATTTCCGCGAGGATGAAGCTTTTAACTGAACGAACCAGGAGAGAACACAATGCCCATTATTCAATTGCCGCCACCGCCGCCGAAGAAGATCACATTTGCCGTCCGGCTCGAAGAGGAGAAGTTTGCCGCACTCAAACGCTACGGAGCGTTCGTCGGCACGAACAATTATTCGATCATCATTTCGCAGAGTCTCGACAGGCTTTACGAGATCGACACGGACTACCGCGAGTGGCTCGAAGTCCATCCCGATTTTGAGCCTGACAAGCGGTCCCGGCGCAACGGCGCGGCAAAGCAATCGCGCAAGGCTGTTATCTCCGGCACGGCAGTGCCGTCGATTGTGGCCGCTGTGCAAGCGGCGAGCAGTACTGAGTAGGGCCGAGGTGTGATGCCCATGATGTGCGCCCGTGGAGAGTATTTGGAGTGTCAAAAACGCTGCTTCGCAGCGGCAGAAGGAGGGTCCTGGCTTCGCCGGACCCTGACACATCACCCCTCGGCAGGGTACTGCGGGCTATCTTTCGACAGCCCGGCCAAATGCGATGTAAACACAGGATTTGTCGCCGCTCAGGTACTGGCGGATATCTTCGGATACTTACCGCTAACCGAGCGCTTTCAATTACTTGCAAGAAAGGTTCGCGGACGTGAAGTTCACACGACCAGTAGGGCTTAAATTCCAGGAACCAGACTTCAACCGCTTAAGGAGCCGGGCGGATTGCGATGGAAAACGTCTTGGCGAATGGTGTCGCGACCGTGTGCTAGAGGCGCTGAATGGCATCCGTCCGTCACCGGCGCAGTGCGCCATTCTCGCCGAGATCCTCGCCCTGCAGGACACCCTGGTGGGCCTCATCTGCGCGCTCGGGCGTGAGGGCCGGCTGACGCCGCAGAAGGCAAAAGAGATCGTCGACGCCGCCCACGAGCGCAAGTACCGCGATGTGGCGGCGCTCTTCAAAGATGCAGAAGCCGAGTGCAGGAGATCATCTCGATGAGCACTCAAATCCCCACGCCAACGCGACCGTACAGCGAACGCCCCTGGCCGCGGCACACGCCGGCCTTCACACTGCTCGTCTGCTTTCTGGCCCTGATCGGCGGCGCGCTGGTGTTCGCCTGGGAGTACAAGACGCGCTGGACTCCGCTTGAGCGATACTACTTCCAGGACTACTTCCGAACCGCCCATCTTGGCGAACCACGAAACCCGTATCTGCGCCCGGCCCGCACCTGGGAGGTGCTGCTCATTCGCTACTCGCACGGTGAGCGTCTGGCAGTAGACCAGGAGGTCGAGCCAGCCGTCTTTTCAACCGCCGAGCATCGGAAAGTAATCGCGTTCCGGCTCTCGCCTTTCGCTATCGCAGATGGCGCTCACGGCCTCCGGTTTGAGTCGCTGCGGCTCGATGATAGCTGGTTTCACGCCTGGCTTGCCCAGTGGGTTTACGGGCAATCTCTGTGGCAACTGTTTCGCACTCCCTGGTACGCCGCCTTGTTGATTCTGGCCATCGGGCTTCCCTTCGCCATCCGAACAGATCGCGCCCAAGCCCGGAAGCGCCGTGAAGGAGTTCCGCTCAAGGGTGCGAACATCGTTTCCCGAACTCATTATCACCGCGCCTGCCGGTGGTTCACCGGGATCGGCTGGCTGACTACGGACCCGGCGAGCCTTTGGGAGTGGCTCCACTTGCCGAAAGCCGAGCGCCGCATCGTGCGTATCGCCCGCCGGCACGAGCGCGAGCACATCCTTCTCGTGGGCGATACCGGAAGCGGCAAGTCGTCCCTCATCCGCCAGATCTTGCGCCAGGTCCGCGACCGAAATGAGACGGCCATCGTCTACGATCCGGCCCAGGAATACCTGCCCGAGTTCTACGACCCGGACCGCGACGATGTGATCCTCAATCCGCTCGATGCCCGCATGCCCTATTGGTCCCCTTCGGACGAGATTCTCCATCACGCTGAGGCCGAGACCCTGGCGAAATCGTTATATCCGGATCGAGACCGCGAGTACCGGTTCTTCGTCGAGAGTCCCCGAAAGCTATTCGCCCACCTGCTTCTGTACCGGCCCACGCCCGAAGAGCTTTGCCAGTGGATTGCCGAGGCGGACCCGGAGATTGATATCCGAGTGGCCAGGACGCCGCTCGAAGAATTCATCGCCAAGCGGGCTCCGCAGCAACGGAGCGGGGTACTTTCGGGCCTCGAACGCGTCAGCAATGCCTTCGGATTGCTGCCTCCCGAAACAAGCAACGGCAGGCGCTGGACGGCGACTGAATGGGCTCAGGAGCGAAAGGGCTGGTTGTTCCTGACCAGCACACCGGAGACGAGGGAGCGGCTGCGGCCGCTGTTGAGTCTGTGGCTCGACTTCCTGGTTCTCCGGCTCACGGCACAGACCGGATATGGGCAGCGGCCGGTCTGGGTGATTCTCGATGAACTGGCGAGCCTTGATGTGCTGCCGACGCTGCCGCTGGCTCTGGCCGAGAGCCGCAAGTCGAATACGAGACTCGTCATTGGCTTTCAGGGCAAAAGCCAGGTGGAAGCCCGTTACGGGCAGGAGGCCGAAGCCATGCTCTCGCAGCCGCGGACCCGGATCTTCTTACGGACGGGCGAAGCGCGGGCGGCTGAATGGGTCAGCAAGTGTATTGGTGAGGCAGAAACCGAACATGTTCGTGAGGGCCGCAGCCAAAACGACTGGGGTATCCGCAGCTCAACCAATGCCACGCTCGACCGGCGAACGGAGATGGCAATCCTGGCCTCCGAAATAGAAAACCTCGAAGACCTGACGGGGTATTTTCAGACGCCCGGCTACACGCTCAAGCTCTCGTTTCAGTTCCTGCAGCCTCTGAGCCTTCATCAACCGCTCATCTGGCGTGATGTATCCGGGCCTGGAATCCAACAACTCGAATCGGATCGCCCGAAGAGGAGCCGGTGGGTACGCGTGGCGGAGGGTAACGAGCCAGCCGCCACCGATACACCTCCAACAGAGTACGTGTACTCGCGGCCGGCGCCTAAATCCAGCCAGGAGACCGGCGATACGCACCCGGTCACAACAGGAGCAGCCTGATGCTTATGAATTGGAACCAGGGAATGGCTGAGGGCGCCCGCAGCTCACATCTTGTCCTTAGCGAGCCACTCACGTTTGTGTTGTTCGAGGCGGGCACGAACTTCGTCGCCGTCAATCAGCTCGCCGCGCTCGGCGGCGGCGTAGCCTTCTTCGATCTTGGCGCGAACTCCCGCGAGCCACATCTCATCTTCGTCCTCGGGCGGCAGCGCGACATTCACGTCGGCATCCTCTGGGTCTCAACGTACCCTGGTTCGCGATTGATCGTCAAGCAGGTTGCAACCATCCGATTTGCGTGGCACCAACGGTGCCGCGCTCAAGCGTTTGGAGGAGCGGCCTGATGCTCCGATTGTCTAAAGCGCCACTCAATGCCGCACAGGTCCGCAGCTACCACGAGCGTGAGTTCGTGAACAGCGAGCAGCGGTACTACTCGCAGGACAACACCGTGCGGGGTGAGTGGCAAGGCAACTTGGCCGCCGAGTGGGGCCTTCGTGGAGGCGTCCGGGATGATCAATTCTATCGCTTGGCCGAGGGTCAGCATCCGGTAACCGGCGAGCAGCTCGTCCGCCACCGAATCGCCTCTGAGTACAAGAATCAGCAGGGTGAGACCGTCCAAAGCGCCGAGCACCGGGCGGGCTGGGACGCCACGTTCAATGCTCCGAAGAGCGTCTCGATCACGGCGCTCGTCGGCGGTGATGAATTGGTCCGGGAAGCCCACCGGGAGAGCGTTCGCGTCGCGCTCGACGAACTGGAACATTACATCCAGGCCAGAATCGGCGGCAACCATCCGGCTGAGACCACGGGCAAGATGATCGCCGCAAAATTTGAGCACGACAACGCCCGGCCGGTCGATGGCTACGCGGCGCCGCACCTGCACACGCACGTTGTGATCTTCAATATGACCGAGACCCCGGACGGCAAGGCCCACGCCCTACAGCCGCGTGAACTCTATCGCAGCCAGCGGTATGCCACGGCAGTCTACCAGTCCGAGTTGGTAGGCCGTCTCCGGCAACTGGGCTACGAGATCGAGCGCGACTCAAACGGCACGCCGCAGATCAAGGGTTACACGAAGGAATATCTGCAGGCGAGCAGCCCGCGCCGAAAGCAGATTGAAGAGTACCTGGCCAAACAGGGCACGGAAGGATATGCGGCCGCTCAGATTGCCGCCCACCGCACGCGCGAGGCCAAGATCAACCTCCGGCCAGAAGAGGTGCAGCGGGTGAACCGGGCGCTGGCCGCTGAATTTGGGAATGATCCACAAGCCGTTGTCAACGAAGCGAAGGCGCGCCGCCACGCAGTCGCGCAGCAGCCCGCAAGCCGTGAAGAGACCCTGAAAGCTGCTCATGCCGCCCTGACCTTTGCGCGTGACCGGAACATCGAGCGCGAGGCCGTGGTGGGTGAGCGGGCGATCCTCGGAGATGCCCTCCGCCGCTCCCAGGGTCAGGCGAGGCTTCACGATATTCGTGCCGCTCTCCAAACCCGCATCCAGAAAGGCGAATTCATTCACCTGCGAACGGCTTCAACCGGCGAGCGCATGTTCACGACTGCCGAGATGCTCGGCTATGAACGAGAGAACCTCTCCACAATGGAGCGCGGCCGGAACAAGCTCGCTCCGCTCGTCCGGCCTGAGAAAGTGCTCAAGCTCCACAATGAACTGCAGGGATTGAATCCTGCCCAGCGTCAGGCGGCGATAGAAGTTATTCAGAGTACCGACCGGATCACCGGCCTTCAGGGTACAGCCGGCTCAGGCAAAACCACCACGCTGGCGGCCGTTCGGAGGCTGGCAGAGGCCGAGGGTTACGAGGTCCAAGGCTTCGCACCCACCTCGCGGGCCGCACGGTTACTTGAAGACGCTGGCATCCGATCCGGCACCTTGCAGCAGTTTCTGGTAAGGGGTCAGGAGGCAGAAGCGGCGGCGCGCCGGCTTTACGTTCTCGATGAATCGAGCCTGGCGAGCACCAAGCAGGTGAATCAATTCTTCAAGCGCCTTGGGGTGCAGGACCGGGTGCTGCTGGTCGGTGACATCCGGCAGCACCAGGCGGTTGAGGCCGGACGGCCGTTCGAGCAATTCCAGGAAGCCGGGATGAGAACCGTGCGCCTGGAAGAAATCATCCGGCAGCACGACCCGCAGTTGAAGCAGGCCGTGGACCTGCTCTCAAGAGATAATGTCAGGGAAGCGGTCGACCAGCTCAAGCAACAAGGCCGCGTCCACGAAGTCGCAAACGGCCCCGTACGGCTGGGAGCGGTGGTCGAAGATTACCTTCAGGCGCCGGAAAGGAGTCTCGTCATCTCTCCTGACAACCATAGCCGGAACGAGATCAACCGGATGGTGCATGAGCGGTTGCAGGCAGAGGGAAAGATCGGCGGGCCCGAACAGCGAGTGGCCGTGCTAGTAAACCGGCAGGAGCTTACCGGTGCTGACCGTCAGTGGGCAGCCCAGTATGAGCCGGGCGATGTCATCCGCTACACGCGCGGCAGCAAGCAGGCAGGCCTCAAGGCTGGGGAGTACGCCACGGTCCTTGAGACAGATGTGACCGTCAATTCGATTACGGTCGAGCGGATGAGCGGCGAAGAGGTCACTTATGACCCACGCCGGCTACAGGGTGTCAACGTCTACCGGGGCGAAGAACGGGCGTTCTCAGAAGGCGACCGGGTTCAGTTTACGGCGCCGTTCAAGGAGCAGAGAATCGCCAACCGCGAGCTGGCCACGGTCGAGCGGATCGATTCAGACGGAAACTTTCGCCTACGCCTGGAATCAGGGCGCCGGGTCGAGTTCAACGTCCGCGAGCATCCGCATCTCGACTACGGCTATGCCATGACGAGCTACAGCAGCCAGGGGCAGACGGCTGAGCGGGTGATCGTTCATGTTGCGGCGCGTGACCTGGAGAATCGCGAGCTGGTTAACCGCCGTTTTGCCTATGTTGCGCTTTCGCGCGCCCGAGAGGACGCGCAGATTTATACCAACGATGCCGCGGCGCTTGCCGCGAAACTCGACCGGCAGGTCTCGAAGGAAGTTGCCATCGAAATGAAGCCTGTGGAAGTGCAGGAGCTTGAAGTCACGCTCGGAATGGGCGCTGGGATGGGACACAGCTAGTCGGGAGGAGAGAGGACATTATGGCGGATCAGGACAGGGTGGAACCAGACAACACGGCGGTTCGGGTTGCTCTATGGCGGGCGATGCACGTCGAGATTGATCCACCGCCCCATGTGCTCGAAGACGAGATTGGTTTGCAGCTCGCGGCCCCTGACGACCGCTGGCGCGAGCGGCCCGATATGAACCCGCACGGGACAGCGCGATTCCGAGCATCCATCGTGGCGCGCGCCCGGTTCATCGAGGATCTGGTTATAGAACAGGCCGGGCATGGGGTCCGCCAGTACGTCATTCTTGGAGCGGGCCTCGATACCTTCGCCCAGCGGAGGCCGGACGTCGCCTGCGGGATGCGGATCTTTGAGGTCGATCGGCCGGGTCCACAGGCCTGGAAGAGAGAGCGCCTCATCGACCGTGGCTTCGGAGTCCCTGAGTGGCTACGGCTCGTGCCGGTCGACTTCGAAGCCGGCGATGTTTGGTGGAAACGCCTGGCGAGCGCAGGCTTCGAGACCGCCCAGCCTGCGGTTGTTTCCTCGGCTGGCGTTAGCATGTATCTCACCAAAGATGCGATCTCGGCCACGTTGCGTCAGATCGCGACGCTCGCCGCAGGCTCCACGCTGGCGATGACATACCTTCTGCCGTTGGAGCTCGTCGAGCCAGAGGAGCGCCCCGGATTCGAGGCTGCGATGAGAGGGGCGCAGGCCAGCGGGACGCCTTTCATCAGCTTTTTCAAACCGGCTGAGATGCTGGGCCTGGCGCGCGAGGCAGGCTTTCGAGAAGCTCGCCGCGTTTCGGCCGCTGACCTTACCCAGCGCTACTTTGCCGGCAGGGCGGACGGCCTTCGGCCGGGCAGTGCTGAAGAGCTGCTGATCGCAACCACTTAGGTGATCGCAGCCGAGCTGCTCTACGTGCGGATTCCGAAGAACGTTCAACGATAGAGAGGCTATTCCTGGAGCAGACCATCGCATGAACGGATTTGAAGTGATTCTGCCCTTCCTGAGACCTATCGAGCCGCTGATTCTCGATCCTGAGATCAGCGAAATCATGGTGAACGGATCGGAGCGCATCTTCATCGAGCGAGCGGGCTTCGTTGAGCCGGTTCCGGGTCTAACCCTCACGGAAAAGAGCCTGATGATCGCCGTCAAGAACATCGCTCGGAGACTCGGAGCCGACGTCTCCGAAGCGAATCCAATCCTCGACTCACGCCTGCCGGACGGGAGCCGGGTTGCGGCAGTCATCCCACCGTGTAGCGTCAAGGGGGTGACGCTCACCATCCGCAAGTTCAACGCCCGGCATTTTGGCATCGAAGACCTGATCGAGATCGGCACGCTGCCTCGAAGTCTAGCCGATCACCTGAAACAGGCAGTCCTCAGCCGGAAGAACATCCTGATCGGCGGTGGTACGGGCACGGGCAAAACCACGCTGCTCAATATCCTGGCCGGCTTTATTCCCCATGGCGAGCGCTTGGTGGTGATCGAAGACACGGCAGAGATTCAGCTTCACAAGGACAACCTGGTGCGCCTGGAGGCCCGGCGCGAGCAGCCGGGGCTGCCCGCCGTCACCATCCGAGAATTACTCCGCGCCACGCTCCGCCACCGCCCGGACCGGATCATCCTGGGTGAAATCCGGGGCGGCGAAGCCTTCGACCTGCTCCAATTGCTCAACACCGGCCATTCCGGGACGCTCTCAACCGTTCACGCGACCTCTGCCGCTCAGGGACTCTCCCGGTTTACGAGCTGCGTTCTCCAGAGCGGCATCGAGCTACCGTACAGAGCGATCAAGACCAATATCGCCGATTCGCTTCATCTGATCATCCAGCTTGAGCGCCGGCCAGGGTGCCGGTTCATTTCTGAAGTCCTCGAAATCAAGGGATACGACCCTGAGGGGGACCGGTACGAATTCAGCCAGCTTTACAGCCGCGAAGTTGAAGGGAGGTGACCATTCCATGCCCACACAGCAACAGAATCCCAAATGCGATCATGCTTTGACAACCGAAGAATACATCCGCCGGAATTTCCAGCCGGCGGACCGGATCGCGGTGCTGGTGCTGAACCGGGAGGCTGACACCAAGACCCAGCGGGTGATAACGGCCGAGATGCTTGCCACCGACCGCTGGCAGGCATGGCTGAGAGGCGAAAACGCCCGCGGCGCCAATGTCTACATCTCATACAACGCCTTGCGGGAAGACACGCGCAACCGGACGAAGGCCGACGTGGCAGCCATCCGGCACGTCTATCTCGATCTCGACAAGGATGGCGAAAGGTCGCTTGCCGCAATTCAAGCAAGCAGGGAAATCCCGCAGCCGAACTACGTGCTTTCCACTTCGCCCGGCAAGTACCAGGTGATCTGGAAAGTTGAGGGGATGAGCCAGAGTCAAGCGGAGTCGTTGCAGCGCCGGATGGTCGAAGTCTTTGGCGGCGATCCTGCGGCCACAGATTCAACCCGCGTCTTGAGGCTTCCAGGCTTTTACAATAAGAAGTATCAGCAGGATTACCGCGTGGAGGCGCGCGAGCTCTCAACCGCTACTTATCGGCTCGCCGATTTCAAGCTGGGCGAGCGCCAGGCTCAGATGCCCGAGCACGCTCAGGCGGCGGCTCATTCGAACCGGCCTCAGGTGGCGGCCAAGCGAACGCCTTCCGATCACGATTGGCGATGGGCGCAGGACCGGATCAGGAGCGGAGAGTCAATCTCGGTGCTGATCCAGCGGCTTGAAGATTACCGCTACGACAAGCCGCGGCCGCAGTATTACGCCCGCCGCACCGTCACCCGGGCCTACGCGAAAGTCGCACTCAGCCGGGGAGACAATCCTGAGGCGGTCGTTCAGGCGATCCAGGCGTATCCGCCGAACTCTCACGAGAACGGCGAGCAGTACGCCCGTCAGACGGTCCAGGAGTTCATGGCAAAGTTGGGAATGGCCAACGAGCAGCAACAGGGCGCACCCGCGCATCGGCAGGAACAGGCTCAGCAACTTGGATTGGGGGTGACGCCGTGACTCGGGCGATTCCGTTAGCGCGGTGGGGCGCATCCAGTTTCGTTCTGGCCACGATGCTCACGCTGTGTGCCGGACGGGTGAACGCCCCACTGACAGCGTATCTATTGATCTTTACGGGCGCGAGCTTGGTAACTGCCGTCTTGACCCATGCCTCTCTGGACGAAGAACGGCGGAGGCCAGGCCCGGAGGAAGCCTATCCTAATTCGCGCAGGGGAGCGACGGCGCTTTTCCTCGTGACCGTAATCGTAGCGGCTCTTGATGATGGCCGCTTTCACTGGACCGCTTTGAGCAGATCGACCCAAATCTTGGCTTTGCCCGTGCTGATCCTCGCGGCAGCGCTTCAGGTTTGGGCGATGGCCGTGAATCCGTTCTTTTCCACCGCAATTCGGATTCAGGCCGAGCGTGGTCACGAGCTCATCACACGCGGCCCGTATCGCTTCATCCGGCATCCAGGCTACCTGGCGATGATCGTTATGATGCCGGCAACGGCGATGGCGCTTGGTTCGCTCGCCGCGCTCATTCCGGCGGTCTGTTATGCGGCCGTGATTTTATGGCGGCTGCAGCGAGAGGACGGCTTTCTAACTGAAAACCTCGCCTCCTATCCTGAATACCTGAGATCGGTCCGCCATCGGCTCATTCCAGGTCTGTGGTAGCCGCGAGAGGAACCATATTGCCGGGAAGTCGACCAAAGCGCCGCAGAAAAACAGCTTGCCCCGGGTACTTGTTCAGCGTATAGTCGAAGTATATACCACGAGGGAGGCAAAAGAACATGGCAACGACACAGATAGCGAAGTGGGGAAATAGCTTGGCCGTACGCATCCCCAAAGCGGTAGCGCAAGACGCGCAGTTACGCGAAGGCGAACCCGTCACGATGACGGTTCCCATTGACGGTGGGCTGGTCATTAAGCCGTCGCGCCGTAAGTACCAACTCCGGCAACTTGTCGGCGGGATCACCGCAAAGAACCGGCACGAAGAGACCGACTGGGGCAAACCCAAAGGGAGTGAGCTGTGGTGAGACGCCGATGGACGCCCGACGCCGGGGACCTGGTGTGGCTTACGTTTGATCCGCAGGCCGGACGCGAGCAGGCGGGCCGGCGGCCAGCGGTGATTCTCTCGCCGGCTGAGTACAATCGCCGGAGTGGGCTCGCGGTGGTCTGCCCCATCACGAGCCAAGTGAAGGGTTATCCCTTCGAGGTCGAGTTGCCGGAGGGGCTGCCTTTCGGGGGGGTGATACTTGCAGACCACCTTAAGAGTGTGGACTGGAGAATGCGGCGCGCTGCGCTTGCCGGCCGGCTCCCGGTGAGCACGTTGCGGGACGTGCTTGACCGTATTGCGCCATTGCTGGGGTTTTGATCTGCTCAGTCAGATGCAGTGGCGGAGAAGGGCCTGAAACCGTTTGGACATCTCCGAGGTAGGACTATGAACATTAAATGCCCGGCATGCGGATCGACGGAATTCAAGAAGCTCTCGCTAGTCTATGCTGAGGGCCTCTCTGATTTGAATGCCAGCTCGCGCGGCTGGGGTATTCTCGTCGGCGGCGGCGGCGCGGATCTGGGTTTCGGGAAGGTCAGAACCAAGGGCCAGATTCAAACCCGGCTGTCGCAGAGAGTCTCGCCGCCACGTAAATGGTCCTACTGGAAAATCCTGGTCGGTGGGCTGATCGGGATGCTGGTTCTTGAATTCATTCTCGGGTACGCAGACACATTCTTTCGCACAGGAGGGAACTTCAACCAGCAGCTCGCCTGGTTCGGCTACGCCTGGCTCGGCATTGTCGCATTCATTCTCTGTGCCACTTTCCGGCACAACGTTTGGACAGTTCCGAAGCGCTACCGCCTCTGGGAGCAGTCCTTCATGTGCCGTTGCTGCGGACAGGTTATTGAGCGCCCCTGACAACAGCGGCGCGGGGCGCTGGGTCCTTATGATTGCGACGCAGCGACGATCACGCGCATCGAGATGGAGCAGA
>Ga0209061_1003025_pt1 | contig 19282 bp, 18 predicted proteins | sample Coa_R1_10_FD_187157 | JGI IMG/M metagenome (GOLD analysis project Ga0209061, IMG submission 187157) | Surface soil microbial communities from Centralia Pennsylvania, which are recovering from an underground coalmine fire - Coalmine... | ecosystem: Environmental > Terrestrial > Soil >...
GCGCCCGCCCCCTGCACGAGCACGCTGCGCCCGGCCAGGTCGGGCGAGCCGAAGACCCGCTCGACCGTGGCCCGGATCGCGTGCAGCGCGCCGCGAGCCGTGCCGCGGCCGCTGTCCCCGCCGCGGCCGCTCGTGCCGTAGACCCAGGGGCAGATCTCGGCCACCACGTCGAGATCCTGGGACGAGACGTTCATGTCCCCGGCCGTCCGGTAGCTGCCGCCCAGCGAGGCGACGAGACGGCCGTAGCGGCGGAGCAGGCGCCGGCGTGCCTCGCCGGCGGGCAGCTCGGGCACGGCCAGCACCGCCTTGCCGCCCCCGCGCGGCAAGCCGGCGGCGGCCATCTTGCGGGTCATCGCCGCCGAGAGGCGCTGCGCGTCGGCGAGGCCGGCGGCAGGCGTCGGGTAGACGCGCATCCGGGTGCCGCCGCAGGCGGGCCCGAGGAGCGTCGAGTGCACGCAGACGACGATCCAGGCGCCGCTCGCGGCGTCGTAGCGGACGACGGCGTGCTCGCCGTCCCAGCCGGCCAGGAGCTCCTCGAAGCCCACGCCGGGACGGTAGACGGAGCTGGCGGGCGAGCGTCGCCGCGACGGTCCCCGGGGCGGTCGGCAGGAGGCGGCTCCGCGCGGCGAGGCCGCTACACTGCGCGGCCGGAATGGCCGGGGAACGCACGAAGCTCGTCGTCGCCCAGCGGGAGACGCTCGGGTCGGCCGAGGCGCGCCGCCTGCGCCGGCAGGGGCTCGTGCCGGGCGTGCTCTACGGCAGCGGCGAGCCGGTCGCGATCTGCGTCGCCGAGCGAGAGCTGCGCCGCGCCCTGACCGGCGCGGGCGGCCTGCATTCGATCCTCGACGTCGAGATCGACGGCAAGGGACGCACGCACGCGTCGATCCTCAAGGAGTACCAGGTCGACCCGGTGCGCGGCGGCGTGATCCACGTCGACCTGCAGGAGGTGCGCCTCGACCGGCCGATCCAGGCGTCGGTCGCCGTGCAGCTCGCGGGCGGCGAGGACGCGCCGGGCGTGCGGGAGGGGGGCGTGCTCTCGCAGCCGCTGCGCGAGGTGACGGTCGAGGCGCTGCCGCTCGAGGTGCCCGAGCACCTCGAGGTCGACGCCTCCGGCCTCGAGGTCGGCGGCACGCTGCGCGTCGCGGATCTGCGCGTGCCGGACGGCGTGGCGCTCCTCGACGATCCCGAGGCGGTGGTGGCGACGGTGACGGCGCCGACGCGCGTCGCCGAGCCGGAGGAGCTGCTCGAGGCAGAGGAGGCCGAGGCGGCCGCCGGCGCGGAAGCGGAGGGCGCCGCTGCCCCTGCCGGGCCGGAGGCGGCAGCCGCCGGTGGCGAGGGCGCCAGCGAGGGCTAGGCTCCTCCGGTGCGCCTCTGGCCGCGCCGGCACGGCTCTTCCTGCGACCTGCTCGTCGTCGGGCTCGGCAACCCGGGCCGCGAGTACGCGCGCACGCGGCACAACATCGGCGCGCTGGTCGCGGACGAGCTCGCGCGCCGGCACGGCGGCTCGTGGCGTGCGAAGTTCGCCGGCCGGCTCGCCGAGATCCGCCTGGACGGCCACCGGCTCTGCCTGCTGAAGCCGGAGACGTACATGAACGAGTCCGGCCGTTCGGTCGCTGCCGCCGCCGCGTTCTTCAAGCTGCCGCCGGAGGCAGTGCTCGTCGTGCACGACGACAGCGACCTCGAGCCCGGGCGGCTGCAGCTCCGGCTCGGCGGCGGCCTCGCCGGCCACAACGGCCTCCGCTCGGTCGCCCAGCACCTGGGCAGCCGCGAGTTCCTGCGCCTGCGGGTGGGCGTCGGCCGGCCCGAGCGAGGCGACCCACGCCAGCTCGCCGACTGGGTGCTCTCCGCCTTCGAGCCCCACGAGGACGCCGAGTCGCTCGTCGCCCGAGCCGCCGACGCGGTCGAGACGCTGGACGCCGAGGGCGTCGCGCGAGCGCAGGCCCAGGTCAACCGGCGCTGAGCCGGCCGGCGGAGCCGCCGTCCCGCCCCGGGCGGTCAGTACCATCCGCCTCCGCGGAACCGCCGGTTCCGCCGTTCGCCATGGACCGCCCAGCCCTCTATGCCCTCGTGGAGCAGCTCGTCGGGCACGACCGGCTCGGCGAGCTCGCGGCCGCGCTTCCCACCAGGGCGCGCGTCTCGGAGCCGGCGCTGCCGCTCCTGCTCGCGGCGCTGCACGAGCGGCTGGGCCGCGGCCTCGCGATCGTCCTGCCCGAGGACGCCGATGCCCGCGACGCGGCCGAGGCCGCCGCCTGGCTGCTCGGGGAGGAGGCGGTTGGGCTGCTGCCGAGCCGCGGCGTCTCGTGGGCCTCGGGCCTCGTCCCGCCGCCCCATCTCGTCGGCGAGCGCGCGCGAGCGCTGCAGGTGCTCGAGCGGGGCGGGCTCGTCTGCGCCTCGGCCCGAGCCCTCGCCGAGGGCCTGCCGCCGGCGGCGGCGCGACCGTCGCCGCTCGAGCTGCGGCCGGGGCGCGAGCTCGGGCTCGAGCTGCTGGCCGAGTCGCTCGCCCTCGCCGGCTACGAGCGGGTGGAGCGCGTCGAGGAACGCGGCCAGCTCGCCGTCCGGGGCGGGATCGTCGACGTCTTCCCCACCACCGGCCGCGAGCCGCTGCGGATCGAGTTCTTCGGCGACGAGATCGAGTCGGTGCGCGCGTTCTCGCCCTTCACCCAGCGCGCCCTGCATCCCGTGACCGAGGCGACGCTCTACCCGGCGGCCGAGCGGCGAGCCGACCTCGAGCCGTCGCCGGCGGAGGAGGGCGAAACGGGGGAGGAGCCCGCCGACCTCGTGCCCGTCCTCGAACGCCCGCCCGACCTCGTCTTCCAGCCCGACGAGGTGCGGCGCGTGTGGGCCGAGGACGGTCTCGCCTCGCCGCCCTCCCTGGCGGGCGCGACGGAGCTCGACCCCTTCCCCCAGGCCCAGCCGTTCGCCTTCGAGGCCCAGCGGCCGGCGATCGCGGCGCGGGGGCTGGCCGAGGCCGAGAGCGAGCTGGCGGCGCTCCTCCGCTCGGGGCTGCGGGTCGTGGTCGCCTTCCCGCACCGCGGCGAAGCCCTGCGCACGCAGACGCTGCTCCGCCGGGTCGAGGCGCGCCTGCTCGAGCCGGGCGCGTCCCTCCCCGACGAGGCGGGTCTCTGCTTCTGCGTCTCGCCGGCCCGGCGCGGCTTCGTCTGGCGCGAGCTCGGGCTCGCGCTCTTGCCCGACCAGCAGGTGTTCCGCCGCCGGCCGGCGCGCGAACGCCGCCTCGGCGGCCGCGCCCTGCAGTCGTTCAGCGACCTGCGCGCGGGCGACTACGTCGTGCACGAAGACCACGGGGTGGGCCGGCTGCTCGGCTTCGAGACGAAGACCGTCGCCGGGGTCACGCGCGACTACCTCCTGCTGGCATTCCGGGGCGACGACCGCCTCTACGTCCCGCACGAGCAGCTCGGCAAGGTCTCGCGCTACGTCGGCGCAGACGGCAGCGCGCCGACGCTCTCGAAGCTGGGAGGCAAGGCCTGGCAGACGCTCAAGTCCCGCGCCCGCGAGTCGGTGCGCGACCTCGCCGGCGACCTGATCGAGCTCTACGCGCAGCGACAGACCCGGGAAGGGATCGTCTACGACCTCTCCCACGAGTGGCTGCCCCGGCTCGAGGCCTCCTTCCCGTACCGGGAGACTCCCGACCAGGCGGCCGCGATCGAGGCCGTCAAGGGCGACCTCGAGGTCGCCCGGCCGATGGACCGGCTGGTCTGCGGCGACGTCGGCTTCGGCAAGACCGAGGTCGCGGTCCGGGCGGCCTTCGCCGTTGCCGTCAACGGCCGCCAGGTGCTCTTCCTCGCCCCGACGACGATCCTCGCCGAGCAGCACTTCCACACCTTCCGCGAGCGCTTTCGGGACTTCCCGCTACGCGTCGAGATGGTCTCTCGCTTCGTGCCGGCCCGCGAGACGAGGAGGATCCTGCGCGACTTCGCCGAGGGCAAGGTCGAGGTCCTGATCGGGACGCACCGCATCCTCAGCCGCGACGTGATCCCCCGCGACCTCGGGCTCGTGATCCTCGACGAGGAGCAGCGGTTCGGGGTCGCCCAGAAGGAGCTTCTCAAGTCGCTGCGGCTCGAGGTCGACGTCCTGACGCTGACCGCGACGCCGATCCCCCGCACCCTCCACCTCTCCCTCGCCGGCCTGCGCGACATCTCGGTGATCGAGACGCCGCCCGAGGGGCGGCGGCCGATCCGGACCACCGTCGGCGCCTACGACGAGGAGCTCGTGGCGCTCGCCCTGCGGCGCGAGCACGAGCGAGGAGGGCAGAGCTTCTTCCTCCACAACCGGGTGGAGACGATCGACGAGCGAGCAGCCCAGCTCGCCCAGCTCGTCCCCGAGCTGCGCATCCTGGTGGCGCACGGCCAGATGCGGGAGCGGGAGCTCGAGCAGCGGATGCACGCCTTCCTGCGCGGCGACGCCGACGTGCTCGTCTCGACGACGATCATCGAGTCGGGGCTCGACATCCCGCAGGCGAACACGCTGATCGTCGAGCGCGCCGACACCCTCGGCCTGGCCCAGCTCTACCAGATCCGCGGCCGAGTCGGCCGCTCGGACGCCACGGCCTACGCCTACCTCTTCTACCCCGACGCGCGCGAGCTGACCGCCGAGGCGCGGGCCCGGCTGGCCACCCTCGCCGACCACACCGAGCTCGGCGCCGGCTTCGCGATCGCGATGCGCGACCTCGAGATCCGGGGCGCGGGCGAGCTGCTCGGCGCGGAGCAGTCGGGGCATGTGGCCGCGGTCGGCTTCGAGCTCTACGTCGAGCTCCTCGAGGAAGCGGTCGCCGAGCTGCAGGGCCAGAAGCGGGTCGCGGCGCGGCCCGTGCGGGTGGACGCCCGGGTCGACGCCTACGTCCCCGCCGCCTACGTGGCCTCCGAAGCGCTCCGGATCGACATCCACCGCCGTCTCGCTCTCGCCGAGACCGAGGACGAGCTGCGCGAGCTGCAGGCGGCGCTCGAGGACCGCTACGGGCCGCTGCCGCAGCCGGTCGAGAACCTGTTCCGCATCCAGGAGGCCAAGATCAAGGTCGCGCTGCTCGGCGCCGACTACCTCGTCTTCCAGGGCGGCAAGGCGACGGTGGGGCGGCTCGTGCTCGGCTCGCGCGAGCTGCGCGAGCTGCGCGACCGGGCCAGGACGGCCGTCTACGTCTCGGCGAAGCAGGAGGTGAGCCAGCGCTCGCAGGACGGGCTGGCGCAGGCGGTCGAGCTGGTCGATGCTATCTTGGACGCGCGCCGGGCGGCCTGAGAGCACGGTCCGCCGCCGCGGCGGCCCGCACCCCGACCTCAGCGCAACGAGATGAAGACGCCCCGCCTCCTGTCCCTGCTCCTCCCGCTCGCGGCTCTCGCCGTCCTCGCCGCCGGCTGCGGCGGCGGCGGCGGACCCAGGTCGGTGCCCGCGGACGCCGTCGCCGTCGTCGGCTCGACTCCGATCACGAAGAGCGACTACAACAACCTGATCTCGATCGCGCTCGCCCGCTACAAGGCCCAGGGGCAGCCCGCTCCCAAGCCCGGCACGGCGGCCTACGACCAGCTCAGGGCACAGGCAGTCACCTACCTGGTGCAGGAGGACGAGCTGCGGCAGGAGGCCCAGACGATGGGCGTCACCGTGACCCAGAAGGACGTCGACGCTCGCCTGGCCCTGATCAGGACGCAGTACTACGGCGGCAGCGAGAAGAAGCTCGAGGCGGCCCTCAAGAAGGACGGCATCACGCTCTCGCAGCTCGAGCAGTACAACCTGCGCCCGCAGCTCCTGAGCGAGAAGCTGTACGCCAAGGTGACGGGGAAGGTGCAGGTCTCCAAGGCGGACGCCAAGCGCTACTACGAGCAGAACAAGACGACCTTCACCACGCCGGCCCAGACCACGCGCAGCGTCCGCCACATCCTCGTCAAGAGCAAGGCCCTCGCGGAGCGGCTCGAGGTCAAGCTGAAGCACGGCGCGAGCTTCGCGCAGCTCGCGAAGCAGTACTCGCAGGACCCCGGTACGGCCCAGCAGGGCGGCAACTACACCGCGGTGCAGGGCCGCGACGACCCTGCCTTCGACAAGGCGGCCTTCTCGCTCAAGACGAAGCAGATCTCGCAGCCGGTCCACAGCCAGTTCGGCTGGCACATCATCCAGGCCCTGGGGCCGGTCAAGAAGACGCCGGCCCGCGTCCAGCCCTTCTCCCAGGTCGAGGTGCAGATCGAGCAGAACCTGCTGCAGCAGAGGAAGACCCAGGTCTGGCAGGACTGGCTGGCGAAGCTGGCCAAGGACTTCAAGGGCAAGGTCGCCTTCCAGAGCGGCTACGCGCCGCCGACGACGGCGACGACGCCCGGCTCGAGCACGACGCCGAGCGCCACCGGCTGAGGTGCCGGCGGCCGACCGTGCGAGCGGCTCGCCCGGCACGGGTGCCGGGACGGCAGACGGCGACCTGGCCGGGGCGCTGCTCGCGCTGCAGTGCCTGACGGTGCGGCTCCGCCGCGACTGTCCCTGGGACCGCGAGCAGACTGCGGCGACGATCGTCCCCCACACCGTCGAGGAGGCCTACGAGGTGGCCGACGCTGCGCTGGCCGACGAGCCGGAGCACCTCCTCGACGAGTTGGGCGACCTCCTCTTCCAGGTCTACTTCCTCGCGCTCCTGCTCGAGGAGCGCGGCGCCGGCGACCTGGCCCGGGTCGCCCGCCGGGCGCACGAGAAGCTCGTGCGACGCCACCCGCACGTCTTCGCCGACGCCGAGGCGCCAACCGCCGACCGCGTCCGCTCGAACTGGGAGCGGATCAAGCGCGAGCAGGAAGGGCGCGAAGGCATCTTCCACGACGTCGCCGACGGGCTGCCGGCGCTGCTCTACGCGCGCAAGCTGCAGCAGCGGGCGGCGGCCGTCGGGTTCGAGTACCGCGGCCTCGAGGACGCCCTCGAGGACCTCGAGGACGAGCTGCGCGAGCTGCGCGGCAAGCCGTCCGCCGACGAGCTCGGCGACGTCCTGTTCGCCGCCGTCAACGTCGCGCGGCGGCTCGGCGCCGATCCCGAGCTCGAGCTGCGCCAGGCGGCGCAGCGGTTCCGCGAGCGCGTCGAGACGGCCGAGGCGCTCGCGGCCGACGCGGGTGAACGCTGGAGCGAGCTGCCGCTCGAGCGGCAGGACCGCTACTTCGACCTTGCCAAGGAGCGCCTGCGGTGAGCGCGATCACCCGCCTGCATGCGCGCCAGATCCTCGACTCGCGCGGCAATCCGACCGTCGAGGTCGACGTCGTGCTCGCCTCGGGCGCCCGCGGCCGGGCGGCGGTGCCCTCGGGCGCCTCGACCGGTGTCCACGAGGCGGTCGAGCTGCGGGACGGGGGCCCGGCCTACGACGGCAAGGGGGTGACGAAGGCGGTGGCCAACGTCAGCGGCGAGATCGCCGGGGCGCTGCTCGGGTGGGACGCCGCCGACCAGGAGGCGCTCGACCGGCGGCTGGTCGAGCTCGACGGCACGCCGAACAAGCGCCGGCTCGGCGCGAACGCGATCCTCGGCGTCTCGCTCGCGGCCGCGAAGGCGGCGGCGGCCGAGGCTGGCCTGCCCCTCTTCCGCTACCTCGGCGGCGAGCGGGCGACGACCCTGCCGGTGCCGCTCCTGAACGTGGTCAACGGCGGCGTCCACGCCGCCAACTCGCTCGACCTGCAGGAGTTCATGCTCGTGCCCGCGGGCGCCGCCTCCTTCGGCGAGGCGCTGCGGATCGCCGCCGAGACCTACCACGCCCTGCAGCGGGTGCTCGCCGAGCGCGGCCTCGCCACCGCAGTCGGCGACGAGGGCGGCTTCGCGCCCGACCTGGCGGCGAGCGAGGCGGCGATCGAGGCGATCCTCGAGGCGGCCGAGCGGGCGGGGCACCGGGAGCGGGTCGCGATCGCGCTCGACCCGGCAGCGAGCGAGCTCTACGCCGGCGGCCGCTACCGTTTCGAGGGCCGGGAAGCGGGCCCCGAGGAGCTGGCCGGCTTCTACGCCGAGCTCGCCGACCGCTTCCCGCTCGTCTCGCTCGAGGACGGCAACGCGGAGGACGACTGGGAGGGCTGGCGCGCGACCACCGAGCGGCTGGGCGACCGGCTCCAGCTCGTCGGCGACGACCTGTTCGTCACCAACGTGGGACGGCTGCGCGAAGGGATCGAACGGGGCGTCGCCAACGCGATCCTCGTCAAGCCCAACCAGATCGGCACGCTCACGGAGACGGTCGAGGCCGTGCGGGTCGCCCAGGCGAGCGGCTACGCGGCGGTCATCTCGCACCGCTCCGGCGAGACCGAGGACACGACGATCGCCGACCTCGCCGTCGCCCTCGGGACAGGCCAGATCAAGACGGGCGCTCCGGCCCGAAGCGAGCGCGTTGCCAAGTACAACCGGCTTCTGCGGATCGAGGAGGAGCTGGGCGAGCGCGCGCTCTACCCCGGCTGGGACGCCTTCCCGCGGGCGCGCCGCTGAGCCGGCCCGTGCCGGCGGCCCGCCCCGGTCCGGCCCACGAGGGCGGTAGTACCCTGGGCCTCACCGTGGCCCTCGACCGCCGGACGAAGATCGTCGCCACGCTCGGGCCGGCGTCCGACTCGCGCGAGCGGCTGCGCGCGCTCGTCGAGGCCGGCGTCGACGCGGTGCGCTTCAACCTCTCGCACGGCACGCACGCCGAGCACTCCGAGCGCGCCTGGCTGGTGCGGGAGATCGCGGCCGAGGTGGGCCGGCCGGTGGCGCTGATCGCCGACCTGCAGGGGCCCAAACTGCGGATCGGCGAGCTGCCCGAGCCGGTCGTCCTCCGCACGGGCGACCACGTGACCGTCTGCGCCGAGGGCGCCGCGTCCAACGGCGAGCTGCCGATCGCGCCGGCCGTGGTCGGCGACGTGCTCGAGCCAGGCCACGACGTCCTGATCGACGACGGGCTCGTCCGCTTGCGGGTGGACGCGGTCGAGCAGGGCCGCGCGAGCTGCGCGGTGCTCGTCGGCGGGCTCGTCAGCTCGCACAAGGGGGTCAACCTGCCGGGGGTCCCGGTGCCGATCCCGTCGCTGACCCGCAAGGACCTCGCCGACCTCGAGTGGGCGGTCGAGACCGGCGTCGACTTCGTGGCCCTCTCGTTCGTCCGCTCGCCGGCGGACGTGCGCGACCTGCGCGCCCTGCTCGAGCAGGCCGACTCGCACGCCCACGTGATCGCGAAGATCGAGAAGGCGGAGGCGGTCGACGTCCTCGACGACGTGCTCGCCGAGGCGGACGCCGTGATGGTCGCGCGCGGCGACCTCGGCGTGGAGATCGGCCCCGCCCTCGTCCCGCTCGTCCAGAAGCGGATCATCCACAAGGCGCTCGAGCGGGCGAAGCCGGTGATCACGGCGACGCAGATGCTCGAGACGATGATCCACTCGCCGGAGCCGACCCGGGCCGAGGCGAGCGACGTCGCCAACGCGATCCTCGACGGCACCTCGGCGGTCATGCTCTCCGGCGAGACAGCCGTCGGGGAGTACCCGGTCGAGGCGGTCGCGTACATGGACCGGATCGCGCGGGCCGTGGAGCCGAGCATCGACTACCGGCACGAGCTGCCGCAGGCGACCGAGAACCCGACCATCGGCCAGGCGATGTCGAACGCCGCCTGCGACCTCGCCGAGTCGCTGCAGGCGAAGGCGATCCTCGTCCCCACCTTCACGGGTCGCACGGCGAGCGCCGTCGCCCGGCTGCGGCCGCACCGTCCGATCGTCGCCCTCACCCATGTCGACTGGGCGCTGCGCCAGCTCGCCCTGGAGTGGGGGGTGACGCCGCTTCTGATCTCCGAGACGAGCGACGTCGAGGAGCTGTGGCGGCTGGCGGTCGAGGCCGCGCGACAGGCGGGCATCGTCGCGAGCGGCGACCGCGTCGTGATCACCGCGGGCACCGCGGTCAACATCCCCGGCACGACCAACGTGATCAAGGTCGACGTGGTCTGAGCGCCGGGCTGGCCGCAGGACCGCGGGGCTCGCCGCAGAACTCGGCCTCGATGCCGGCCAGGACGGACCGCCGCCGCAGGACGCGCCGCGTCACCGCTCGCCGCTGGCTCGCGGCGGCCGCGCTCGTCCTCGTCGGGCTGCTCTACTACCGCCCGTTGCACGACTACCTCGAGGCGCGCGCGCAACGTGCCGCCAGCGCCGCGGCAGTGCAGCGGCTGCGCAGGGAGCAGGCCTCGCTCGAGCGGCGGCTGCGCCAGGCCTCCTCGCCCGCCGTCCTCGCCCGCGAAGCCCGCACCCTCGGCTACGTCCGCCCCGGGGAGCACCTGTTCATCGTCAAGGACATCCCGCAGTGGCGGCGGAGCCAGCGGGGCCGGCATGCTGCGGGCAGTGGTCACGGACGCTGACCGGATCGTGCTCGCCCGGCAGCTCGGCCGCGAGCCGAGGGCCGTGCGCCGCGTCGCGGTCCGCTGCCCGTTCGGCGCGCCCGCCGTGACCGAGCAGCGCCCGTACGCGCCGGACGGGGAGCCGTTCCCCACGACCTACTACCTCACTTGCCGCCACCTCGTCGCGAGCGTCTCCCGGCTCGAGGCCGCCGGCGGCGTGGCCCGCTGGAGCCGGACGGTGCGGGCGCAGCCCGAGCTCGCCGCCAGCCTCGCCGGCGCCGACGAGGAGCAGCGGCGTCTGCGGCAAGCGCTGGCCGCAGGTGCCGCGGGCCGGGACGGCGGCGCCTCGCTCCGCTACGGGATCGGCGGCTCCCGGCGGGCGGGCAGCCTCAAGTGCCTGCACGCCCACGTCGCCTTCGCGCTCGCCCGTCCCGGCTACGAGCTCGGAGAGCGGATCCTGGGCGAGGTCGAGCCTCGCTGGCCGCCCCGCTGCTGCTCTGCGTGAGCCAGCTCGAGGTGACCCGCCAGGAGTGGGAGGCGGGGCGCCGCCTGTTCGAGGCTGCGCAGGACGAGGCGGGCCGCTACCAGCGGCTGCTCGAGCTGCGCGAGCTGCTCCTCGACGAGCTGCGTAGGCGGGTCGGGCAGACCTACACCCTGACCGAGCTCGCCGCCGCCTACGCGGACTCCGAGCGCTGGGCCCGCGAGGTGCTCGCCGAGCGGGCGACGCCCGGCTGGCCGCGCGAGCTGACCACCGTGCTCGCCGCAGCCTTCGCCGCCTACCAGCGCGGCGCCGTCGACTACGAGCCCTGAGGGCTCGCTGGCCACGCGCCGCTCCCGCCGCCCTGGCCTGCCGGCGGCCTACGGCCGGGCGCCGGCTCAGGGCAGCTCTTCCGCGGTGCGCAGGAGGCCGGCCCCGAGCAGCCCCAGGGAGGCCAGCAGCCCGATGTAGAGCCCGATCCCGCGTCCGGCCGACGCGAAGTAGACGTCGGGTACCGAGATCAGGCGGATCAGCACGAAGATCACGGCCAGGGCGCCGAGGGCGATCAGCACGAGCCGGTCGGGCACCGCCGCCGGCAGCGCGAGCCCGGCCGCGCGGGAGGCCTCCAGGATCAGGGCGGCGAGCCCGACGAAGAACACGAGCTTGCCGAGCGCGCCCGCATGCCAGCCGGTCACGGAGAGGGTCAGCCCGTTCGGCAGGGTCGTCGCGTACCAGTCGCTGAACGCCGACAGGGCGAGGACGAGGCCGGAGACCCAGGCCAGCCTGCCGCCCCAGCCTGCGCCGAGGGCGCCGGGACGGGGCGGGGCCGGCGCTCGGTCGCGCCGCCGGCGGAACGGCCGCACGGGCTCGGGCATCTGCACGAGGGCAGTATGGGCCACGCGCGGGCGCGCCGGCACGGTCCTCGCGTGGCTGCCAGCTCGGGCCAGGCTGGCCCGGGGCGTCGCCGCCGCCTGCCGCGAGGGCGGAATACTTCCCCTGCGTGAGCACACCGCTCGACCTGGAAGCGGGCGCCGGCAGCGGCTCGGCGTCGTCGTTGGCGGCGGTCGTCCGCGCGTTCGCCGCCGCCGCGGCCGCCCCCTCCGCCGCCCGCGCGCTGCAGGAGCTGGCCGAGGCCGCCCGGGCGGCGTCGGGCGCCGAGCTCGCCCTCGTCCGTGTCCTCGACGGCGAGGGAGACAGGCTCGAGGCGGTGGCGGTCGCGGCGCCGCAGCCCCTGGCGGCCGAGCTGGAAGCGGCTCCGCTCGGGGCAGCCGACCTGCCCGACGCTCCGCTCGCCGACCTCGAGCGCGCCCCCGCCGCGGTGCGGCGGGCCGCCGCCCGGATCGGCGCCACCAGCCTCTTGCTCGTGCCGTCTCGTGCGAACGGCTGTCTCCTCTCGCTCGAGCTCCTCCGCCGCGGCGAGCCGTTCGGGCCGGAGCAGCGGCTCGCCGCCGAGCTGTGCGCGAGCCAGGCGTTGCTCGTGCTGCGCGCCTTCGCGGCCGACAGGGACGGAGCGTCGCTCGCGCGGCCGGTGCTCGAGCTGGCCGGAGAGGCGCTGGCGGCGGCCGCCCGCGAGCACGACGCCCCGGGCGAGGTCGTCCGCCTGGCCGCGCGGGCCGCGGACGCGGCGGGGGCCGTCCTCTGGCGGCACGGCGCGCACGGCCTCGAGCCGGCAGCGCACTGGGGCCTCTCCGAGCCGGCTCCGGCGAGCCTGGAGGTCGCGCGCGAGCTCGCGCAGCGCGCGCTCGCCGAGCCGGGGCCGCCGCGCCCGCAGGCGGCGGAAGGGCTGCCGCTCGGCGCCTCCTCGACCGCGCTCGCCCTCGGCCGGCCACCCCGAGGCGTGCTCCAGCTGCTCCACCCGGCGGGCGCCGAGCCCGACGGAGAGCAGCTCGCCCGCCTCGCGACGTTCGGCGTCCGGGCCGAGCAGGCGCTGCGCGCGGGCCAGCGTGCGCAGCGGCTGGCGGTCGAGCTCGAGCGGACGCGGGCTCTGCTCGACCTGCTCGCCCAGGCGACGAGCGAGCTCTCCGTCTCGCACACGCTGGCGACCGCGGTCGAGCGTGTAGCCGGGCTCCTGGACATCGAGCGGGTCGCGATCTACCTGCGATCGCCGGACGACGGCCGCCTCGAGCAGGCGGCGGGGCGCGAGCTCGACGGCCCGCACGCGCTGGTCGCCGAGCGACTGCTCGACCTGGCGCTGCGGCCGGCAGGGGAGCGGCCGGTGCTCGAGGTCGCCGACCTCGCGCACGATCGCCGGCTCGCCGGCGTGGCGGCGGTCGCCTCGACCGCGGGGATCCGCTCGGCGCTCGCCGTCCCGCTCGTCGCGCGCGGCGAGGTCGTCGGCCTGCTCGCCGCCTATCCAGCCGGCCGTCCGGCCGCCGGCGAGCACGAGACCGCCTTGCTGGCGGCGCTCGCCGGTCAGCTCGCGGTCGCCGTGCAGAACGCCCAGCTGCACGAGCGGGCCACCCGGCTGGGCGAGGAGCGCGAGGCGGCGCTCGCGGCGGAGCGCGCGGCTGCGCGGCGACTGCGCGCGCTCTACGACGTCTCGCACTCGTTCACCCAGAGCCTCTCGCTCGAGGAGACGGTCGGCGCGCTGACTCGCACGGTCGTCGACGTGCTCGACGTCGACGCGGCAGACGTCTGGCTGCCGGACGAGCGGCGCGAGCTGCTCCTGCCGCAGTCGCTCCACGTACGCGATGCCCGGCTGGCCGAGCCCGTGCGGGCGATCCTCTTCCGGCCGGTGCCGTTCGGCCAGCGCGACCTGCAGCGGCTGTTCCGGCGCCGGCGCGGCGTTCGGCTCGAGCCCCGCCGGCCCGGCCGGGAGCCGTTCCTGCCCGCCCTCGCCCCCTTCCTCGAGAAGGGCTGGACCGCCGCCCTCGTGCCGGTCGCCCTCCCCGGCGAGGTGCTGGGAGCGCTCGGGATCTTCTCCTTCCGGCCCGGCCGCCCCCTGTCGCGGGAGGCGATCGAGGCGGCGGAGGCGACCGCGGCGCAGGCCGCGCTCGCGATCGACAACGCGCGTCTCTACCAGCAGCAGAAGCAGTTCGCGGACACGATGCAGCGCTCCCTTCTCCCGCGCACCCGTCCCGTCGTGGCCGGGCTCGAGGTGGGCGAGGTGTACGAGGCGTCGGCCAGGGTCGAGGTCGGCGGCGACCTCTACGACTTCCTCGCGCTTCCCGACGGGCGGCTCGCCGTCGTCCTGGGGGACGTCACGGGCCACGGGGTGGACGCGACGGCGGACATGGCGATGGCGAAGTTCGTCTTCCGCTCGCTCGTCCGCGAGCATCCCGAGCCGGGGGAGTTCCTCGCGGCCGCGAACGACGTGGTCCAGAGCGAGATCGGCGCCGGCAAGTTCATCAGCATGGCCTACGTGGTCATCGACGGGCGGCAGGGCGAGGTGGCCGGCGCGAGCGCGGGGCACCCCTTGCCGCGCGTCGTCTCGCCTGACGGCGCCGTCTGCGCTCTCGAGGCGCACGGGCTCGTGCTCGGCGTCGAGCGCGGGCAGGAGTACGCCCAGGCCCGCGCGCAGCTCCCGCCCGGCGGCTCGCTCGTCCTGTACACGGACGGCGTCGTCGAGGCGCGGCAAAACGACGAGCTGTACGGAGAGGGGCGCCTCGACGCCCTGCTCGCCGAGCGGCGTCACCTGAGCCCGCAAGCCCTGGCCGCCGCGGTCGCCGAGAGCGCCCGCGAGTTCGCCGGCGGCGACCTCGCCGACGACCTGGCCGTCGTCGTCATCCGGCGAGCTTGAGCCGGCCGGCCAGGCGACTGCAGGGGCTGGTCCTGGCGGCGGGCGCCGGCTCGACGTCGACCGAGATCTGCGCGTCGCGGCTGCTCGCCCCGTACTTCGGCGCGTCGACGATCGTCTGGGCGAACGTGATCGGCCTCGTGCTCGCCGCGCTCGCCCTCGGCTACTGGCTCGGCGGGCGGCTCGCCGACCGGCGACCGCAGCCGCACGTGCTCGGCGGCGTCGTCGTCGCCGCGGGCGTCCTCGTCTGCGCCGTCCCCTTCGCCTCCCAGCCCCTGCTCGACCTGACCGTGCGCGGGCTGAACGACGTCTCGGCGGGGGCGATCGTCGGCTCGTTCCTCGGCTCGCTCGCGCTCTTCGCGCCGCCCGTCGTCCTGCTCGGCACGGCGGCTCCCTTCGCGATCCGGCTCGCCGTCTCGGAGGTGGCGGTCGCCGGGAGTGTCGCCGGGCGTCTCTACGCGCTCTCGACGATCGGGAGCATCGTCGGCGTGTTCGTCCCCGCGATCGTCACCATCGAGCTCGTCGGCACGCAGCGGACGCTCGTCGGCACCGCCGCCTGCGTCGCCCTCGGCGGCTCGCTCGTCCTGCGCCGCCGCTGGCTCGTCGCTCCGCTCGCGCTCGCGGCGGTGCTCGCGCTGCCCGCCGGGGTCGTGAAACCGGTGCCGGGGCTGCTCTACGAGCAGGAGTCGCCGTACCAGTTCGTCCAGGTCGTCCAGCGGGACGGCGCACGCTACCTGTACCTGAACGAGGGGATCGCGATCCACTCGGAGTGGCGTCCGCACACCGTGCTCACCGGCGACGAGTGGGACATGTTCCTCTGCGTCCCGCCGCTCGTCGGCCGCACGGTGCGCAGCGTCGCGATCCTCGGCAACGCGGGCGGCACCACGGCGCGCGCCTACGGCGTCTTCTACCCCTCGGCGCGCATCGTCGGCGTCGAGCTCGACCCCGTCGTGACGGCCGCGGCCCGCCGCTACCTGGGGCTCGGCCGGATCCCGCGCCTGCACGTGGTCACCGCCGACGCCCGACCGTTCCTCGAGCGGACGCACGAGCGGTTCGACGCGATCCTGATCGACGCGTACCGCCAGCCCTACGTGCCCTTCTACCTGGCGACGCAGCAGTTCTTCCGGCTCGTGCGCTCCCGGCTGCGACCGGGCGGGGTCGTGGCGCTCAACGTCGCCACCGTGCCCGGCGACCACCGGCTGGCGGCGGCGATTGCGGGGACGCTGCGCACGGTCTTCCCCCAGGTGCTCACCTGGCAGGCGTTGCGCCTCAACCAGCTCGTCCTCGGCTTCGACCGGCCGCTCTCGCGCGCACGCCTGCGCGCGGCCGTCGCCCGAACGCCCGCCCGGATCCGGGTGCTGACGCGGCTCCTCGTCCGCCAGGCGCGGCCGGCGGCGCCGAGCACGCAGCCGTGGACGGACGATCGCGCGCCCGTGGAGTGGGTGACGGACCGCATGATCCTCGAGTACGCAGCTCGCGGCGGGACGCTGCGCGAGCGGCTGCTGCCGACCGCGCCGTGACGATCCCGGCCCGGGAGGCCCGACGGCCGAAGGCTAGAATCGAAGCGTCCCGTGGCCAAGCGCGCCAGCTTCCTCCTCTGCCTGGTCCTCTGCGCCCTCGGCGCAGGCGCCGGCCTCGCACGCGCCGACAGCCCGGCGCCCGCCACCATCCCGGACGGCGTCCAGATCGGCTCGGTCGCCGTCGGGGGGATGACCGCCGCGCAGGCGCTCGCCGCCGTCCAGCAGGCGTACTTCGCCCCGCTCGTCGTGCACGTCGGCCACCACGACGTCTCGGTCTCGCCGCGCCACTTCCACACCGCCCTCGGCGCTGCCGCGGCCGTCCAGACCGCCCTCACGGCGCCGGCCGGCAGCGTCGTCCCGCTCGTGCCGGCCTTCGACATGCAGAGGCTCGTCACCTGGGTGCAGCACCTCGCCGCCCAGACCGACCGCGCTCCGGTCCCCGGCACCGTGGTCCTGCGGCACGACCGCCCGCTGCTGACGCACGCCCGGCCCGGCCGCGCGCTGGCGCGGTTCGCGACCCGGATGCGGATCCGGGCCGCGCTCCTGAGCGGCAGCCGCACGACGATCGTCGCCCCCCTGCGCACCCTGCCGGCCCCGGCTGCGAAACCGGAGCCGGTGATCGTCATCCACCGCGGCTCGAACCGGCTCTACCTCTACCGGGGAACGCGGCTCGTTCGCGTCTTTCCGGTCGCGACCGGAATGCCCCAGTACCCGACGCCGCTCGGCCGCTTCGAGATCGTCGTCAAGTGGGTCAACCCGTGGTGGTATCCGCCCACCCAGGACGCCTGGGCGAAGGGGCTGAAGCCGGTGCCGCCGGGCCCCGGCAACCCCCTCGGGACGCGCTGGATGGGGCTCAGCGCCCCCGGGGTCGGCATCCACGGGACGGACGAGCCGTGGTCGATCGGGCACTCGGAGTCGCACGGGTGCATCCGGATGCAGGTGGCGTCCGCGGAATGGCTGTTCAGCAGGGTTCGGATCGGGACACCGGTCTTCATCGTCCCCTCGTAGGCGCGCGCGTGCGCGGCCGGCTCAAGCTCGGAGCGCAGGCGCTGGCGGTGGCGGGGGTCGCGGCGCTCGCGACGCTGCTGGTCTGGAACCTGACCCACCAGGCGCCGCCGCCCAAGGTGGGCGCGCCGGCGCCGGTCTTCTCGCTCGAGCGCCTGAACGGCGGCGGCACGCTCTCCCTGCGGTCGCTGCGCGGCAAGACGGTCGTGCTCAACTTCTTCGCCTCCTGGTGCGACCCGTGCAAGCGCGAGGCGCCGGTGCTCGAGCGCCTCTGGCAGCAGGACCGAAGCCGCGGCGTCGTCGTGCTCGGCGTCGACGCCAACGACTCGCGCGGCGACGCCCGCCGCTTCCTGCGCGCCCACGGTGTCACCTACCCGGTCGTCTTCGACCACGACGGGCTCGTGGCCGCCAACCGCTACGGCATCGCTGGCCTGCCGGTCACGTACGTGCTCAATCCGCAGGGCCGGATCGTGGGCGGCCAGATCCTGGGGCCCGTGAGCGAGAGCGCACACTCGCACGCGCTGCTCCGCTACATCCACGCTGCGCTGCGATCGTGACCCGCCAGCTCAAGCTCTCCGTGCAGCTCCTGGCTCTCGCCTGCGTCGCCGGCCTGCTCGCCCTCCTCGTCTGGCAGCTCTCCCACCAGCAGCACGCGCCGCGGGTCGGCTCCCTCGCCCCGGCCTTCACGCTGCGCCGCCTCGGAGGGCGGGGCGAGGTGTCCCTCGCCTCGTACCGCGGCCACCCGGTCGTGCTCAACTTCTGGGCCTCCTGGTGCGTGCCGTGCAAGAGCGAGGCGGCGGTGCTCGAGCGCGACTGGACCCGCTACCGGCGGCGAGGGGTCGTCTTCCTCGGGATCGACTACCACGACCTCGCGGAGGACGCGCGCCGCTTCGTCAGCGCCCACGCCCTGACGTTCCCGATGCTCGAGGACGGCTCGGGCCGCGTCACCGGCAGCTACGGGATCTCCCAGGTTCCGGAGACGTACGTGCTCGACCGCCGGGGCCGGATCGTCGCGCACCTGGCCGGGCCGATCACCGCCGGCCCCTTCGCGGCCGAGTTCGACCGCGCCCTCGCGGAGGCGGCGGCGGCATGATCCTGCGCCTGCTCGCGGTGGCCGCTGCCGCGCTCGCGCTCGCCGGGCCGGCGGCCGCCTGTGCCCATCCCCGCACCTCGCTCGCGTACCTCGAGGGGCAGGTGATGTGCCCGATCTGCCACACCACCCTCGATCAGTCGGACTCGGCGGCGGCGCGGCAGATCGAGGCGTACATCGCGCAGCGAATCGCGCAGTGCGCGTCCGCGCGGCAGATCGAGGCGGAGCTCGTCGCGAACTACGGGCCGGCGATCCTGGCGGCCCCGCCCCGCAAGGGCTTCGACCTGCTCGCGTGGTGGTTGCCGATCGCCGGCGTCCTCGCCGGCGCGGCGCTGCTCGCCCTCGGGGTCTGGCGCTGGAGCCGCCGGCGCGAGCCCGAGCCGGTGGAGCTCGCCGAGCCGGGGCTCGACGAGGAGACCGAGCGCCGCCTCGACGAGCTGCTGGCACGCTACGACTGATGGGCGTCCGTCTCGCCGTCTCCTTCGCCGCCGGGTTCGCCTCCGTGATCACGCCCTGCGTGCTCCCGCTCGTCCCGGGTTACCTGTCGGCGGTCTCCAGCATCGAGCCCGACCGGCTCGGCAAGCCGGGCACGCCGCTGCGGGTGGTCGTGTCGAGCCTGCCGTTCGTCTTCGGCTTCACCGTCGTCTTCGTCGCCCTGGGAGCGGGGGCGGCCGCGATCGGGAGCGTGGTCTCGGGCAACGCGCAGACCGAGATCGCCGGCTTCGTGCTCGTCGTGCTCGGCCTGGCCTTCGTCGGCCTGCTGCCGGTCCCGGAGCGGGTCGTCGCGCCCGGCCTGCTGGCCGGGGCGCGCCGGCGCGGCTCGGGCGCGCTCCTGGGTGGCGCGTTCGCCGTCTGCGCGGCGCCCTGCATCGGGACCGTCCTCGCCGCCGTGCTCGTGCTGGCAAGCAACACCGGCACCGTGCTCAAGGGTGCGATCCTCCTCGCCAGCTACGCGCTCGGCCTGGCCGCAGCCTTCCTGCTGGCGGGCGTCGCGTTCGCCCGCGCCATGGGCGCGTTCCGCTGGCTGCGCGACCGGTACGTCGTGATCCAGGTGGTGAGCGGGCTCGTGCTCGTCGCGCTCGGCCTGCTGCTGTTCTTCCACCGGGACTGGTGGCTCCACGTGGCGCTCAACCGGGCGCTCGAGGACCTCGGGCTGAGCAAGCCGTAGCCGGGC
>Ga0209061_1003027_pt1 | contig 19278 bp, 15 predicted proteins | sample Coa_R1_10_FD_187157 | JGI IMG/M metagenome (GOLD analysis project Ga0209061, IMG submission 187157) | Surface soil microbial communities from Centralia Pennsylvania, which are recovering from an underground coalmine fire - Coalmine... | ecosystem: Environmental > Terrestrial > Soil >...
GCCGGGCCCGGTGACCGGGCGGCCGCGGCGGCCGTTGTCGAACAGCGAGTCCACGGCCTCCTGCAGCATCCGCTTCTCGTTGTTGACGATGATCTCGGGCGCGCCGAGGTCGAGCAGCCTCTTGAGCCGGTTGTTCCTGTTGATGACCCTGCGGTACAGGTCGTTCAGGTCGGAGGTGGCGAACCGGCCGCCGTCGAGCTGGACCATGGGCCGCAGGTCCGGCGGGATCACCGGGATGCAGTCCAGGACCATGCCCATCGCGCTGTTGCGGGTGTTGAGGAACGCCGACACGACCTTCAGCCGCTTCAGCGCACGTGCCTTCTTCTGCCCCTTGCCGCCCCGGATGACCTCCCGCAGCGCCTGCGCCTCGCCCTCCAGGTCGAAGCTGGCCAGCCGCTCCTGGATGGCCTGGGCGCCCATGCCGCCGCGGAAGTAGCGGCCGAAGCGGTCGCGCATCTCCCTGTAGAGCAGCTCGTCACCCTCGAGGTCGGAGACCTTGAGGTTCTTGAACCTGTTCCAGACCTCCTCCAGGCGGTCGAGTTCCTTGGCCGCGCGGTCACGGATCTGCCTGCACTCACGGTCGCAGCTCTCCCGCACCTTGCGGCGGGCGTCGCCCTTGGCGCCCGCGGCCTCGAGCTCCGCGAGATCGGCTTCCAGCTTGGCCTGCCTGGCCTCGATGTCGGCGTCGCGGCGCTGCTCGATCTGGCCCCGCTCCACCGAGATCTTCGCCTCCAGCGACGGCAGGTCGCGGGCGCGCGCGTCCTCGTCCACGTGCGTGATCATGTAGGCGGCGAAGTAGATGACCTTCTCCAGGTCCTTCGGCGCCAGGTCGAGCAGGTAGCCGAGGCGGCTCGGGACGCCCTTGAAGTACCAGATGTGGGTGACGGGCGCCGCCAGCTCGATGTGCCCCATCCGCTCGCGCCGCACCTTGGCGCGGGTGACCTCCACGCCGCAGCGCTCGCAGATGATGCCCTTGAACCTGACGCGCTTGTACTTGCCGCAGTAGCACTCCCAGTCCCGGGTGGGGCCGAAGATCTTCTCGCAGAAGAGCCCGTCCTTCTCCGGCTTGAGCGTGCGGTAGTTGATCGTCTCCGGCTTCTTCACCTCGCCGTGCGACCACTGCCTGATGTCGTCAGCGGTCGCGAGGCCGATACGTAGGTCGTCAAAGAAGTTGACGTCCAGCAACTTGCACTTCCCCTGGGTTGGATCCGGTTGAGAGCCTGGCAGGCGGCCCGGCGCGGCGTGCCGCGCCAGGTCCCCGGTAACACTCGGTGCACCCGTTTATCCTTCGCGCCACCACCCACGAGCGGCAGCTTCCCGATGCCGCCGCCGGCTCCTCGCGCGGGCCGCAAGGACCCGCGCTCGCGAGCCGGCGGGGCGACTGCACTCAGACCTCTTCGACGCTGCTCGGCTCGCGCCGCGACAGGTCGATGCCGAGTTCCTCGGCCGCACGGAAGACGTCCTCGTCGGTGTCGCGCATCTCGATCGCCGCGCCGTCGCTGGACAGCACCTCCACGTTGAGGCAGAGCGACTGCATCTCCTTGATGAGCACCTTGAACGACTCCGGTATGCCCGGCTCGGGGACGTTCTCGCCCTTGACGATCGCCTCGTACACCTTCACCCGGCCGAGGACGTCGTCGGACTTGATCGTCAGCAGCTCCTGCAGGGCGTAGGCGGCGCCGTACGCCTCCAGCGCCCACACCTCCATCTCGCCGAAGCGCTGGCCGCCGAACTGCGCCTTCCCGCCCAGCGGCTGCTGCGTGATCATCGAGTACGGCCCGGTCGAGCGGGCGTGGATCTTGTCGTCGACCAGGTGCAGCAGCTTGAGGATGTAGATGTAGCCGACCGCGACCGGGTCCTTGAACGGCTCCCCGGTCCTGCCGTCGTACAGCTTCGCCTTGCCGGTCGGGGCGACGAGCCGCTGGCCGTCCCTGTTCGGCAGCGCGCTGGCGAGCAGGCCGGTGATCTCCTCCTCGCGCGCGCCGTCGAAGACGGGGGTGGCGACCGGCGTACCCGGGGCGGCGGAGTCGGCGCCCGCCTCGTGCAGCCGCTTCTTCCAGCCGCCGCCGTCGCCGTTACCGTCGATCTGCCAGCCGGACTTCGCCACCCAGCCGAGGTGTGTTTCGAGCACCTGCCCGACGTTCATCCGGCCCGGCACGCCCAGCGGGTTGAGCACGATGTCCACCGGCGTGCCGTCCTCGAGGAACGGCATGTCCTCGATCGGCAGGATCTTCGCGATGACGCCCTTGTTCCCGTGGCGGCCCGCGAGCTTGTCGCCGTCGGTGATCTTGCGCTTCTGCGCGACGTACACCCGGACCAGCTCGTTCACGCCGGGCGGCAGCTCGTCACCCTCGTCGCGGGAGAACACCCGGACGCCGATGACCTTGCCCTCCTCGCCGTGCGGCACCTTGAGCGAGGTGTCGCGGACCTCGCGCGCCTTCTCGCCGAAGATCGCGCGGAGCAGCCGCTCCTCCGGGGTCAGCTCGGTCTCGCCCTTGGGGGTGACCTTGCCGACCAGGATGTCGCCGTTGACGACCTCCGCGCCGATCCTGATGATCCCCCTGTCGTCGAGGTCGGCGAGGACCTCGTCGGAGACGTTCGGGATGTCGCGGGTGATCTCCTCCGGGCCCAGCTTGGTGTCGCGCGCGTCCACCTCGTGCTCCTCGATGTGGATCGAGGAGAGCACGTCGTCCTGGACGAGCCGCTGGGAGATGATGATCGCGTCCTCGTAGTTGTGGCCCTCCCACGGCATGAACGCCACGAGCAGGTTCCTGCCGAGCGCCATCTCGCCGTGGTCGGTGCAGGGCCCGTCGGCGAGCACCTGGCCCGCCTCGACCCGCTGGCCCTCGTCCACGATCGGCTTCTGGTTGAAGCACGTGCCCTGGTTGGACCTGCGGAACTTGGAGACCAGGTAGGTCTTCCTCGTCCCGTCGTCGTGCATCACGGTGATGTAGTCGGCGCACGCCTCCTCGACCACGCCCGCCTGCTCGGCCAGGATCACGTCGCCGGCGTCGGTGGCGGCACGGTACTCCATCCCCGTCCCGACCAGCGGCGCCTCGCTGCGGAGCAGCGGCACCGCCTGGCGCTGCATGTTGGAGCCCATCAGCGCGCGGTTGGCGTCGTCGTGCTCGAGGAAGGGGATCATGGCGGTGGCCACCGACACCATCTGGCGTGCGGACACGTCCATGTAGTCGACCTCGTCCGGGGGGATGAGGTCGATCTCGCCGCCTTTGCGGCGGACAAGCACGCGGTCCTCGGCGAACGACCCGTCCGGCGCGATCGGCGTGTTCGCCTGCGCGATGACGTGCCTGTCCTCCTCGTCCGCGGTGAGGTAGTCGATCTGGTCGGTCACCCGCCCGCCCAGGACCTTGCGGTAGGGCGTCTCGACGAAGCCGAACGCGTTGACGCGCCCGTAGGAGGACAGCGAGCCGATCAGGCCGATGTTCGGCCCTTCCGGCGTCTCGATCGGGCACATCCGGCCGTAGTGCGAGGGGTGCACGTCGCGGACCTCGAAGCCGGCCCGTTCCCTGGACAGGCCGCCAGGCCCGAGCGCGGACAGCCTGCGCTTGTGGGTGAGGCCGGCCAGCGGGTTGGTCTGGTCCATGAACTGGGAGAGCTGGCTGGTGCCGAAGAACTCCTTGATGGATGCCACGACGGGCCGGATGTTGATGAGGGTCTGCGGGGTGATCGCCTCCACGTCCTGGGTGGTCATCCGCTCCCTGACCACCCGCTCCATGCGGGCGAGGCCGAGCCTGACCTGGTTCTGGATCAGCTCGCCGACCGTGCGCAGCCGCCGGTTGCCGAAGTGGTCGATGTCGTCGGTCTCCAGCGGGACCGTGGTGGTGCCCGCCTTCATCTCCTCCTCGCCGGCGTGCAGCCGGATGAGGTACTCGATGGTGGCGACGATGTCGTCCTCGGTGAGCGTGCCCTGGCGCAGCGGCAGGTCGAGCCCGAGCTTCCTGTTGACCTTGTAACGGCCCACCTTCGCGAGATCGTAGCGCTTGCTGTTGAAGTACAGGTTCTCCAGCAGGGCCTGCGCGGATTCGCGCGTGGGCGGCTCGCCGGGCCGCAGCTTGCGGTAGATGTCGAGCAGCGCGTCGTCCTGGCCGCTGATGTGGTCCTTCTCCAGGGTCGCCCGCATCGACTCGTACGCGCCGAACCTCTCCAGGATGCGCGCGTCGTCCCAGCCGAGTGCCTTGAGCAGCACCGTGACGGACTGCTTGCGCTTGCGGTCGATGCGCACGCCGACGCTGTCCCGCTTGTCGATCTCGAACTCGAGCCAGGCACCGCGGGACGGGATCACCTTGCAGTTGTAGATGTCCTTGTCGGACGTCTTGTCGACCTGCCGGTCGAAGTAGACGCCGGGCGAGCGCACGAGCTGTGAGACGACCACCCGCTCGGTGCCGTTGATGATGAAGGTGCCCTTGGCGGACATGAGCGGGAAGTCGCCCATGAACACCGTCTGGCTCTTGATCTCACCCGTGCTGTTGTTGATGAACTCCGCCGTGACGAACATCGGGGCGGAGTAGGTCATGTCCTTGTCCTTGCACTCCTCGGCGGAGTACTTGGGAGGCTCGAACCGGTGATCCCGGAACGAGAGCGACATGGTTCCCGAGAAGTCCTCGATCGGGCTGATCTCCTCGAAGATCTCCTCGAGCCCGGACTGCTCGGGAACGTCCTTGCGTCCCGCCGCCCGCGCCTCCTCGACCCGGGCCTTCCACCTGTCGTTGCCGAGCAGCCAGTCGAACGACTCGGTCTGCAGGGCGAGCAGGTCGGGTACCTTGAGCGGTTCGTGGATGCGCGCGAAGGAGACGCGGCGGGGACCAGAAGCGGTGGCGACGGCGCTGCGCGATGCTGCCAACAGGGATCCTTCCGAACTTGTGGCGGACCTATCACCGCACGCACGCCAAACGCCCTGCGGCCGGGCCGCACATGGGCGAGGGTACCGGTTCCTTTGGCCGAGGACGTCAGAGTGCAGCGCAAATGGTCAGTGTAGCCCTTGGCCGCACTGCTCGTCAACTCTACGCCCCCCGATGGATCACGTTGAACGCAGCATTGCTCGCTCACGGCAAAACGTCAAGCCGGAACCGGGCACTTCGGGCAACTTTTATGGCGTGATGGACGCCACAAGCCGCCGGACGTGTGACGGTATCTACATAGGGTATTACACCCGTTTGCCCTGTTAGGCAGGGCTGGCCCGGGCGGCCCCCAGAGCCCCGGGATCCCGCTGCGGTTCCCGCCGGCACGCCGGACGGTCCGCGCCCCTGGCCCAGCCCCTCCCGGAACCCGCATCCGGTTGCCGCCGGCAACACCGGCCGTTCGCCCGGGCCTTCCGGCCCGGGCGAACGGCCGGCCGAGTTTTGCTCTGCTGTTACTTGACGGTGACGGTGGCGCCGGCGCCCTCCAGGGCAGCCTTGGCCTTCTCGGCCGTCTCCTTGTTGACCTTTTCCAGGACCAGCTTGGGCGCGCCGTCGACCAGGTCCTTGGCCTCCTTGAGGCCGAGGCTCGTCAGCGAGCGGACCTCCTTGATGACCTGGATCTTCTTGTCGCCCGCTGATTCGAGCGTGACGTCGAACTCGTCCTGCTCCTCGGCCGCGGGGGCTTCGGCGCCCGCGGCGGCGCCCGCAGGCGGCGCGGCGACGGCAGCGACCGGCGCGGCCGCCTTGACATCGAACGTCTCCTCGAACTGCTTCACGAACTCGGAGAGCTCAAGGAGCGTCATCTCCTTGAACGCGTCGAGCAGCTCGTCGGTGCTGAGCTTCGCCATCGGTTCCCTTCCTTACATTCCTCACGATCCGCCCCGCGGCCCGCAGGGACGGCCCCATCGCCTGCCGCGCCCAGAGGTCAGCTCCCGCCGGCGGGCTCGGCCTGCGCCGCCTCCTGCTGTCCGCCCTGCTCCTCGCGCCGGGCGCGCAGTGCCTCGGCGAGCTGGGCGACCTGCGCCGGCAGTGCGCCCAACACCGCCGCGGCGCGGGACATGGACGCCGTCATGGCGCCGGCCAGCTTGGCGAGCAGCACCTCGCGCGGCTCCAGGTCGGCCAGCCTGATGATCTCGTCCGGCGTCATCGCCTTGCCGTCGAGCACCCCGCCCTTGATGACAAGAGCCGGGTTGTCCCTTGAGAAGTTGCGCAGGCCCTTGGCTGCCTCGACCACGTCGCCGGTGACGAAGGTGATCGCGGACGGGCCGGTGAGCAGGGCCCCGAGCTGCTCCTCCAGGCCGGCCTGGCTGACCGCGATTTTGGTGAGCGTGTTCTTGACGACCCGGAACCTGGCGTTGCCGGCGAGCGAGGCCCGCAGCTGCGCGATCTGGGCGACGCTGAGGCCGCGGTACTCGGTGAGCACGACGCTCTGCGCGTCGCCCAGCCGCTCGGTGATCTCGGCGACCGCGGCTACCTTGTCCGCACTCGGCATGGATGTCCTCTCACAAAATAAGAACGCCCCGGCGCGGGCGCACGGGGCGTGGCGCCGCCCGGCGCACTGCCGGCACGGCGCACGAACTCGGTCGCCTGCGCGGGATGCCCGCTCTCACGGGTCCTTCGGTCACCGCGGGCCATACGGCCCCGTGACACCCTGCGGTCTTCGGCACGGTCAGCATACGCGCCCCTTCCGCCCGCGCCAAATCACGGCGGCAATCCCTTACCGGCCAGCGAGTCCCGGGCCCTGCGCCCGGGCGAGCGGCCGGTTGCTGCCGGCGGGAACCGGATGCGGCCTGCGGGAGGGGCCGGGCCCCTGGCCCGGCCCGGGTGGGCACCGGCGTGCCGGCGGGAAGCACAACGGGAGCCCGGGGCCCAGGGGCGCGGGGCCGCCTTCCCGGTTACGCCGCGGCTTCGTCCAGCTCGTCGAGGAAGCCGCGGGTCCTGGCCGGGTCGACGGGGATGCCGGGACCCATGGTCGTGGTGATCGTGACCTTCTTGAGGTAACGGCCCTTCGCCGCGGCGGGTTTGAGCCTGATGACCTCGTCGAGCGCGGCTGCGTAGTTCTCCAGCAGCGCCCGGGCGGGGAACGACGCCTTGCCGATCGGGAAGTGCAGGTTCCCGTGCCGGTCCACCCGGAACTCGATCTTCCCGCCCTTGATGTCGGAGACGGCCTTGCCGACATCGGGCGTGACCGTGCCGGTCTTGGGGTTCGGCATGAGCCCCCTGGGGCCGAGGATCCGGCCGAGCCGCCCCACCTTGCCCATCATGTCCGGGGTCGCGACTACCGCGTCGAAGTCGAGGAACCCGCCCTGAATGCGCTCCACCAGGTCGTCGGAGCCCACATAGTCCGCGCCCGCCGCACGGGCCTGCTCCGCCTGCTGGCCCGCGGCGAAGACCAGCACCCGTGCCGTCTTCCCCGTGCCGTTTGGCAGGATGACGGTCCCGCGGACCATCTGGTCCTGCTTGCGCGGGTCGACGCCCAGCCGGATCGCGACCTCCACTGTGGGGTCGAACTTCGTCAGCTTCGCGGCCTTCGCCAGCGCCACCGCCTCCGCCGGGCTGTAAAGCCGGCCGCGGTCGACCTGCTCGGCGGCTTTCCTGTATGCCTTGCTGCGCTTCATTCCTGCTCCTAATCGAGGAGATCGTGGTCACCGGGCGCGCCGACCCTGCCACATCACCGGACTGCCGGGCACGGGCCCGGGGGCCTGTCAGCCCTCGACCCTGATGCCCATCGAGCGGGCCGTGCCCGCGATGATCTTCTCCGCCATCTCGATGGATCGCGCGTTCAGGTCGGGCATCTTGGTCTGCGCGATCTCACGGATCTGCGCCGCGCTGACCGAGCCGACCTTGGTCTTGTGCGGTTCGCTGCTGCCCTTCTCCACGCCGGCGGCCTTCTTGAGCAGCTCGGGGGCGGGCGGCGTCTTCGTGACGAACGCGAACGACCGGTCCTCGAAAATGGTGATCTCGACCGGCACGATGTTGCCCCGCTGCGACTCGGTCGCGGCGTTGTACTGCTTGCAGAACTCCATGATGTTCACGCCGTGCGGCCCGAGCGCGGTGCCGACGGGCGGCGCGGGGGTGGCCTGCCCGGCCGGCAGCTGCACCTTCACAACTGCGGCGATCCTCTTCCTGCGTGGCGGCATGTGTGCTCCTTCTTGCCTGCGTGCCTGTCCCGGCCCGGCTCCGCTCCGGCAACCCCGGGGCCCGGGGCCGCCGGCCCGGCACCGTCCCGGCCTCGTGATCAGATCTTCGCGACCTGGCCGAACGACAGCTCGACCGGCGTCTCCCTGCCGAATATCGACACGAGCACCTTGAGCTTGCTCGTGTCCGGGTTGATCTCGCTCACGGTCGCGGGAAGCGTCGCGAACGGGCCGTCCATCACGGTAACCGACTCCCCCACCGAGAATTCCACCTCGGGGGTGCTGGCCGCCTCGGCCTGCCTCACCTGCTCCTCCGGCTCGGGCGCGAGCAGCGCCGCGACCTCGTCGAGGGCGAGCGGCGACGGCCTGCTCGACAGGCCGACGAAACCGGTCACGCCCGGCGTGTTCCGCACCACCGCCCACGACTCGTCGGTGAGCTCCATGCGGACCAGGATGTAGCCGGGCAGCACCTTCTCGTTGACCTGCTGCTTCTTGCCCTGCTTGATCTCGGTCACCTTGTGCGTGGGAACCTCGATCTGGAAGATGTAATCCTCCATGTTGAGCGAGGAGATGCGGTTCTCCAGGTTGGTCTTCACCCGGTTCTCGTACCCCGCGTAGGAGTGGACGACGTACCACTCGCCGGGGAGAGTGCGGAGCTTCTGCTTGAACTCCGCGACCGGGTCGGACTCCAGCCTGTCCTCGGCGCTCTCCTCCGCCACACCGGCGGCCTCGGCGGTGCTCTCCGCCTCAGCGGTGCTCTCCGCCTCAGCGGTGCTCTCCGGCCCGGCGGCGCCCTCAGGCGCGTCCGCGGCCGTGCCGCCGCCCTCGCCGCGGTCCTCGCTCACGTCGGCCTCCCCGCCTCGCTCGTCGAACTCACCGGCGGCCTCGCCCGCGTCCGCGGGGAGGCTTTCCTGCAGGTGGGGCTCGGACACCGTTGCTCTTCTCTCATCGCTCCAGCGTTTTCATTGCAAAGCAGGCTAGCAGCCATGCCGGGCAGTTTTCCCCCACCACGTGCTCGGCCAGGGGCACGGTGAAGCTGCTCGGGGACGGGAAGGTGACCATCCGGAAGGTGACCAAAGGTCACCGGACACGGTAAGCCGCCTGGGCCGCTCAGCCGAAGATCGCGAACATCATCTTGGTGAAGCCGTAGTCCAGGCTCGTCACGATCGCGATCATCACGACGCAGAAGACCAGCGCCACAATCGTGTAGGTGCTCAATTCCCTGCGGGTCGGCCAGATGACCTTGCGGAGCTCGGCGACGACCTGGCGGTAGAACAGCGCCGGAGTGGTCCGGGTGCGCCTTTTCGCGGCGCGCCCGGGTGCGCTCTGTCTCGCCGCGGCTGGGCCGCGTGTCTGCGTCGCCATGTCCCTCACCTGCGCAGCGCTGTACGTTCACCGGCTTGCGGGCCCGTGGGACCGCACGCGCAGGGCAGGAGGGACTCGAACCCCCAACCACCGGTTTTGGAGACCGGGACTCTAGCCAATTGAGCTACTGCCCTTCGCCTGGTGACCCGGCTGGCACCGCTCCCTGGCCACCGGCCATGCGGGCCGCTGCGCCGGAGGGCACGCGCCAGCCGCGACGGAACACCATTCAGCTACCGAAGTGTACGCTGCGCGCGGCCCTCCGTCGAACCAGATGCGCGGACCCGGTTTACCGGTGTGCGGACCACCGCGCCGGGATGACACCATAGACGGTATGCCCATGACCCATCCCCGCATCTCGGCACGGCTGTCGGCCATCGCGGAATCGGCGACGCTCGCGGTGGACGCCAAGGCGAAGGCGCTCAAGGCGGCCGGCAGGCCGGTCGTCGGGTTCGGCGCGGGAGAGCCCGACTTCCCCACGCCGGACTACATCGTCGAGGCGGCACAGCGAGCCTGCGCCGAGCCCAGATTCCACAAGTACACCCCGGCGGCGGGGCTTCCCGAGCTGCGGCAGGCCATCGCGGCGAAGACCGCCCGCGACTCCGGCTACCAGGTGGAAGCCAGCCAGGTCCTCGTCACCAACGGCGGCAAGCAGGCCGTCTACCAGGCGTTCGCCGCGCTGTGCGACCCCGGCGACGAGGTGCTGCTCCCCGCGCCCTACTGGACCACCTACCCCGAGGCCATCAAGCTGTCCGGCGGCGTGCCCGTCCCCGTGCCGGCCGACGAGACCTCGGGGTACCTCGCCTCCGTCCAGGACCTGGAGGCTGCCTGCACCGAGCGGACCAAGGTCCTGCTGTTCACCTCGCCCTCCAACCCCACAGGCGCCGTCTACCCCCCGCGGCAGGTGGCGGAAATCGGCCACTGGGCGGCCGAGCGCGGCCTGTGGGTGGTGACGGACGAGATCTACGAGCATCTCGTGTTCGGCGACGCGGAGTTCTCCTCCATCCCGGTTGCCGCTCCCGAGACCGCGGACAGGTGCCTGGTGCTCAACGGCGTGGCCAAGACCTACGCGATGACCGGCTGGCGGGTCGGCTGGATGATCGGCCCGGCCGACGTGATCAAGGCGGCGGCCAGCCTCCAGTCGCACGCGACCTCGAACGTCTGCAACGTCGCGCAGGCCGCCGCCCTCGCCGCGGTCTCCGGTGACCTGTCGGCCGTCGCCAGGATGCGCGAGGCGTTCGACAGGCGCAGGCGCACGATGACCAGGATGCTGAACGAGATCCCCGGAGTGGTCTGCCCCGAACCGCAGGGCGCGTTCTACTGCTACCCATCGGTCAAGGGGCTTCTCGGCCGGGAGATCGCCGGCCGGCGGCCGGAAAGCTCGGTGGAGCTGGCCGCGCTGATCCTCGACGAGGCCGAGGTGGCGGTCGTGCCCGGCGAGGCGTTCGGCACGCCGGGATACTTCCGGCTGTCCTGCGCGCTCGGCGACGCCGACCTGGAAGAAGGCGTCACCCGCATCGCCAAATTGCTCGGCCAGGCCCGGTAACCTTCCCTGCCGCGACGCCAAACCCCGGTTCGGGTACGCGGGGAGCGGCAGCAGATCCCGGTTTGCGCCCGCGGGCCCCGGAGCGGGCGCGGCCAGGCCACACTAGTGAGATGGCCCGGGACTTCCGTTCGCTCAGCGCGCTGCCCAAGGCGCACCTGCACCTGCACTTCACCGGGGCCATGCGGCACTCCACGCTGGTCGAGCTCGCCCGCGCCCACGGCGTCCACCTGCCGGACGCGCTCGTCGCCGAGTGGCCGCCGAAGCTGAGCGGCACCGACGAGCGGGGCTGGTTCAGGTTCCAGCGGCTCTACGACATCGCGCGTTCGGTCATCCGGACCCCGGAGGACATGCGGCGGCTGCTGCGTGAGACGGCCGAGGACGAGCGGGCCGAGGGGTCGGGCTGGCTGGAGATCCAGGTGGACCCGTCCGGCTACGCCGCCCGCTTCGGCGGGCTCACGCCCACCGTGGAACTCGTGCTCGACGCCGCGGCCGCGGCGTCCGCCGCGACCGGCGTGGGGATCGGGGTGATCATCGGGGCCAACAGGACCAGGCACCCGCTGGACGCGCGCACGCTCGCCAGGCTGGCCGTCCAGTACGCCGGGCGGGGGGTCGTCGGGTTCGGGCTCAGCAACGACGAGCGGCGGGGCCGCGCGGAAGAGTTCGCCCACGCGTTCCGCATAGCGGCGCGCGGCGGCCTGCTCTCGGTGCCGCACGGCGGCGAGCTGGCAGGCCCGGCGAGCGTGCTCGCCTGCCTGGAGGAGCTGCACGCCGACCGGATCGGCCACGGCGTGCAGGCGGTGGCCGACCACGAGCTGGTCAAGCGGCTCGCGAGCCAGTCCGTCACCCTGGAGGTCTGCCCCGCCTCGAACGTGGCGCTCGGCATCGCCGCGGGACCCGCGGACGTGCCGGTGCGGGCGCTCGCCGAGGCCGGGGTGCCGGTGGCGCTCGGCGCCGACGACCCGCTTCTCTTCGGCTCCAGGCTGGCAGCCCAGTACGAGACCGCCCGCCGTGACCACGGCTTCACCGACGAGGAGCTGGCGGAGCTGGCCAGGATGTCGGTCCGGGGCTCGGCGGCCCCGGAGTCCGTGCGATCCCGCCTGCTGGCCGGCATCGACGCCTGGCTCGCCGGACCGATCAGCGGTGATCCCCGCGCCGGCCGGCACACTGATCGTGACGGGTTGCCCGATAGGTGACGGTGCCAGAGGACCCGGGTGTCCGGGGTGTGCACCGCTGAGCATGTCCCGGGGGGTTGCCGCGCCGCTTCCGGGGTTGCCGCGCCCCGCCGGCGGCTTCTGCTTCGGCGCGACCGAAGCGGCGGACGCGGAGTCCCCGCGCAGACGCGGCACCGTGCTCAGCGCCCGCCTGGCGCCGCCGAGTCCCTTTCATTTCGCGAACTGGGCCGAGGCGGTCCTGAACCCCGGTACCCCGCTGTCCCGGCGCGCGCCCGGCGTGGACGCAATCTTCGAGCGTCTCACCCGGCACCTCGGAAACAATGATCGGCCTGGGCGCCAGGCCGGAACCGCCCGGCTGGGAAACGGGCCGGGCAGAACTGGCGGCCCGGCCCGGGGACACGGGCCGGGCCGGGAACAGCGGCCTGCGCTGGCGGCTCTACGGCAGTAGCGCCCCGGCTGTACGGCCTCGGCGTCGAACCCGACGGCCTGGACGTGCACGTCGGCGATACTGCCCGCCGTGGCTGACACAGAAGGCAATCGGCCATCCGCCGAAGCCTCACCCGGCGCGTGACCGGTCAGAGCGTCACGCCGACGAGGACGGGTTCGGGGACGAGCGTGACACCGAACGTCTCGCGCACGCCGTCCCTGATCTCCCTGGCGAGCGCCAGCAGGCCCGCGGTGGTCGCCCCGCCCGGGTTGACGAGGGCGAGGGTGTGCTTGGTGGAGATGCGCGCGCTCCCGGTGCCGGGACAGCCGGTGCCGCCAGCAGAGAGCGCTTCATCGGGGGCGCCGCGACGATGACCCGTGCCCGGGTAGCCCTTGCGGAAGCCCGCGTGCTCGATCAGCCAGGCGGCCGGCACCTTCAGCCGGCCGCCGCCGGCGGGGAAGCGCGGGACGCGCGTTCCCGGGCCGCACCTGGCCCGCGCGGCGGCCTCGACCGCCGCGAACTGGCCCTCGCTGAGCACCGGGTTGGTGAAGAACGAGCCGGCGCTGCGGGTGTCCGGGTCGGCGGGGTCGAGCACCATCCCCTTGCGGGCGCGCAGCCCGAGCACCGCGTGGCGGGCGTCGGCGAGCGGCACCCGGCTGCCCGGTGCGGCGCCGAGCGCGGCAGCGAGTTCCGGGTAGCCGACCGGGCGCGACAGCGGGTCCTCCGCCAGCCGGAACGTGACGCCGAGAACGACGAACCTCCCTGTGGCGTTCCCGCCGGGGGCGCCTGTCCCCTCCGCGGCGCCTTGGGCCGCGCGGCCATGGCCCGCCTCACCCGGCCCGGCCGCATGCCTGGCGGGGCCCGCCGCGCTCCGCTTGAAGACACTGGTCCGGTAGCCGAATCCGCACGCCCCGTTCGGCATGTCGGTGATGCCGCCCGTTACCCGGTCGAGCACGCGCACCGACGCGACCACATCGGCGACCTCCTGGCCGTAGGCGCCGACGTTCTGGATCGGCGTGGCGCCGGCCAGGCCGGGGATGCCCGACAGGCATTCCACGCCGGACAGGCCCTCCGCGACGCACCGTCCGGCGATCCCGTCCCAGTCCTCGCCGGCGGCGACGGTCATGAGCACCCCGCCGGAACCGCCGTCAGCGTCCCGCTCCAGCGAGACGCCCCGGGTCGCCACCCGCACCACCGTGCCGGGGAACCCCTCGTCGGCGACGACGAGGTTACTCCCGCCGCCCAGCACGAGCACGGGTTCGCCGCGCCCGTCGGCGGCCCGTACCGCCGAGACGATCTCCTCGTCCGTGGCCGCATCGATGAGCCTGGCGGCGGGACCGCCGAGCCCCAGGGTGGTGTACCCGGCCAGCGGCACGCGCTCACGCGCCTGGGCGGCGGCGCGCGTCACGGCAGGTGAGCGTGGCATGGCGGCTCAGGGGAGCACGACAACCGCGCGGGCGCGGGTCAGCACCTTCGCCTCGCCCGACCGCGCCGTCAGCGCGAGCACCACCTTGTTGCCGTCGAGCTTCTCCTCGACCTTGCCGCTGATCTCGATCGCCGCGCCCTTGTCGTCATCGGGCACGACCACCGGGGCGGAGAACCTGACGCCGAGATCCACGACCGCACCCGGGTCGCCCGCCCAGTCGGTGACATACCGGCCGGCCTGCGCCATCGTGAACATGCCGTGGGCGATCACGTCGGGCAGCCCGGCCGCTTTCGCGATGCGCTCGTTCCAGTGGATGACGTTGAAGTCGCCGGACGCGCCCGCGTACTTGACCAGGCTGAGCCTGGTGACCTGGTAAGTCCTGGGTTCCAGTTCGGCCCCTGCCTGCACGTCGTCGTACCTGACTGCCACCGCTGCTGCCTCTTTCTCCCGGCTCCCGGCTCTGCCGTGCCCTCAGCCCGCGCCGCCGCGCTCGACGAGCGTGGAATGGGCGGTGCACACGTGCTCGCCGTCCGTGGTCGCGATGTCGGTCCGTGTCGTCAGCATCGCGTTGCGGCCGGCGTCCCTGATGTCGGCGATCGTGGACTGGGCGACGACCACGTCCCCGGCGTGGAGCGGGCGCGCGTGCTCGAACCGCTGCTCGCCATGGACCACCATGGCGTAGTTGAGGCCGAGGCCCTGGTCGGCCACCGCGTAACCGCTGCTGGCCAAGGTGATCACGATGGCGAACGTCGGCGGCGCGATGACGTCCGGGTACCCCGCCGCCCGCGCGGCCTCGCGGTCACGGTACAGCGGGCTCGGGTCGCCGATCGCGTCCGCGAACTCCGCGATCTTGACCCGGCTCACCTCGTACGGCGGGGCCGGCGGGAAGGTCCTGCCGATGTAGTCCTTGTTGAGCGCCATCGGTGGCTATCGGGTCTCGCGGTGCGGCTGGTGCCTGCGGCAGTTCGGGCAGTACTTCTTCAGCTCGAGCCGGTCGGGGTCGTTGCGCCGGTTCTTCCTGGTGATGTAGTTGCGGTGCTTGCATTCCTGGCAGGCGAGCGTGATCTTGGGCCGGACATCGGTGACAGCCACGGCGAACGTGCCTTTCTCACGGAACGAACGGGACCCGTCAAGCCTAGCAACCGCCCCGCGCCCCCCGGTGAAGTTACCCGCACGTTAACGAGCACCCGGCAGGCCCAGCCCAGCGGCGCGCACCAGCTACGCCGACCAGCAAGCGCCGCCCAGGGGGCCCGGGGGGGAGGCCCCCCCTGGGGGAACCAGGGCCGGGAGCGGGCAATAGGCGGTGAGGGACCGCCCGGGGGCACCGGGGGTCCCGTCCCCCGGGCCAGCGCTGCGGGCTACGGCGAAGGCGCGCGGAACTCGCCAGGCAGCATTCGCCTCCTCGTAGCGGAGGCCGGACTCGAACCGGCGACACAGCGATTATGAGCCGCTTGCTCTGCCGACTGAGCTACTCCGCCATGCAGGGCCGGTCCCGCCCCGTTGCCCGCGGGACGCGGACGGTTCCCGGCTCCTAGGGAAGGGTACCCGATCGGGCCGCCCGCCCGCGCCGGTGCTCACAGCCGCTCAGGGCGGTGACGCGCCGGTTCGCAGGCTGACCGGGGAGATGTACTCCCCGGCCAGGGTGCGCTCCCACCATGCTCCGGTCCGCCTGAGCTGCTGCCAGGTGGTGAACCGGTAGTGGTACAGCCGTGCGCGGACGAAGCGGGGCGGCGTGCCGGGGAACGGGTTGACGCGCAGCAGCCTGAGCGCGTCCCTGTCACCGGTCAGCAGCTTGTACAGCAGGGAAACCAGCCACGGGCTGGCGTACCGCGGGGAGAGCGCGGCGAACCACATCAGCCAGTCCAGCCGGAGGTGGTAGGGGGCGACCTGCGGCGGCAGGCGGCGCGGATCGCCGGGCTTGCCCTTGAACTCGTACTCCCGCCACTGCGTGTCCCGGCTGATCTCGCGGTCCCAGGTTCCCTCGATCACGATCTCGTAGCGCCGGCGGGTGATGCTGCCGAAGGCGCCGTAGGCGTTCACCAGGTGCAGCGGGTCGAAGCTGTAGTTCATGAGCTGGTGGCGGGAGACCAGGTTGCGGGCGGGCCGGTAGCTCAGCGCGGCCACCCCCGCCGTGACCGCCAGCACCACGGCCTCGTACCAGTGCGGGGCAAGGCCGGGACGCGAGGCCGCTGGCGGCGCGAGCGCGCCCGACAGCCACGGGGCGTCCACCACGGACACCGCCACAACGATCGTCAGCCAGTTGAGCCAGGCGAAGTTGCCGGACAAAACCAGCCAGAGCTGGGTGACGATCATGACCAGGGCGGCCACGGTGGCCGCCGGCTGCGGCGTGAACAGTGCCAGCGGGGCGGCGAGCTGGGCCACGTGGTTGGCCACCACCTCGATCCGGTGCAGCGGGTCGGGCAGGTGGTGGAAGAACCAGCTCAGCGGCCCCGGCATCGGCTGGGTCTCGTGGTGGTAGCGCAGGCAGGTCAGGTCCCGCCAGCAGCGGTCGCCCCGCAGCTTGATGAGGCCGGCGCCGAACTCGAGCCGGAAGAGCAGCCAGCGCAGCAGCCAGAGCACGAGGACGGGCGGGGCGACGGCGGAGTTGCCGAGGAAGACAGCCAGGACCCCCGCTTCGAGCAGCAGCGACTCCCACCCGAAGCCGTACCACGTCTGGCCGACGTTGACGATCGACAGGTACAGCGCCCACACCGCGGCCCAGCACAGCATCGCCCCCCACAGCGGCACCGCGTCACCCAGGCCGCCGGCCAGCGCCGCGGCCAGCGCCGCGCCCGTCCAGGCGACGGCGGCGAAGAACCGGTCGGAGTAGTGCAGGTGGAACAGGCTCGGGGAGCGGCGGAACGGCACGCGCTGCACGTACTGCGGGATCGGCAGCAGGCCGCGGGAGCCGAGCAGCCCGCGGAACTGGCGGGCGGCGGACAGGAAGGCGATCAGGTAGATGGCCGCGAGGCCGCGCTGGAAGGCAAGACGGGCGAACCAGTAGTCCGGCGCGACGAACCACCGCATGACGCTATTTTCCCGCCTCCTTTGAGGCCGGCGGCGCGCCCAGGGCCTCCGCCAGCGGCGGCCGCGTGTGGAACACCCGGCGCAACGCCGCCTGGGCCGCGTAGTAGCCGCACATGCCGTGCACCCCCGGCCCCGGCGGGGTGGCCGAGGAGCACAGGTAGACGGCTGGGTCCGGGGTGGCATACGGGACGGGGGACAGCGTAGGGCGCAGCAGGAGGCGCAGCCCGTCGCAGCGGCCGCCCGCGATGTCGCCGCCGACGTTGTTCGGGTTGCGTGCCTCGATACCGGCCGGTGAGGTAACCGCGCGGGCGAGCACGAGATCGCGGAACCCCGGCGCGAACCGCTCGATCTGCGCCTCGATGGCGCCCGTGAGGTCACCATCCCACCCGTTCGGCACCTGGGCGTAGACCCAGAAGACATGCGAGGTGGCTGGCGCGCGTGCGGGGTCGAACAGGCTCGGCTGGGCGGTGATGAGGAACGGCGGCTGGGGCTCTGTCCCCCGCTGCGCTGACCGCAGGGCCGCGCCGATCTCCTCCATCGTCGGCCCCAGGTGAACAGTCCCCGCCCTCCTGCATGCCTCAGCGGCCCACGGCACCGGTCCTGACAGTGCGTAATCGACTTTGAACACAGCGGGCCCGTGCTGGTAGCGGCGCAGCGCGCAAGCGTACCAGCCGGGCAGCCGGGAGCCTGCGATGGCGGCCAGGCTGCCTGGCGAGGTGTCGAGCAGGTAGGCGCGTGCACGGGGCAGCTCGCCCAGCGTGCGCACGGGATGACCGGTCTCGATCTGCCCGCCGAGGGAGGTCAGCAGTCCGGCCAGGGCATCGGACAGCGCCTGCGTCCCGCCGCGCGGGAAGGGCCAGCCCACCTCGTGGGCTGCCAGCGCGAACAGCAGCGCGATGCCACCGGTCACGGGCGAGGTGAGCGGCGCTGTCACGTGGCCGGCCAGGCCGGCCAGCAGGCCGCGGGCGCGGGCGCCGCGGAAGCCGCGCGCCAGCAGGGCGGCGGGGGCGATGGCCAGCAGGCCGAAGCAGCCCAGCAGCACCGGGTCCCGCGGCCAGCGGGCGAGCGGGGCCCGCAGCACGTCAGCGGCCAGTTCCTCCCACCGCCCGAGGAACGGCCCGAGCAGCTGCTCATAGGTGTCCCCGTCGGGGCCGAGCGATGCGGCGGTGTCCGCCATCGAGCGGGCCAGCACCGCCGCTCCCCCGTCGGGGAACGGATGGGCGAGCGGGATGTCCGGGTGCACCCAGGACAGCCCGTGCCGTTCGAGCGGCAGCGCCCGCAGCACCGGTGACCCAGCGCCCAGCGGGTGGACCGCCGAGCAGGGGTCGTGCCGGAACCCGGGAAGGGTCATCTCCTCGGTGCGCGCGCCGCCGCCCACGGCCGCCGCGCCTTCGTAGACGCGCACGTCCAGGCCGGCCTGGACCAGCGTGATGGCGGCGGTCAGGCCGTTCGGCCCCGCGCCCACAACGATCGCGTCAAGATTCGTCACGCTGTGGAGGGGTACCCGCCCCGGCGCCCCGCCATGCGTCCCGGGTCATCCCGCGCCCCGGGCGGGAGCCCGGTCAGGGCAATGAAACATGGAACGGCCGCGCGCAGCAGAGCCCGCTGACCAGTATGCGCACCCGCTTCTTAGCCTGATCTGCCCGGGCTCCTCCTGTCCGGCTCGCCCCGGTCCATGACCAGCCGAGCCGATGAGGGGTCTTGTCGTGCTTTCCCGCCAGCAGATTCCCGCCAGCAGATCCTGCATTTCCGCACGTTCGGGTACGTGACGCTGCGCGGCCTGCTCAGCCCCGCCGAGGCGGCCATGCTCCGCCAGGAAGTGACCGGCGCGCTCGCCAGTACGCAAGCCGTCCCGGCCGTGCCAGAATGACACCAAGATCCGAAGGAGACAGATGAGCGAAGAGGAACAAGCTCCCCCCGGCGTGGACCCGGCCGTGCTGAGCCCGGCGCGGATGTACGACTACTACCTCGGCGGCACCCACAACTATCAGGCCGACCGCGACGCCGCGGAGAAGATCCGGGCCGTGCTGCCCGAGCTGGGGGATCTCGCCTGGGCCAACCGCGGGTTCCACCAGCGCGCGGCCAGATGGATCGCCGAACGCGGCGTCCGCCAGTTCATCGACATCGGCTCCGGGCTGCCCACGGTCGGCAACACCCACGAGGTCGTGCAGAAAGTACACCCCCGCGCCCGCGTCGTCTACGTCGACAACGACCCGATCGTGCTCGCCTACGCCGCCGAGCTGCTGGCCGGCAACCCCACCG
>Ga0209061_1003031_pt1 | contig 19250 bp, 18 predicted proteins | sample Coa_R1_10_FD_187157 | JGI IMG/M metagenome (GOLD analysis project Ga0209061, IMG submission 187157) | Surface soil microbial communities from Centralia Pennsylvania, which are recovering from an underground coalmine fire - Coalmine... | ecosystem: Environmental > Terrestrial > Soil >...
TGTTTTATGGTGGATGGATCAAAGCATCAATAGCAGAAAAACTTTTCCATGCATGCGGAAAGCATTTTTGTTCGCATTGTCATTGATAGCCTCAAGTGCGAAACGAAGCAAAAGGAGCGAGCATCTTGAACGACATCAACCCGCGCGCGCAACAGTACGCCGATATTCGCCAGGGAGTGCGCGACGTTTGTAAAGCCTTCGATAGCGCCTACTGGCAGAAGGTCGAGGAAGTCTCGGGCTATCCTGAGACGTTTGTGCAGGCGCTGACAGAGGCGGGATGGCTTGCCGCGCTCATTCCCGAGGAATACGGCGGCAGCGGAACCGGTTTGACCGAGGCGTCGGTGATCCTTGAAGAGATCAACCGCTCAGGGGCCAACTCTGGAGCCTGCCACGCGCAGATGTATACGATGGGAACGCTGTTGCGCCATGGCTCGCCTGAGCAGAAGCGCGCCTACCTGCCGCGCATCGCCTCGGGCGAACTGCGCCTGCAGTCTTTCGCCGTCACCGAGCCAACAACCGGCACCGATACCACGAAAACCAGAACCTTCGCCGAGAAGCGCGGAGACCGCTATATCGTGAATGGGCAGAAGGTCTGGATTTCACGCGTCCAGCATTCCGACTTGATGCTGCTGCTGGCCCGCACCACGCCTCTGCCGCAGATCAGGAAGAAAACCGAGGGACTATCCGTCTTCCTGGTGGATGTACGGGAGAGCCTGGGGCGGGGAATGACGGTGAGGCCCATTCGTAACATGGTCAATCACGAGACAAATGAAGTCTTCTTCGACAATCTCGCGGTTCCTGCTGAAAATCTGATTGGAGAAGAGGGCAAAGGATTCTCGTACATCCTGGATGGCATGAATGCCGAGCGCATCCTGATCGCGGCTGAGTGCATCGGCGACGGCTACTGGTTCATTGACAAGGCGCGCAGGTATGCAAGCGAGCGCATCGTCTTCGACCGGCCAATCGGGCAGAATCAGGGCATCCAGTTTCCCATCGCCCAGGCCTATGCCAGCGTGCGTGCCGCCGATTTGATGCGCTACGAAGCAGCAGCCCTTTTCGACGCGGGACAATCCTGTGGAGCGGAGGCGAACCTGGCAAAGCTGCTGGCGGCAGACGCTTCCTGGCAGGCGGCCAATGCATGTCTGCAGACGCACGGCGGCTACGGATTCGCGGCAGAATACGACGTGGAGCGCAAGTTCCGCGAGACGCGCCTCTACCAGGTGGCGCCCATCTCGACGAATCTGATCCTCTCGTATCTAGGCGAGCATGTGCTGGGTATGCCGCGCTCGTTTTAAGGGGCAAGGCGTAATAACCCGGATTCGTTCACCAGGGGATGAGGATGAACTTGTGACGGGCAAAAGCGGCCTGGCGCTCCCAGGCATCCGCAGCCTGCTCTAGTGGAACCATCTCCCGCTCGACCGTGCAACGGCCCGCGGCAGCATGCGCGAGGATTTGTTTGAGGGCCTGGGCTTTCTGCTCATGGGTCAGCGCATTGTTGGTATAGCCCACGATGGCATGCAAACGACTGCGCACGATGGCTGACTCAAAACGCGCCGAGGCTCCGGCAGCAGAACCGATATTGACCAGCCTGCCCTCTGACCCCAGTACGCGAGCAGCGGCCTCCGCCGGAAGACCCCACACCGGGTCGATGACGAGGTGCAGTGGACCATCACACGCTGCCACGATGCGCCTACTGATCTCGTCCACATTGTCGTCAGAAAGGTCAACGACGGCATCAGCGCCGCGTGAGAGCGCCAGGGCGAGCGCTTCTTTATCACGCGAGGCGGCAATCACGCGCCCGGCTCCAAGCAGCCTGGCCGCCTGTACTGCTACCTGTCCGACCGCGCCACTGGCTCCCAGGACAAGCACCTGCTCCCCCGGCTGGAGGCGACCACGCCAGGTGAGCGCCATCCAGGCTGCAATCGCGGATAGCCCGAGCGCCGCGGCAAGGTCACTCTCGATCTCATCGGGCAGCGGGAGTGCTGCTGCCTCGTCGATCAGGCAGTACTGCGCCATGCTGCCGTCCCCGGGCTTCATACCAGCATCGCAGCTGAACCATATACGCTGTCCCGGCGCAAGGGTATCAGCCTCTATGACGATGCCGACACCCTGCGTACCTGGAATATAGGGGAGCTTCGGGGCGCCAAAGTAAGATGTGCCGGATGCACACAGCCGATCTAGGGGGCTGATGGGAGCCGCCAGGACGCGCACCAGCGCCTGCCCTTTTCCACGCTCAGGAATGGACCACCGGTGAAACTCGGGCGGGGCGGCATATTTGTGAAGTACCGCCGCCTGCATCTCTGCGCTCATCATCGTGTCCTTTCATTTGGAGTTGAACAAAATAATCTGAGAAACCGCCTGATGAATTTTGACAACCGAATCAGGTAACTCCCTCGTCCTACTGAGCTTCGACGACCAGATCGGGGAAGATCTCTCCGCACTGCAGGGACAGCGGCTCGTCCCTGCCCCGCGACCCTGAAGAGGATAGGGACGAGCCGCTGTCCCCACAAGGGACGATGATTGTGATTCGCCCATGCGATTGTCAAAATTCACCAGGTCGATTCCTTCAGTGCATTAGCTGCGCATACGCGTTTGTAAGATACGCCTTACTCCTGCTCCTGCCCGGTATTTGCACCCTCCCGGTGAGTGTAGGTATACGGGTTCTCAATCAATTCCACTTCTGCCTTCTCGGGGTTCATACCCTCATTCCAGGCCTGCTCGCCCATTTTGGATCGCGCGTACTCAACCGTTTTCGCGACGGCCTGCCTGGCTTTTTCAAGATCGATGCCGATGAGGCGGTGGTCGTACTTGACAACCTTGCCATCTACCACCACCGTATGCACATCCCCGCGCCCGGCCTGGAACACAACATGGCCGTACGGGTGAAGCACCGGGAACATCGCAGGCGCCCGGTCATTCTTAATCAGGACGAGGTCGGCCTTTTTGCCAGGGGTGATGCTGCCGGTGATGTTGTCCATTCCTAACGCTTCAGCGCCGCCAATAGTGGCATAGGCGACAACCTGCTCGGCCCGCAGGTGAGAGAGCATGACGGTTTCGCCACGTTTATGCGCTTCCATATGCTCGCGAGCGCGGTCGGCATTGAGCGTGGCGCGCATGGCAGAGAACAGGTCGGCGCTCCACCACACGCTGGTATCCATCGACAGGGAAACCGGGATGTTATGCCGCCGGAGCTTCCAGGTTGGGGGATAGCCCTGCCCGGCGTTATCCTCGCTCTCGGCAGATACCGATGCATGACCGCCCGTTGCCGCGATGCGTTGATAGGAATCATCGGAAAGCGATGCCGCGTGTACATAGATGGTCGATGGGGTCATGAATCCGTGGTCGTACATCATACGGATGCTATCGTCTTTGGTAACGCCCCATACACCAGCATGGGTTGTCACCGGCAGGTTAAAGTCACGCGCTACCTCGAAGGCCGCCTTTTCGGGGAAAGCCGGATCGCCGGTCACGTCGAAAGCAATCTGCATGCGCAGCATATCGCCGCGCCCGTCAATACGGCGCTTGATGAAATCGGCAAATTCCGGGGCCCTTGTCCACTCCCAGGGAGCGCCAAGCAGGTTACCGTAAGCGAGGACGAAGCGCCCTGGAACCGCTTCGAGCGCATCCACCGCCGCATCGGCGTATTCAACTGTCTGCAAGCCATGAGACCAGTCAACTGCCGTGGTGACTCCAGCGTCTACGGCCTCAATCGCGGACAGGAGGTTGCCGGCATAAATATCTTCGGGGCGGAAAATCTTGCCCCAGTTCAGGTAGTAGAATTGGAAATAGTTCGTGAGGGTCCAGTCTGCTCCATAACCCCGGAGCGCCGTTTGCCACATATGGCGGTGCGTATCAATCATGCCTGGCATGAGAATGCCGCCACTCGCGTCGATCTCCACCGCGCTGTCAGGCGCAGTGAGCTGTCGTCCGACTTCAGCAATGCGGTCGTCAACGACGAGAACATCGCCGCGTTCGATCATCCCAAGCGCGGGGTCAATGGTCAGCACAGTGGCATTCCGAAATACCACCGGGCGTCCTGATGGGAAAGAAGTGCTGTCTACTGCGTTCTGGCTCATATTGTTGCTCACCTCGTTGTGTCGTGGCTGCAGGACGCGAAGCAGGCCGTGCAATGGCCTGTTAGACGCCGTTAGTACCGGCGAGACCGGTCGTTTTGTACCCTCTCCTACATCCTGGTAGCCGGACTGTAATACTACTTTCAAAAAGGATGAAGGCGGTCATGAGAAGTGTCCGTAGAACGGACAAGTGTCCACGCGATAAATATTACATGACGGATAAGGCTGTGTCAAGGATAACGCTCAGATACCCCAGGGCGATTCAAAAGCCGAGAGAAGACGATTGTTGCCGTTTGCATGGTATTCATCTTATCTTCTCCTTTTGTTCAGAGGGGCATGAGACCGAATTTTCGGACAAACTCAGCAGAGCAGTCGAGCGGTCAGGAATTGGGATGAAAGTGCGATGTTAGCGCAGCTTTGTTATTTGCCCAAACGTTCGGCGCATAAAAATCAGAGTCAGGGCGATCTGAATGAACTGGACATTAGATAACGTTTCTGTTACGATGAGTGCAGCAAAAACAGTAGCGTATTCACTAGCACAACGCGCCCGGAAGGAAGGGCGCTGATGTGCATAGAGGGAAATGATGCGAGGCGAAACAGGACCCGACTTTATCGAGGCACTGGCACGTGGCCTGGATGTCATCCGCGCATTCGAGCCTAACCGGCCAACGATGACGCTCAGCGAGGTGGCTACAGCTACCGGACTGGCCCGACCGACAGCGCGCCGCATGCTGTTGACGTTGGAGGAACTGGGCTATGTCCGCATAGCGCAGGGAGGGTTTGCCCTAACTCCACGCGTGCTGGAACTGGGTATGGCTTATATCGGCTCGACCAGCATCTGGGAGATAGCCCGCCCACACATGGAGCGGCTGGTGAGCTTTACGGGCGAATCTTCCTCCCTCGCACAGCTCGATGGGTCCGATATCGTCTACGTCGCGCGTGTCGCCGTACCCAAAATCATCACCCTGGCGGTCACCATCGGCACGCGCTTTCCGGCCCTTCAGACCTCGCTCGGAAAAGTGCTGCTCGCGGAGCTGCCGCCAGATGAACTGGAACGAGTGCTCGCACAGCCAGGTCGCTCCGGCATTACACCACTCTGGCAGCCGGATAGAGAGGAGCGCGACCGCGTTCTGAGGGAGGTACGAATGCGGGGCTGGGCGCTCACCGATGAACACCTGGCATATGGCATTCGCTCGATAGCCGCGCCTATTCGCAGCTGTAACGATCAGGTCGTTGCCGCGCTTAACGTTTGTGTTCACGCGGCGGAAACCAGCATCGAGGTACTGACCGGAAAGTATCTTCCCAGGCTGTTGCAGACCGCGGCGGCCATCAGCGACGACTGGGCGCGATGGCAAGGTAGGCCGCAGATCACCCTTGTGACAAGGGCTACAAGCGACGCACCTTGAATCGCTTTCATAGACCCACGTCTGACATCCACTCATAACTCGGGGTGCAGGGGTTTCACCCCTGCCGGGGTGCGGGGTGTCCCCGCTTGCTTCCCCTCCCGTCCTGACGGGCCGTAGGCCCGCTGCAAGAATTATGAGTGGATGTCAGACCCACGTCCCTTGACAGCCTCTCCTATTGTCATCTATACTTCTTTATACGGACGGCTGTCCGCATAGCGGACATCAATCGCGCGAGAATAAATATTCCAACCAACAGGAGCCTGTATCTATTGGTGATAACCGTTCGCTACCACTGGAGGCGTACATCTTATGCCAGAGCAGGAACATGAGAGAACCAGGCAAGAAGCCGATTCACGGCCCGCTCCACTTGATGGCCTGCTGGTCGCCGACTTCTCACGCGTACTCGCCGGCCCATATTGCACAATGCTGCTGGGTGATCTAGGGGCGACTGTGATTAAGGTCGAAAGCCCTGCTGGAGATGATACGCGCAACTGGCTGCCGCCTGAACGCGACGGAGTGGCCACGTACTACCTGGCGATCAACCGCAACAAACGTTCGGTCATCCTCGATTTTAACAACCCTGCTGACCTGCAACTGGCTCACGAGCTGGCCGCGCGTGCCGACATCTTCATCGAAAATTTCAAACCCGGTGGCCTCAAGCGCTTCGCGCTGGATTATGATGCCGTGCGACAACTCAACCCTAGAGTCATCTACGCCTCTATTAGTGGCTTCGGGACGGCACAGGGAGCCTCATTGCCCGGTTATGATCTCATCGTGCAAGCCATGTCCGGCTTAATGAGCCTGACGGGAGACCCTGACGGCCCCGCCTATCGCTCTGGCATCTCGGTGTTCGATGTGATGGCCGGGCTGCACACCACTATCGGCATTCTGGCCGCCCTCAACCATCGCAACCATAGCGGCGAGGGCCAGCATGTAGAAACAAGCCTGTACGCTACTGCCATGTCAGGCATGGTCAATCAGACTTCAGCGTATGTTTCCGGCGGCGTCGTGCCACAGCGCATGGGCAATGCTCATCCCAGCCTGTTCCCGTACGAACCGCTACCGACGGCGGATCAGGCCCTTATTATCGCTGCCGGCAACAATGGGCAATTCAGCAAGCTTTGCGAGATTCTCGGCCTTCCTACGCTTCCGCACGATCCTCGCTTTGCCAACACTAAAGACCGCACGCGCAACCGCGAGGCCCTGCGACCGCTGCTGGTGGAGCGGCTGCGCACGAGACCGGCGCAGGAATGGTTCCGTTTGTTGAGCGCCGCTGGAGTTCCGTGTGGCCCGATCAACAGCGTCGATCAAGGAGTCGCCTTCGCGCGCGAAATTGGACTCGACCCCGTGGTGGAGGTTGGCACCGGAGATAATGCATTACCTATGGTTCGTCATCCAATTTCGTTCTCGCTGACACCGCCGCGCTACAAGCTGCCGCCCCCGGCGCTCGGACAGGACAACGAGCAGATTCGCGCCTGGCTCAGTCAAAGGAAAAGCACCGGCGCGGACGGACTCAACACCGCCAGTCCCTCCTCTGAGGAGGGCTGAGCAATGAGAAGTTCCGTTTGGCCAGGTATAAGGGTCTTACCAACATATTCCGGCAAGGGACGCGGGGCCGATCAATCGGCAGTTGTCTTTCTCTAAGAGAAATGAGCCATATTGTAATGGAGAACGAAACACATGGAATATCCTACCGGCATCGGGACATCCGATGCCACAAGTATTCACCTGCTTGGTCACGATCTGGCCAACGAACTGATCGGGCATATTGGCTTTGGTGAGCTGGCTCTCTGGCTCGCCACACAGCGCCGGCCAACGCCACAGCAGGTACGTGTGTTCGAGGCAGTGCTCGTCTCGCTGGCCGATCATGGTTTTACCCCAACCGCGATTGCCGCCCGCCTGACGCTATATAGCGCCCCGGATGCCTTCCAGGGGGCGATGGCGGCAGGCCTGTTAGGTGGTGGCTCGCGGTTCCTTGGCGTTACGGAAGATACCGGCCGCTTTCTAGCAGGCGTGCTGGCAAGTGTTTCGGGCCAGCTTCCAGAGACCGATGAAGAGTGGGATGCTCTTGCCCGCGAGGCCGTCGCCGCGCAACGGGCCGCGGGCCGCTTCGTCCCAGGATTGGGCCATCCAGTACATAAAACTGCCGATCCGCGAACCGCTGTAATCATCGCCATTGCTGAGCGTGAGGGTCTGCGCGGATCGCACCTGCGCCTGTTCGAAGCGATTGGCCGCGTCCATTCGGAGATACTTGACCGCAAACTCCCCCTCAATGGCGCCGGGGTGGCCGGTGCAGCGCTTGCCGACATCGGATTACCACCGGACTTGCTACGCGGCGTGGCCTTGCTCGCGCGAGCAGCGGGACTGCTCGGTCAACTTGCGGAAGAACTCCGTCATCCCATCGCACCCGATATTTATAAAGCTGTCGACCGGAACGCTGTGTACCGGCCAACGGTGAGCAACGATAATTCAGAACAGTAGCCCGATTTTATCCCTGTACTCGATGCCTGCTATAACGCGCAGGCCATATTTGAAGGAGGCACTTATGGCAAACCTTGTCGCTGTCCTCGCCACGACCCACCACCCATTCTTCTACCGTGCCAGCACAGCACCGCCAGAGAGTAGGCCCGACTTCGCGGACGAGTGGGTGCGCAAAGTGCTGGCCTATCGCGAGACGCTTACGCGGGCCAACCCGGATGTGCTGGTCATGGTTGGCTCTGACCACTTCCACCAACTCTTCTACGATAACATGCCGCAGTTCCTGATCGGCAAGGCGCCGTTCTACGATGCCAACTATTACAATGAGGAGCGCGAATTCGGACTGCCGCGCATGAAATTGAAAGGGCACGAAGAACTCTCGGCATACCTGCTGCGCGCCGGGCTGGATGCCGGCTTCGACTTCGCCTTCAGTAACGAACTGCGCGTCGATCACAGTATCACCTGTCCCATCATTACGACGCGCCCGCAGGCCGATTTGCCCATTGTGCCCGTCTACACGAACATCTTCGCGCCGCCACTTCCGCAACCCTGGCGCTTTGTCGAACTAGGTCGTACCCTGCGCCGCCTGCTCGAGGCCTGGCCCAGCAATGAGCGGGTAGCTGTCATTGGTACCGGCCATCTTTCTCTTGAACTCGGCGGCCCGCGGCAGTTTGGCCCGCATGGACCTGACCCTGAGTTTGACCGCAAAGCAATCGAGTGGATCGCCAACGGCGACATCAAGGCCGCGTTACAGGAAGTTTCACTCGAAAGCCTCTGGCTACCCGGCAACGCTACGCATGGTTTCCTCGACTTTATGCTGATGATGGGCGTCGCCGGAGAAGTGAAGGCTGATTATGTCGATTCGCTCGACCTGTTCCACACCATGGAAGCCTATATCACCTGGTATCCGAAAGGGGCGAACTCATGAGCAAGTATCTTCTCAACAAGTTTCTTTTCACCATTGACCGCGACCCGCAACTGGTCGAGCGCTACCGCGAAGACCCGCGTGGCACCGTCACCTGGTGGGAAGCCGAGCGCGCCAATGTCGTGCTGAACCTCCCCGAGATGGAGGCCAGTACGTGGCAGCAATTTACCGAAGAGGAGCGCGAGGCGCTGGCGACGCATGATTATGTCAAACTGTTTGAGCTTGGCGCACACCATTTTCTGACGCTTACGCTCTTTATCGCCTTGTTCGAGCGCGACTACCAGGAGCCCCTGGGCTTCCAACGCGAGTACGCGCGGAAACTCCAGCACTGGTCGTTACCCTACCCCGATATCACTACGTGACAACGAGGGCTTTTGCGTGGGAGCATCACCTGGAAGAGGGTATCACTCGTATTGACCTAATAACCAGCTCAAGCGTTCCCGATTGCGGCGCAACCGTTCAATGAAGTTCCTGTTCAGGCAATAGATTTCTTTCACGTCGCTAAATTCGCCTGAGCAGTGAGTGACGATCTCGCGTGGCTTCAGGCCACAGTAGTAAAGCAGGTAGGCCACCCGGCTTTCACGCGCATCTGAGAGCAGTGGTTGTATGCTCTGCCAGATACCCTTGCTATCGAGCGTATCTCTCGTTTCCGGTTCTCCGGGAAAACCTGGCTCTGGTAAAGGAACAATATGCGAGCGCCGGTATATACGCAGAGCATCGATGAGAATACCATTAAGGGTGGCATGCAGGTAGTTCAGCAGAGCCGCCAGGGAGGTAAACGCGATAGGCGAATCGTGTACCGCGCACCAGAAGCGAGCCATGGTTTGAGCAACATAGTTCTCTTCGGTGTCGAACTGCAGGACGAGGCTACAACTGGAATGTGTGCGTACCCAGCAACAGAGCATATCGCTGAAACAGTGCTGTAACGCTGTCCAGGCATCATCTTCTTGTTCCTGGATAGCGCGCCGCAACAGTTCCAGGCAATAGCCCTCATCACCGGCTTCCTTGCGCCGGCAGCGCCTGAGTTCTGCGGCGCAGAGGTCGGCCAGGGTTGTCAAATTCATCTGATCGAGTGCTTCGTCTATGCAGGTAACCATCGGTTGCGACTCTTTCTTGTGAGTAATAACTGGACATCCTTGTTGTTCCAAGTGTGCCCGAAAAGTAGTCGCGTTTGAATAGCAAAGACTTATCAACTACTAGGCAATTTTTATTCTGGTTTTACCGGCCAGATGATATGATTACGACAGCTTTAATCGGCCCATATTGGGAAGAGGGCACGGTGACGAGTTGCCCGGCAAAGGAGGTGGTTTCCTAACGCGTACAGGCACGAGGACAAGGACAAGCCATTGTCCCTACGGCATTCCCAGCAAAGTTTCAACGAAGAATGTCACACAATGAAAGGAGGCTATGATGCCAGCCAGTCCAATGGATTACAACAGCAAAGAGCTCGTACTTGATATAGCACGCACTGAGCGCGCTAAGTTCTACGACATCATTGACAACCCGGATAACTGGTACGTCCAGACGCGCTGCGAAGATTGGGAAGTGCGCGACATGGTCGGCCACATGATCGACGTCACCGAGGGCTACCTCGCCGCCTGGGAGATGGATCGCCGGGGCGAAACCGGCACCCCGCTTGGCCTGGGAATCATGAGCGAGCGGCTCAATGAACATGCGCAGGCATTCCGCAGCCTGCCACGCGAAGAAGCCATCGCCCGGCTCAAAAGCGACTCAGACCAGGCTTTTGCTATTTTCGAGGCCCTCACTGCCGACGAGTGGATGGGAAAAACCATTCCTCACCCCTATATGGGTCCCATTCCAACCTGCTTCTATCCTTCCTTCCAGATCATCGACTATGGCATTCACACGTGGGATATGAAATGGGGCCTGGGAGACAAAACGGGCAAGCTCGAGGAGCGTACCGCCGGTATCTTGATGCCGTACATGTTTATCGTCATGCAGTATACGGTAGACGAGGAGTCGGCCAGGGGTGTTGATGCGGTCATTGGCATCATTGTCGATGGCGAATGGGGGGGCCAGTGGCGTGCTACCATCAGGGACGGTCAGTTCATCTGTGTTCCAGCTGATAATCTTGATGATGTGCAGGCTGTTTTCCACTTCAAAGATGCGTCAGATTTTGTGCTCACCACCTACCAACGTTTTCCGGGCGGTGAGACGAGTGGCGATCCCCACATAATCGACCAGGTTCGCCACCTGTTCTTCAGAATATAGGAATCTGGAATACGCTTCAGTAATCGTGGGAGTAGGGCTTCAGGGTTGTCTAGAATAAGAGCGAAACCGGTGAGATTTGCTTGCCCGGATAGACATGGCGGTCCTCACCCGTTCATTTCGCTACGGAGTAGAATAGCATTCTGCCCCGGTCGACCCTATCAAAGCCCTGCTCCTGCTGGGAGGAACTTTATGTCTACTATTCAAACTCAAGGGGTTCACCATATCACATTTGTCGGTTCCAATCGGGAGGCGACCATCGATTTCTATGAGGGAGTATTGGGAATGCCGCTGGTGATGGAGCAGCCCAATCTCGATGTGCCAGAAGAGACTCACCTCTACTTCGATGCAGGCGATGGGCGGTTGATTACATTCTTCGTGCGTCCTTCGCGGGTAAACGATCCGACTCCCAATCCAGAGGGTATTGGCAACCTGCATCACCTCGCTTATACCGTCTCGCGCGCTACGTATACCCAGGTCGCCCAACGCCTTAACGAGCGTGGCATCTGGAATACAGGCAACATCGACCGCGGCTTTATGGACTCGATCTACTTCAGGGATCCGAACGGGCAACTGCTGGAGATGGCCTGTTACAAGTTTGTGCCCCCGGAGGGCTATAGCGTTGTCGATGTGCTTGTGACAGCTCATCGCATTCGAGTGGCCGCCGGGGCCTATAGTATCCAGGATACGCACCTGGCCGATGCCATTGCCGAGTTGACCAGGCGTAAGGGTATTTCCATTAGCGATGTGGTTCCGGCATAGGTTCAATCCATTTTGAGAGGGAGGGATGAGTATGGCAGAGATGCTTCTAACGACGGTTGTGGGAAGCTACCCGCAACCTGAGTGGCTGGTTGACCGCAAGAACTTACGGAGCCGGTTACCACCGCGCATCCGGGCGCGAGAAATCTGGCGTATCCCGGAGCCTTTGCTGCAGGAGGCACAGGACGATGCCACGCTGCTCGCCATTCGCGACATGGAGCGTGCGGGAATCGATATTATTTCTGATGGGGAGATGCGCAGGGAGAGCTACTCCAATCGCTTCGCTACGGCGCTGGATGGAATGGATCTCGATAATCCGGGGGTGGCGCTGGATCGCACAGGTCATGCTAATCCTGTCCCACGCGTTGTCGGCCCGATCCGCCGCTTGCACCCGGTCGAGGTACGCGACGTGGAGTTTTTGCGTCGCAACACCAACCGCCGTATCAAAATCACGGTCCCAGGCCCTTTCACAGTCACCCAGCAGGCGCAGGATGACTATTACCACGATGAAAAAGCGCTGGCATTGGATGTAGCGGCAGCCGTCAATGAGGAGATCAAAAGCCTGCAAGCTGCCGGAGCCGACGTGGTGCAGATCGATGAGCCATATCTGCAAGCGAGACCGGAGAAGGCGAGGGCCTATGGTGTAGAAGTCATCAATCGCGCGCTGGAAGGCATTGTGGGAACGACAGCCCTGCACCTGTGCTTTGGGTACGCGGCTATCGTTCACAACCGGCCGCCCGAGTACTCGTTCCTTACGGAGCTGCGTGATTGTGTGGTGAGGCAGATTTCGATTGAGGCGGCTCAGCCGCGCCTCGACCTCTCTGTGCTGTGCGCATTTCCAGATAAAACCATGATTGTGGGCATGCTGGACCTGGGCGATATGGAGGTGGAGACGCCGGAGAGGGTGGCCGCAAGAATACGCGATGCCTTGCAGTACATTGAGCCGGAACGCCTGGTGCTTGCCCCGGACTGCGGCATGAAATACCTGCCACGGGAAGTCGCTTTTGGTAAGCTGTGCGCGCTGGTGGAAGGGGCCAGGATGGTGCGACAGGAGCTAGAAGGGGTCAGGCTCTAGAGCTTGACGACCTTGAAGCTGCTCATTTCAATTTGCATGTTAGCGCACCATAATCCGACTTCGCCTGCGGAAATGAACCGGTTGTCAACGACATTGAGGACGGATTTGCCATCGATCAAGAAGTTGATGGTATTCCCTCTGACTTCGGCACGGTAGGTGTGAAAAGATGTGCCAGGGTTAAAAGAAGTAGTGTTGAGCGCATCCCCGCCGGCAATAGAGATATTTGCTCCACTGAAGGAATCGATATATGTCGAGTATCCGGTCTGGGTAGATGGAGATGGCAGTCCGCGTACATTCAGGCCGAAGCCGGAGTAACTGTTACCTGATGTCGATACGACCTGAATCGTTGCCTCGACGGCGTAGTCTGTGGTTTTTGGCTGGCAGCGGGCGGGAGCAACGAGTGTGGGCCTGCCATTATAATCGCCGTTGGTGCCGTCATTGAGCAGGAGGGTATTGAGTTGTTTCCAGCCGTTGCCGAGATGCCAACCGCGCCAGTTGTCATTACTGCCTGATCGACACAACACATCCTCTGTTACCTGTCCCGGGAGTGAAGGAGAGAATGTGCGGTAAGCAAAACCGATGAGGAATATTACAAACACAGCAGCCATCAACTGCCAGCGATGGTGCTGCGAAAAATGTTGTAGAGCCAGGTAGCCCTTTTTTCCTCTTTCAACAAAGCTGTTTTTGCGGTCATCCACATTCTGTCTCCTCAATGAGCAAACGGTGTTCCCACAATCGCGAGGAATGATGGCTCGAAAGGAATAGCCAGGGCGGCACTATTTGCGCGCTCAAATGCCTCTAATAGCTTGAGAGAGACCACCAGCCTTTTCCGGTTCTAGTTTAAGGAGGAAAGCGTCATGAAAGCGCTATAAGCCGCGTCACAGTGTTTTGATAATTCGCTCTCATAAGCCCTAAGCGCTTGAGGCGAGACGTTACTGATGATCTTCCGCGCTACCCTTACCACCTCAGGACACGGCCATTTGAGTATGCTCCTTCGTCAGAAAGCTTGCAGTGACAACACTGAGGCTTTATGGGAAGCGCTTCCCCGTTTGTGATGGTGCCATAACGTTTTCATAGCGCTTCTCGCCTACACTGGGCTTGAGTTCACAATGGTCCTTGAGTACATGTGAGGATGAACGGAGGAGGAGGCCTACGCGGGTTCATGGAACGTGGTGAACTCTGGTACCTGGAAAGCACACCTGCCGGGTGCAGGGGAAGGTAGCAGGAAATGAGCCTGTAGTTGATCGTACAGGTCGCTTCCTGCTTCCTTACAGGCGACCTGGCAGGTAGTTTTCAATCCCCTATCCGGGCTAAGGCAATGATCTGGCCTCTGCCGCCTCTGGTGGGAGAAGTAGAGCAGCCAGACCCGAAAACGTCAAGGGCAAATACACTGGGCCTGAGAATATGGCCTTATGTTTCTGGTAGCAGGCGCGGAATCTTTGGTGCCTGCCGACGCTTGTAGACCATGATGGTGCGCTTGAAGGTGATGACTATCTTGCCATCCTGGTTGTAGCCGCTGGTCTTCACGGTCACAATACCAACATTTGGACGCGACCGTGACTCCCGCTTCTCCACCACCTCTGATTGAGAATAGATGGTGTCGCCCTCGAAGACCGGGTTAGGGAGCCGGACTTCATCCCAACCCAGGTTGGCAAAGACGTTCTGCGAGATATCGGCCACGCTCTGCCCGGTCACTAATGCGAGCGTAAAAGTGGAGTCGACGAGTGGTTTGCCAAATTCGGTCTGGGCCGCGTAGTGATGGTCAAAGTGAATGGGGGCAGTATTCTGGGTCAGCAGGGTGAACCAGATATTATCCGTTGTTGTCACTGTTCTTCCCAGCGGGTGTTGGTACACATCACCAACCTCAAAATCCTCGAAGAAGCGCCCTTGCCAGCCTTCTTTGATTGCCATAAGTGTGTTTCTCCTTGTGATGTGTTCGCGTTAGATGACGACGGGGACAGGGACCAGCCGCTGTCCCTACAGGACACGAGGACCGTGATCGTCCGATTCGGTTGACAACATTCATCAGGGCTTGTCCACGACGAAGACGTGCAGCGTGCGCGGGCCATGCACCCCTTCAACCCGGCTCAGTTCGATATCGCTGGTGGCAGATGGCCCGGAGATCAGCGTGATGGGAGCGGTTTTGCGGTCCGCGAGCCAGGCCATGGCTTCGGGAACCAGCCCCACCACCTGTTCCGCATGCACGACGCAGAGATGCCGATCTGGAATCAGCGATAACGCGCGCCTGCCCTGGGTTGTCCCGCTATCCAGGATAATCGTGCCCGTTTGAGCGATGGCCATGGCGCAACCGGTAAGCACTGCGGAGCTTGCGTCCAGTTCAGCATAGGAGAGAGGCGGATCGTCCCTCAATATCGTTATACCCGCAGGAATCCAACTGTCAGGCACATCGACCGGAACCACCAGTCGAGTGACGCCCAACTGCTGGCAAGCATTCGCAATAGCGCCGGGCAAATTGGCAGCACTGGTGCGCGTAACGATGGCTTTGTAATCAACCAGCCGGTCAATGAAGTCTTCGAGGATGGCGGCGCGGTCTCGCTCATCTCGTTCGCGGAAATCATGCGGTACCGGCTCTGGTTCGGGCGCGTTGGCAAGGGCCTGGCGAATGCGCGCGAGTATGACATCTTTCGCGGTATTGCTCATGGCTGACCCTCTTTCTGTCGCGCTCGCCACCAGTCGCGGAAGCTCTGTTTTGGAACAGGCGAGAGATCGCGGGCTGCGGTCCAGCCTGAGAGCATGCCGGGCAAATGGTTGATGACTCCTTGACGGACGAAGATGCCTTGCCCGCGTCGCGCCAGCCGCTGTGCCCGTTCGTAGCGTTGCTGGCGAGCGAAGATGTACGCCAGTTCTCGCATCGCCAGTGCTTCTGGATTGAGAGGCGAGGCATGGCGTGTCACCTCACCACGCAGGTGCAGCAGCACTTCAGGAATGTTGATTTTGACTGGACACACCTCGTAGCAGGCCCCACACAGGCTGGAGGCGTAGGGTAAGGTTTTCGCCCGCTCGATGCCCAGCAACTGCGGCGTGAGTATGGCGCCGATAGGACCGGGATAGACGGAGCTATAGGCATGGCCGCCCACGCGAGCATAGACCGGGCAGATATTGAGGCAGGCGCTGCAACGGATACAGTGTAACGCCTGGCGACCTACCTCATCGGCCAGGACACGCGTGCGACCATTATCGAGCAATACAAGATGAAAAGCCTGCGGGCCATCGCCCGGCGTCACGCCCGTCCAGAGGCTGGTATAGGGATTCATGCGCTCGCCGGTGGAACTGCGCGGCAACAATTGCAGGAAAACGGCAAGGTCCTGGAAAGCAGGCAGGATTTTCTCGATACCCATAACCGTAATCAGGGTCTGAGGCAGCGTGATACACATGCGCCCATTGCCCTCACTCTCCACGACGCAGATGGTGCCGGTTTCAGCGATGGCGAAGTTGGCGCCACTAATGGCTACCTGGGCCGAGAGGAATTGCTCGCGCAGGTAATGACGCGCGGCGGCGGCGAGCTGTTTTGGATCGTCGGTGAGGTCCTGTCCCTGAGCGATGGTCTGGCGGAAGAGGTCGCGTATCTCGGCTCTATTCTTATGGATGGCAGGCACCAGGATATGGGAAGATGGTTCACCGGCGAGTTGAATAATGAGTTCAGCCAGGTCGGTCTCGATGGCACGGATACCCGCCTTTGTCAGCGCCTGGTTGAGATGAATCTCATCGGTGGTGAGGGATTTGACCTTCACCACACGATCCGCGCCCGTGTCCTGCACGATCTTCGTGATAATGCGGTTTGCCTCGGACGCGTCGCGCGCCCAATGGACCTGTCCCCCGGCGCGCTGGACAGAGGCTTCGAGCTGCAATAAATAGTCATCCAGGTGGCGCATAACGTGAGCTTTGATGGTCGATCCTGCTGCGCGCAAGGCTTCCCAGTCGGGTAGTTCGCTGACGACGGCGGCGCGTTTGTCACGGATGGTGGTGGTGGCTTTGCGCAGGTTGCGACGCAGCTGGCTGTTGGTGAGAGCCTTTTTCGCGGTCTGAGGGAACATGGGCAAGGATCTGGATGGCATCACGCGACCTCGCTTTCGGTGCGCGCGAGGATTTCGGCAAGGTGGACAGTTGCGACTCCAGCGCGCTGGCGATGCAGACCTCCGCCGATGTGCATCAAACATGAGGTGTCGGCTGCACACAACACTTCCGCGCTGGTATCCAGCACGCAGCGCATTTTGTCGCTGAGCATGGCCAGCGAGGTATCGGCATTCTTGATAGCGAAGGTACCGCCAAAGCCACAGCATTCGCGCGCATTGGGCAATTCTACCAGGTCAATGCCCTTGACGGCGCGCAGGAGTTGTAAGGGAGCATCGCCAACATGTAGCACGCGCAGGCTGTGGCAGGTTGGATGATAGGTGACGCGGTGCGGGTAGTAGGCGCCTACATCAGTGACGCCCAGGCGTTTGACGAGGAATTCCGAGAGTTCATAGACACGCGGGATGAGTTGCTCAACGTCTTCGATCAGCGCTTTGTCGCCAGAAATTGCGGCTGCCCGTGGGTAAAGTTCGCGCACCATGCCAACGCACGATGCGGAGGGCGCAACAATCACTTCAGAATCGCGAAAAACCTCGACAAAGTGCTGTACCAGCGGGATGGATTCGCGCTGGTAGCCAGTATTGAAGTGCATCTGCCCGCAGCACGTCTGTGCTATGGGGAAATCCACGCTCAGGCCCAGCCGCTCCAGCAATTGCGTCGTGGCAATGCCGACATGAGGAAAGAATGTATCGTTGAAGCACGTAATAAAGAGCGCCACTCGCATCGATAGTTCCTTTCATGTGGCAACCTGTAGGCACCACCACCCAGAACATATATTGCGTTGATCGTCGAACCGGTTAGTTAACCGATCTGGTGAAACACCTCCCAAAGTGTAGTACCAGGCTCTCCATTATACAACGTGCGAAGGCCACCGGTGCCAAAAGCTACGCCTGCCTGTGTTTCTGGTTTTCACAGAGGTTGCCCAGGGCGGCGAGAACCTGGCTAATCAGGATAGCCAGGTTGTTATTCTCTGCAACTCAGATGACGCGGCGGGAAAACCAGGGTCATTATCTTCAAATACTCAAGGAGCTTTGATCAGACCTGTACCGGGTGACGCCAGTTACTTGCAACGTCAGGCCAGGTATTGTTCGTCGCTGACTTTTTCCATCCAATCGACAGCCTTGCCGTCGAGTCGTTCCTGAATAGCGATATGCGTCATGGCGGTGATGGGCGAGGCGCCGTGCCAGTGTTTCTCTCCCGGTTCGAACCAGATCACGTCTCCCGGATGAATGTCTTCGATTGGCCCACCCCACCGCTGGACCCGCCCGCGGCCCGCCGTCACGATCAACGTCTGACCCAACGGGTGGGTGTGCCATGCTGTGCGAGCGCCTGGCTCGAACGTCACACTGGCGCTGGCCACACGTGCTGGCTCGGGAGCCTCAAAGAGGGGATCGATGCGGACCTGGCCGGTAAAGTACTCGACAGGACCCTTGCCAGACGGCTTTGAGCCACTTCTTGTGATATCCATATGCTGCATTCCTCCATCATGCCTGCAAAAACTGAAAGGCACGTTCATTGTAAGATAAGGGTTTGTTCAAAATAACGTTCCGCCTTACTGATATTACGACTGCTTACGCTTGTGCGCAGACAGGAAGGCATGTCTTTATGACTCCAATTGTAGGCGCACCGGAGCCCTGGGTGATTGTCTGATTCTGCATTATGTCAATAGCCAATTCGCCGGGCGTGCCTGGCGGTGTAGCAAAGTATCTGGAAAAGCGGCGCAGGATTTTACTGCTAAGTGACAGGCACAAGAGATGGCAGAGTTCCCTTCTGATTGTTTTATGGTTTCAAGAACCTTTTATCAGATTCCGCAGGAGAATTTGTATCTGGCAATTCCTGCGTTGATGCATCCTTAAAAGCTGTAACAATTGCTTTACTAACTGGTACTCGTTCTAGAAATGCCTTTCGTTGATCTGCACCGTTGACAGATTCGGCTTTTTTTAACACAACAGCATATGCTTCACTGAGGTAGCCTGAAGCTTCCTGATCATGTTTGTTTGCCTTTAATGCTAAATACTGATTAAATAATACCTCTTCTGTACGTAATGCTGGCAAAGTTCCTCCCATGCGTTCTAGATACTCAACTGCCTGGGTGCTGTAGGCTACCTAAGTTTGGCCCAAATTAACGACAATGTGTAAGGGAGTGAGTAACTTCCGCAAGGGCCGGATGAGCGAATGAGCCAAGCGAGCGTCCCGATTGAGGACAATCTCAA